>Ga0074046_10002587_pt1 | contig 15564 bp, 16 predicted proteins | sample BogForMeECP23OM3_FD_94441 | JGI IMG/M metagenome (GOLD analysis project Ga0074046, IMG submission 94441) | Bog forest soil microbial communities from Calvert Island, British Columbia, Canada - Bog Forest MetaG ECP23OM3 | ecosystem: Environmental > Terrestrial > Soil > Wetlands ...
ACGGCTGATGGCTGAAGGCTGACGGCTGCTTTCTCCAGCGCCGCCGGATCCTTATCGAAGCCAATCAAATGTCCCGGTGCGCCGAGGCGTCTTGCGATTTCGTAACTGTGCCCGCCTAAGCCCACCGTGGCATCCAGATAAGTTCCGCCACGCTTTACGGCCAGAAAATCGATCGCTTCTTTTAAAAGAACCGGGACATGGCCAACTTCCCCATGCCCACCCCGCTCGGGGGTGTTGATTGAATCCGAATCCGTGTCCACTAGATGCCCAGGTCGTCGAGCGTCTTGATGTCTTCATCCGTGAAAGGCTCTTTAATCTCCTTGTCGAGCGCTTCCATGTTCCTGACTTCCAGGTAGGTCAGATTGCCGAGCACTGCCACCTCACCGCGAATCTGCGCCGACTCACGCAAAATCTGCGGCATCAGCAGACGCCCCTGCCCGTCCATCTCCACGACCTGCCCGTAATAATTCGTGCGCGTTAGAAATTTTTTCTTCGTCGGATTGAAAGTCGACAGCGCCGCCAGCTTCTGCTCGATCCGCTCCCATTCCTCGAAGGGATACACTTGAGCAACAATTCCGTCCTGACTTGTGATGTAAAATCTCTGGGCATATTTCTCGTCGATCACGCGCTTGAACTCCGCTGGGACCTTTAATCGTCCCTTGTCGTCGACGCGCGTTGGATGATTTCCGCGAAACATGTGCCTTGCTCACTGCTCTTCGAGAAAACGACGGGCTTCGTTTATGTATGGCTGCTACCACAGCCACAAACACGAGGGAGGTAGAAGCGGTCACAAAAGCAATGGATTCGGGTTCGTTGGGCTCGTTTTTGTCGGTGTCAGTCTCAGAAACCACTGGCGCCTCGAAACTTAGGTATTTCCCCACGACCTCTAATGTTTACTCCACTTTTAACCACTTTTGTCCACATCCTACGCCTAAATCGTTTGTTGTCAATAAGAAAGTTTCAGGTTAAGGCTTCGATTAGAGTCTCACTGGACGAAGCGCGAAGCCTAGTGGTTAACCAGAAAGGTGACCACTAGGGCTTGTGTTAACGCCCAAGATTCATTCGCTATTTATTCGCTACGATTTTTCTTGCACTCCGCGCCCGCAACTGATCTCCCTGTGCAAAAAGCCCAAGTCGTGTAGAGCGGGCGCCCTCGCCCGCTGCCTTTGCCTTTGATCTTTTCGTACCAACCCATGCCCCCGGGTGCCCCATTCTAACGTCGCGTTTTTTTGCGACGTTAGAGTGGGATTCCACAAAGGCGTCCCGCAAGCCGCGGCTGAGCGCCGGCTGCACCACCACCGGGACTCCACCGCACTTGACTCGCTGGAGTACACTTGTGCCATTTTAAGCCGCGCACAAAACAGGAGGCAGCATGAAGCTCAACACAACTCGAATATGGCTGGGAGGCATCGCCGGTGGAGTGATCTGGATCGCATGGGGCTTCTTCATTGGTATGCGAGTGGCTCCGCTCTACGAGGCCATGCAGAAACAAGGACTGTTCCTCAAGGAGCCGCGCTATTCGCTTTTCACGCCGATTTGGATTGTGCTCATATTCGTGATGTCGATTCTTATCGCGCACCTCTACGCGTGGGCTCGTGCCACGGTCGGCCCCGGGCTGAGGACGGCTCTCAAAATCGGCATGATCGTCGGATTCTGCGCCGGTGTGCCGGGCAACTTTGGGCAAGCCGCCTGGTCGCCGATTCCGCGCGCCTTACCCCTCGGCTGGATGCTCGACATGTGGGGAGGCGCGATCCTGGCCGCCGTAGTCGCCGGTTTCCTCTACAAGGAGTGAAGAATAAAGAATAAGGCGGACGCGAACATCGAACAGGGTCGTATCAGGCCACGCCTTCATAGCCTGCGGAAAAACTCGTGTAGAGACGGGGCTTGCCCCGTCTAGGGGCCATCCGGGAACTATGTGCGAGCACGAACGGGAAGGGCACGGCTTCAGCCGTGCCGTAAGCATCGTATTCTCATTGCGGCTTCAGCCGCTGAGGGCCGGCGATTTTCAAACTGCACTACCAAAAATCTTGTCAAGCCCCCCTTTTCACGATTTTCCCGCTAAGTCCATGAATAGCATACGAAAATAAACTCGCGAATATTGGCGGGGTGCCCCGGTACGAATTGATATAATAAAGATAGTAGAAAAAGGGCGCGGATTCACTCCCGCGCCCTTTTTCTATTTGGGCCAAGCCTCCCCACGTGGTGTCCCGCGAGTTCGTAGCATAACTGTTCGTAGCATCACTGCCCTTGTCATCCTGAGCGAAGCGAAGGACCTATGTACTTTGTTTATACGACGAGGCTCATTGCCGTGTCTTGAGACCTAACACCAAGACCGATCCAAGGAGAAACCATGCCAGCCTATCCCGTAACCATCCGCCGCTGTCAACACATCAAAGTCAACGGCACCCAGTGCGGATCGCCCGCCCTGCGCAACGAAAGACGTTGCTACTTCCACGAGCAATGCATCGTCAGGAGTCGGGAAATTGACCTGCAACTTCTTGAGCCCGGCGTCATCCGAATCTCCTCGCTCGAAGACCCAAACTCTATCCAACTCGGCCTCGCCGAAGTCATGCGCATGCTCGTGATCAAACAGATCGATCACCGCACCGCCACTCTGCTCCTGCGCGCCCTGCGCACCGCCGCCGCCAACGTCAAGTTCACTTCCTTCGAGCCCAAGCCCACCCACATGGTCATCGATACCAAGTGCGTCGAAGATCGTCCCCTGGGAGCGTCCGCCTGGTCCACCCAGGAAGGTCGGGAATACGATTGCGATGACAACCAGCACTCCAACCCGCAGGACAGGAATAACAAAGACAAGATCACCAACGATGGATCCACCGAAGAGGGCCGAAAGTGTATGGCGGCCTTGATGCGAATGACCGAGGGTCTAAAACACGATCCAGATTTTCTGGACAGGCCCCACTTTTCACCGGTCACTCCAGCGGAATCATCGCCAAGCCTAACCGCTCCTGAGAACCAATATACGGAGAGCTGCTAACCGAAAACCGTAGCTAACTCCTTATTCCAGAATATTTTCCATATAAGTAATTTAAACTCAAAGATTTGAAAGGAATTTCCGCCTAAAGTAAAGATTCTAAAAGGATGCCAATTGAATTTTTTTCAGCCCAAACAAAGCCAGGTAGCTCTCACTGACAACTGAGAACCGAGAACTGTTATTTACTGGCCTCCACAACCACGGCCGTCCCATAAGCCAGAACTTCCGTGACGCCCTGCATCACTTCGGTTGCGTCGTAACGCGCGCCAACCACGGCGTTGCCGCCAATATCGGCTGCGTGTTGCAACATCAGGTCGAACGCTTCGGCCCGCGTTCGCTCGCATAGATTGGTCAGCAAAGTAATGTTGCCGCCGACCAGCGTCTGCAGTCCGGCTCCAATGGTTCCGAAGATCGAACGGGATCGCACTGTGATTCCGCGCACCACACCCAGTGTGCGCACAACGCGAAAGCCATCAAGTTCAAACTGCGTGGTCACCATGTTATGCGCGACCATTCGACCTGCGGTTACGGCATAGTTCCCCATTGCTCCTCCGGAGAAATTCGTCGCTATAACAACGCTTCATTCTAATTCAGCGTCGACCACGAATTCCTCAGCCCCAGCATCCCAACTGACGCGCAGCACATTCGGCTTGCAGCAGACCTGGCAGTCCTCGACGTAGCGCTGGCGACTGCCAGCGGACTCATCCACGGTCGTCACGTTCCATTCTCCGCAACCGGCGCAAATATAGCCGCTGATCATACGGCTATCTTAGACCGCGCGAAGCGTCATGACTTGGACCGTGGAGCGACGGGCGTCTCGTGAGCCTGCCCTGAGCGAAGCCGAAGGGTCCACCCCAGACCTGAGGAGCGAGACGCCCTCCACCGCTCCCTCTCTATATAATGACTTTTCTTCTGTTCCGGAGGGTTATGGTCTCACGCCGCCGTTTTCTGCAAACCGGTTCCCTCGCTGCCAGCGTTAGCGTTGCTTTGCCCGCGCTGGCTGAGGCCGCCGAAGGTGATCAATCTCTTCCGCCCGCCCTAGCCGCTCTTCGCACGCTCCGCGCAGAAGCCAGGCCCATCACTGTCGAAGAGCGCGCCGCGCGCCAGGAAAACGCTCGCCGTTTGATGTTGATGCGTGAGAATAACCTGTCCGCTATCCTGCTCACCCCGAGCACATCCCTTGCCTACTTCACGGGCATACGCTGGGAAGGTGGAGAGCGCCTCTTTGCCATGGTGTTGCCCGCCAAGGGCGAAGCGTTTTACGTCTCCCCCGCGTTCGAGGAAGGCCGGGCCCGCGAGCAGATCGCGCAGTCGCCTGAAGGCGGCAATTCCGATTTGCGCGTTTGGCAAGAAGACGAAAGCCCCTACGCCCGCGTCGCCCAGGGACTCAGCGATCGCGGAATCGCCAGCGGCACAGTCGGCATCGAGGAGACGGTAAAGTTTGTCTTCAGCGACAACCTGCGAAAAGCCGCGCCCAGCGCCACGTTCACCAGCGCCACTCCGGTCACCGCCGGATGCCGCATGATCAAGAGCCGCCACGAAATCGACCTGATGCGGCTGGCAGCAAAAGTCACGCTCGCCGCGTACGAAGCCACATATCGTTCGCTGAAAGCAGGCATGACGCAGCACGATGTAGAAAATATGCTGGAAGCGGCGCACCGCCAACTGGGATTCGAGGGCGGAGCCGATGTGCAGGTCGGTGAATATTCCTCGTTCCCGCACGGCTCCGTGAAGCCGCAAGAGATTCAAGAGGGCACGATCGTCATGATCGACGGTGGCTGTTCGGTGGAGGGCTATCAGTCAGACATCACGCGCACCTTCGTACTCGGCAAAGCGAGCGATAAGATGAAGCAGGTCTTCGAGATCGTGCATCGAGCCCAGAGCGCCGCGCTGGCGGCCGCAAAGCCGGGAGTGGACGCCGGTTCCGTGGACGCAGCTGCGCGCAAGGTCATCACCGACGCGGGCTACGGCCCCGATTACAAGTACTTCACGCATCGCCTGGGACACGGCATGGGCATGGACGGCCACGAGTGGCCGTATCTGGTCCGCGGCAACCCGACAACGCTTCAGCCGGAGATGACGTTCAGCGATGAACCGGGTATTTACATTCGCGGAGAATTCGGCATCCGGCTGGAGGACGACATGCACATCATGGAAGGAGGAGCAGAGTTGTTCACTGCGCAAAGCCCAACGCTGGAAAATCCGTTCGAGAAGGGGTAGGAACCTTATCCTCAGCGTCGATCGCGCAGAACAGTGACAGATAGGGGCTCCCCGCGTATCTCTATGGGTTTGAACTCCAACTCAGAGCGGGATGACCCGCCGCTAACTTTCGCAGCGTCTCGATCTGGCACTGCGGCCTTGGCTGCCTTTGGTTGCTGGCTGATCTTACGATCTGTGCGTTGCCGCTTCTTCATCCCACCACCTCCAACAATCTCTAGTCTCTTAATCGGGGATTCTTTAAATTCCTACAGTCGACGCACCGGAAATTACAAGATGGTGCTCGCTCACTCCACCACCCACGCCCGCATTCTCCGCAGCAGAGAGGCCGGCGCTTCCGCTTCCATCACCACCAGCCCGTCCTGATACTGCCGAGAATAGATACGAGCACCCGCCTGCAACAAGGCCAGCATCTTGCCCTCCTTCTGCGGAATGCGCAGCCGAACACGCTCAGGCCGGTCGCCTTCAAGCACGGCATCAATGCGATCGAGCAGCGTGGTTAATCCGATCCCCTTTGCCGCCGAGACGTGGATAGTCTGCTCATCATCACGCAGCGACTCGCGCTGCTTCGGAAGCAGCAGATCAATCTTATTCATCACTCGCAGCCGCGGCTTCTTGTCGGCTTCGAGTTCCTTGAGGACGCTTTCGACTTGTGTGTCCTGTTCGGCCGAGACCGGGCTGCTGGCATCCGAAACCTGCAGGATGAGCGTGGCGCGCTGTACTTCTTCGAGCGTGGCGCGGAACGCCGAAACCAGCGTATGCGGAAGATGCCGTATGAAACCCACCGTGTCGGAGAACAGAACTTTGCGTTTTGAGGGCAGCTCCGCTCCTCGAATAGTCGGATCGAGCGTGGCAAACATGCGCGACGAAGCGACCACGTTCGATTTCGTGAGGGCATTGAACAGCGTGGACTTTCCCGCGTTCGTATAGCCCACCAGCGCCACCGTAGCCACCGGAACCGATTCGCGCCGTTGTCTCTGCTGCGCCCGTATGCGGCGCACATTTTCGATTTGCTTCTTGACGTGCCGGACGCGCCGGAAAATCTTTCGCCGGTCGGTCTCGAGCTGAGTTTCGCCCGGTCCGCGAGTGCCGATGCCGCCGCCGAGCTGCGACATTTCCACGCCGCGCCCCGCCAGCCGTGGCAGCATGTATTCGAGCTGCGCCAGTTCCACCTGCAACTGACCTTCACGAGTGCGGGCGTGACGGGCAAAAATATCGAGAATCAGTTGCGTGCGATCGATGACGCGCGTGTGGACGACGCGCTCAATGTTGCGCTGTTGCGAAGGCGAAAGATCGTGATCGAACAGGATCACATCCGCGGCAACCGAGGCTGCCGCGCCCGCGATCTCCTCCAACTTGCCCTTGCCGATCAGCGTGGCAGGGTCCGGCCGGTCTTTGCGCTGCGTGAATTCGCCGGCAATCTCCGCCCCCGCGCTTGCAGCCAGCGCCCGCAGTTCGTCGAGCGAATCTTCGGAACTGAAATCGGAGCTGGAATCCCGGGAATCAGCCGGCAAGAACGACGACGACGACGATGCAGCCACACTCGTAGCGTGATCTCGAGCCGCTTGCGCTCCCGCAGTAATGCTCGCGGAACCCGTCTTTCCCCGGCCCGCGCGGCTTTTCGTCCGAAACTCCACCCCCACCAGGAACGCGCGTTCCCGCTGCTCGGATGGATTCAGCACCGCCTTGGGCGCACTCCGCGAACTATTTCCCGAACTACTTCGCGAACTATCGCGGCTGCTCAGTCTGGAGTCATCTCGGCGCAAGCAAACTCACTCTATCCCTCGGTCCCGGAAGCGGAAGTCGCGCTCGCCGCCTCCCCAACGGACGCCGCCGCCGGCCTCGGGTCCGTGTGACTGTGGGCCCCGCGCGAGATGACGACGGTCGAAATCGCGTGCTTGAAGATGAGCTGCTCCTGGTTGCTGGTTTCGAGCACCACCGAGTATTTGTCGAACGACCGGATACGGCCCGTCAGCTTCACGCCGCTGACCAGATAGATCGTAATATTGTGCCGTTCCTTTCGCGCTGTGTTGAGGAAGGAATCCTGAATGTTCTGTTGTGCCGGCTTGGCTTCCATTTGCCGATCTCCTTTTTTGAGGTTCGATGCTGCGCCATTGAGTAGGGAGGGCAATTGGCTGCAGCTGTCTCCTGTCGGCTCCTACAATACGGCCTTGTCTCGCGCTTTTCAACGTCCCGCCAAAATATATTCTCCGGAGTGTCCCGGCGTCTGGCGCGCCCAGCAGTCCTTTCCGGATTTCGTAACAAATCGATTGAGTTTCATTTTCCGCGCCAGCCATCTACAATCGTCAGTTCCAGCGCACAACTTCGAAACAGGAGCCTCCAACTTGATTGAAATACACTTCCCCACCGACCCCAACACCAACCTTTTGATGTTGTTTCGTTGGCTGCATTTTGTCGGCGGCGTAACCTGGCTCGGCCTGCTGTATTTTTTTAATCTCGTTAACGTCCCGTTCATGAAAGGACTGGATCCTGTCACCAAAGGCAAAGTCCTGCCCAGCCTGATGTCGCGCGCCCTCTGGTGGTTTCGTTGGAGTTCGGTGCTCACCGTGCTGATGGGCCTGGCATACTGGGGAAACATCGTCGCCTCCGACGCCAGAAACGGCGGCGCATCTTCCGGTGGTCCGATGGCGACTTTTTTTGCGATCTGGACCATCGCTTGGGCCTTAATGTATGCCTGCACCATTCCCGGTAAGGGCGCGCTCGACAAAGGGCCGGTGCTCGCCGTGATTTATGCCGTCATCGTTGTCGCAGCCTCCTGGTTGTTTTTGCGCTTCAACGATCATGATTGGGAGAGCAATCGCCTGCTCGCCATCGGCATCGGCGGCGGCATGGGTTGGGTGATGATGCTGAACGTCTGGGGAGTAATCTGGCGCGCGCAGAAGAAAATTATCCACTGGACCGCCGACAACGCGGCCAACGGCACGCCCATCCCCGACAAAGCAAAGTATCTGGCCCGACAGGGCTTTCTAACGTCGCGCGCAAACTTCGTGCTGTCGTTCCCCATGTTGTTCCTGATGGGGGCCGCGAGTCACTATCCCATGTTTGGAAAGTGAGCTTGCAACTTGTGTTTGGAAGATAGCCGGCGGTGCTTCCGTAGCACCGGCGTCTCGCCGACGACGCTCACGCTCTTGTCCAAAAGCCGTGGATCGTACTTTTGTTCGCCCTTCCCGAGAGCTCTCCCCTGAACGCCGCCGGAGTCATCCCCGTCGCCCTGCGGAACGCGCGCGTGAAGTGGCTCTGGTCCGCATACCCCGCCGCCAGGCTGATCTCAGCCATTGAGGTCTCACCTGTAAGCATCTGTTCGCACGCCGCGCGGATGCGCAGCCGATGAACGTGCTCGCCAATACCCTCTCCGACGCATTTACGGAAAACCCGCGACAGATGCACAGGATGCACTCCTGCCTCCCGCCCAAGCTCGTCCAAGGTCACCCGCTGGCAATGCTCGGCCGCCAGTTTTTCAATGATTCGCCCCAACCACGCAGGCCGGTGAGTAACATTCTCCCGCCGCATGCGAGCAACGTGAGCCAGCATTTCCGCGAGCAGGCTCTCGACAAATAAGTCGCCAGCCGCTGCGCTATCGGCCGACGCGGCGCCCTGAAACTCGCGATACATTTTCATCCCGAGCCAGAGCAATGGGCCACCTTTGCAATCGTCATGGGCCAGATCAAGCGCGGCCGAGCAATCCGCCAACCGCTGCCGCCAGCTTGGCCGGATTTCAATTTCGAAAAACCGGACGCCGTGCGGACCGACTTCGTCCTGGTGCGGAATCCCCGCAGGCCGAAAATGAACAGTGAACGGTCGAAACTGCCGCTCCTGGCGTTCGTAGCGTTCTCCGTATTGCCCCTCCAGAAGAAGAGCAAAGAAAGCAAGTTCGTGAGCATGCGAGGGAAGTTTTCTAGGCGAGGCGTGCCGTAGATTCGTGAAAATTGCGCCGCACTGCTCATATTTTCCTTCGACTGCGCCATAGAAATTGCCCGCCCCCAACGCCTGCTCGCCACCGGCTTCGGAATCCGTGTTGGCCATGCCCGCTCCTGCTAAGGTTGTCTTTGTTCTAGACGCATCCAGTTCAGGTTCGTTAGCCTTACGACACGAACAGACGCGGGAGGAAACTTCATGATTCGTTATTGCGCTTTGCTTTGCCTGTCGGCCTTGTTACTGGCCCCATCATCCGCAGCAGACGCTCCGAAAGCCGCTGCCAACAATTCCACCACACCCGTATATACGACGGACGGACGCCTCGTGTTCCCCGCAAACTATCGCGAATGGATCTATCTGACCACCGGCCTCGACATGGACTATAACCCGGATCTCGCGGCCATGCCCGGACACTCCATGTTCGACAACGTCTTCGTCAATCCGGAAGCCTACAAGATCTTTGTCGCAACCGGAACCTGGCCCGACAAAACCATGCTCGTTCTCGAGGGCCGCATGGCCGCCAGCAAAGGCTCGATCAACCAGGCCGGACACTTCCAGACCAACGACGTCATGACGCGATCCGCTCACGTCAAAGACGCGCGCTTCCCGGGCGGATGGGCTTTCTTCCCTCTTGACGAAGCTCAGCCGACCAGGCCGATTCCAAAAGAGGCCGTGTGCTATTCCTGTCACGAGCAGCACGCCGCCGTCGACACCACATTCGTGCAGTTCTATCCCACCTTGCTCGAGATTGCGAAAAAGAAGGGCACGCTTGCCCCAGCCTATAAGAAAGAAGAAGCCGCTGCCGCGGCAGAAACCTCCGGAAAGAACTGAGCCCCTGTGGTGACTGAACCCGTGTGGTGACGGGGCTTCGCCCCGTTCTGCTCTTGCCGAAATTTGCACCGCCGTAATCTCGCTCTGAACGTCGACTCCACCTACTATTGAGGGCAGTATGCGCGAGTATTTCGACTCAATTGTCGAATGGTCAGGCGCTCTCGAACACTGGCGCCCCATCGCGCGCTGGGCCGTCGTGGCGTGGCTGGTGTTCTACGTGCTCTTCCTGATCTACGCCTTCAACATGCACGGCGGATATCTGTTCATTGACTCCGCCAACCTTGTCGTTCACGAAGGAGGCCACCTGCTCTTCCGGTGGTTCGGCCCGACGCTCTGTCTCTGGGGAGGGACGATTCTGCAATGGCTGGTCCCGCTGCTGCTGGCCGCCTATTTCTTCCACGAACGCCAGCCCGCGGCTTTCGTGTTCTGCCTGTTTTTCTTCTTTGAGAACTGGCTCTACACGGCAACCTACATGGCCGATGCTCGCGCCATGATATTGCCATTAGTAACTACCGGAGACCCCGATTATGTCGAGCACGATTGGAATACAATTTTCTCGAGTCTAGGAGTCCTGCAGTACGACACGACAATCGCCGCGATTGTCCGCTTCATGGGATGGTGCGGAATGCTGGCATCCGTGGCATGGCTGGCAACGCGTATGAAGTTGTCAGTGGAGCGACGGGCGTCCTCGCCCGTCCACCACTAATGTCGATTCCTAACCTCGTGCCAAATTTCAAGCCTGAGGCGCCGCTTTCGCCGCCAGCGTCCAAGGTTTGCCGTCAAAATGCGCGGGCAACGACAAGCCAAACAATTTCAGGATCGTAGGCGCCACATCCACAATCGCAGGCTTCTCTGCGATGAACTTGTGGCTGGAAAACAAAACTCCCGGAACCAGTCTCGGATCGATGCAGTGGTCGCCGCTCCACGCCTTGATGTTGTCCTCGAAAATCTGCGACGTAACTTTGCCCAGCACCGAATCCCACGAGGCGCGATAGCCCGCGCCATAACCGACAATCAGGTCCGGAGAATTCTCCGTATAAGGCCCGCGATAAACATTGTCCGCAATAAACACGCCCGTGATCCCAACTGTGCCCGAAGCCGGATCGACCAGCCCATTCAGCTTTTTTTGCAGCTCGTCTTTCAATGCCTCGGCTTCGGACGCATCCACAATCCCCTGCTTCTCGCGCCCTTTGATATTCAGATAAAGCCCGTTGAGGCCCATGGTGTAAGCACGAGTGCGCGACCAATCCACGTCCTCGAACCAGTCGCCGCTCTCGGTCTTGCCGTCCTTCAGCGCCAGGTATCCGTTCTGGTGCAGCCACGCATTCAGGTTCATGCAGCGCGCAAACGACTTGAATCCATGATCGGAGATCACCATCAGCAGCGTGTCACCGTCAATTTTCTCCATCACGCGCCCGATCAGGCGATCCATGCGCTCGTAGAGATCCTGAATCACCTTGGGATGCTGGCTGTGCGGCACATCGCGCGCCGCCGGGTGATCTTCGTCCAGGTAGCGCCAGAACATGTGCTGGATGCGGTCCGTCGTATCGAACACGCATGTACACAACCCCTGCTTCGTTTTATCCAGTGCATCGAAGAGCATGCGCTCGCGATCTTCATGATTGCCGTAAGCCTGCGCCAGGAAGGCATCGTCATCGAGCACATGCTCGTTGAGCGCCCAAGTGTCTTCCGCCAGGCCGAGCGTGGCATACGGGCCGAAGAGCTTGGCCAGATAAATCGAATAAGTCACTGGGTGCGAGATCGGCAGGTCGGGATGTCCGGGATCGATATTCACCGGCGTGACATAAACTTCAACCTCCGGCGATAGTTCCTTGAGATAGAAACGGCAGATGCCGTGCGCCGTGAAACCCAAGCCAGCCTTGAATTCTGCCGGAACCCACTCGGAGTATTCCCCAACCTTCAGAGTGAACTTTTCAGTACCGACCACGATGCGCGCCTGTTTCGATCCAGGCTCTGGCCGAATTTCGAAATCCACGCGCAGTTCGGTGCCGGCTTTCTTCGCCAACGGGCTGTCGGGCCCCGGAATGTATGAACGGCAAACCCCATTCTTGCGCTCGATGGGCACGCGCACGCCGCCTTCGCGAAACTTGTCGCCTGCCATGCGGGTCGTACACAGGCAAAACGTACCCTGACTGCCCTTCAAGTCGGGCACGCACATCCCGGAAAGCAGCACGCCCTGAAACTTTTCTGGCGGAAACGTGACGGGTACGCGAATCACGGAACTGAAAATTCCTGCATTGCCCAGCCAGTGCCAGAACGGCGTGCCCTTCCGCATCGCCTTGATTTCCGTTTTGCCGAATGGAATGGAATACTTGCCAATTTTTATATGCCGCTTCGGCCCCTTGATTTCCGCCGACGAAAGAAACGGAAGATAGCTATTTCTATCGCAAGCCAGAAAATCGTAGATATTGTGTTTGCCCGGATTCACCCCGGTCATGAATGTCGACCATGCCACTGGAGAAATCGGAGGGAAAGTCGTGCGCAGTTTGCTGAAAGTTCCCTTGTCGCGCAGCCTGGAAAGGTTCGGGAGCCTGCCTTCGTTCATAAAACGGTCGGCGAGTTCCGGATCCATGCCGTCGAATCCCAAAATCACTGCTCGCTCAAACGTCGCCTTACCATACGCATTTCGTCGCCGTAGGAATCGGAACAGCTGGCGAAACGGCCAGGTCATCAACGCGTAAAACGAATAGAGGAACGCAACAAAAATCGCCCAGAACGACGACAGTACCGCAAATCCCGCCCCCGGACCGGCGTAAGCATGAGCAAGCGCAGGCGTGAGCATCAAGGCGGTCAGCAACACTCGTGTGGTGACGGGGCTTCGCCCCGTCCCAATCGGGCACAATCTCTTCATATTTTGATCCCCAAAAGCTCCTTGAAAACAAATCCTGCGACCATCGACAGGATGAAGAACAGCCAAATCCAGTTCATGCCATACCCCGCGATCTCGATATTGCGGTCCGGGTAATTGATCGAAATGGATTCAATCGGACTATTCTCCGGCAGCGCCGGCTCGGCCGACGAGAACATACGCTCCCAGAAGTGCCCCCGCAAGCGGATCGTCGAAATTCGCGGCAAGTCACTCCCCACGCAAACAGCCTTCGCAGCGCTCTGGCCGGCCGCGGCAATCTTCACTTCATATTTTCCCTCTTTTGAGCCAACTAGTCGCCAGACAATCTCACTCTCTGCCGGAACGTGCACCGAAGGCGCGGTCATGGTGATCTCGGGTGGAAGATCAAGCGTCACGTCAGTCACCGCGTCGACGCCGGTCGCCTGTCCGGCGAGATGAACGGTCAAAAGAAACGGCGCGTTCGGAGGAATCGGAGTCGCACCCAGATAACGATCGATCTGCACGATCAGCAACGTAATCGGAATGATGACGTACAGCAGCGGTTTGAAAGCGAGTTTCAAATAACGTCCTGTACCGCGCAGAATCTTGCCGTAAGAGCCCATGACCACGGGAATCTGATCGCGATACAGCCGCACCGCCAGCAGATGGGCTTTCAGCTGATCTTTCGCAATGCCGATTGCTTTTTGATCCGACGTGTAGCCAAACAAGACCACCATCAGCAATCCAACCACTAGCGACACGACAATCACAATCGCCAGCGGACTGGTCAGCAGAGAGAACTGGAATGCCACCATTGCCGCGCCGTACTCTGCGCGTGCCATCGGATTTAAGAGAACAGTCAAGCTACTCGATGTACCCCAACCCGCGGAGCCGTTTCTGGATCTCTTCCTTCGACGTGCTGCTCTCGTCCGGCAGAATTTTCTTGGTTTCCTTTTCCAGCATGTGGATTACGAATTCGTCGATCGATTCGTAGCCGGCCGCATCCGAACACTGCTTGACCTTTTCCAGAAGTTCGCCTTCGATTTTCACTTTGTGTGAACCAAACATGATTTCTCCCGTCTGTAATTGCAGCCTAGCGCGACTGAAATACTGACTGCCCCAGCATCTCTTTCGTTTTCGCAATTCCAAACTCCGACAAGATCGTCGGTGCGATATCCGTCAGCGCCGGAGTTTGCGCTTCAATCTTGCGGTTGCTCAACAACACTCCCGGCACTTTCGTAAAGTCCATGCAATGATCGCCGCTCCACGCATTCGTGTTGTCCTCGAGCACGTCCGCCGGAAAGGCGCCCAGAATCGTTTTCCATCCCGCGCGATACCCGCGGTTGTAGCCGACGAGCGCATCCGGACCCGAGTGCGCATACGGCCCTTGATAGGCTTCGCTCGCAAAGTCAATTCGCGTAATCACCTGCGATCCGTCTTTCGGATCCCGAACCCCCAAAAGCTTCTGCCGGATTTCCTGCAGCAACGCATCGGCCTGAGCGCCGGGCTCTACGATGCCCTCGCGCTCGCGTCCGCGAATATTCAAATAAAGTCCGTTGAGTCCCAATCCGTAGGCGCGCGTGCGGCTCCAATCTACATCAGAGAAGGGCTCGTTCGGATCCCCGCTGGCGCCTTCTTTCCGGGTGATGTAGCCATTGTTCAGCAACCACGTGTTCAGATTGAAGGAGTGCCGGTAGGGAGCAAATCCGTGATCGGAAAGGACGAGCAGCGTCGTATTCTCGTCGACCTTCGGCATCACCTCGCCAAGCACCTGATCAATCTGTTCGTAAAATTCCTCAAGTGACGACCCGTACTGAGCAGCGAGCGCGGCGTCATACGCAGGACTCTGCGGATCGGTCAGCCGCCACATCATATGCGCATTCAGATCGAGGCTCGAGAAATAAAAGAAGAACAGCCCATCGTGAAATTTTGGAAACTCAACATCGAATGCGCGTCGATGTTCAGCGAGCACAGTGTGCGACTGTTCCAGGAATTCTTTGTCGTCCAGTACACCGGCGGTCAGTGCCTTGGTATCTTCGGCAATGCCTTGCGTGTGGAATTCGCCGATTTGTTTCGCCAAGTCGCGCGAATAACTCGTCGGTGTGGAGATGGGCAGAGCCGGGTTTTCCGGATCGATATTGATGGGCGATACGTAAAGTTGAAAACGCGGATGCGTCTGTTTGAGATAAAAACGGCAGATCCCCTTCACATTGCCGATAATCGGCATGAGCTGGAATTCCACCGGAACCCATCCGCTCCAATCGCCTTCTTTCAAAACGAATTGCTGATCCTGCAAGCTAACGCGCGCCACTGACTCCAGCGGATCCACATCAACCGTGAAGGGCTCTGTGGCAGGCGGCGAGTTCTTGCGAAACGTGTTGTCCGGGCCAATCAGATTAGTCGCGACTCGATTGTTCTTCACCTCGACCTGCACCACTTCCCCACCCTCGATGGCCCCCACCGCCGCTGTCGGATCATCGGTGTAGAAAGTGAACGTGCCATAGGTGCCGCGCAGATCGGGCGTGCCCATGCCGGAAAGAGTTTTGCCTTTCGCTGTGATCGGAGGGAAATTTGCCGGGATGCGGTAAACATAATTGGGCACGCCTTGTTCGTCCAGAATCTCCCAGAAGGCTTTGCCGTGCCGCAGCTGTTCGGCCGAACCGCTGCCCAGCGGAATCACCCAACTCCCGAGATGAAAGCTATGCTTGGGCCCCTCGACCTTCGACGTGGAAAAATA
>Ga0074046_10002588_pt1 | contig 15562 bp, 11 predicted proteins | sample BogForMeECP23OM3_FD_94441 | JGI IMG/M metagenome (GOLD analysis project Ga0074046, IMG submission 94441) | Bog forest soil microbial communities from Calvert Island, British Columbia, Canada - Bog Forest MetaG ECP23OM3 | ecosystem: Environmental > Terrestrial > Soil > Wetlands ...
CTGTCCTCCCTCAAGAATTCGGAGAACAGCGTCGCACTCACCCGTGTCGGATGCGGTCACAGGCTGAGGTACATGGATAAGCACATACTCCTTTTCAGGTCAGGCGTCGGTAGAAAAGAGAAGAATCATCGCTCGCTGTGTGTGGCTGTGCCGGGGGCACTGATCGCAGCCCGAGTGGCGGATCCTGTGATTCGCCATTATGTGTCGGGCGCTATCCGGTCGTAAAGAGGTGAGAATTCGAGGCGTCCTCGGACGGTGAACGGCGGATTCTCGCGGGCGCTTTGGAAAGAAGGGCGCGCCGGTTGCGGCGGTAGCTTTCTTTGTAGCATCAACGGAGGGTTCAGCATGATTCGTCGTGGGCTGCTCCCTTGTAGATCGCGCAGCATTCGCGCTAGTCGCCCCGCCGAACAGATGGCTCGGTTCCGCACCTTGGAAGCCGCCCGCCCCATGGAAGCCCACGGCGGCGGTACGGGCTGCAGTTTGGTCCTTGGCGCTTTGAGATTCATGTTGCCCGTGGGGAATAGACTCGGATCCGAACGGCGGTCGTTCCGTGTCGTGCGCTCGCGCCGAATTCGGGATTGGCGACTCGCTGTCGCGCTGTTCGGCTTTGCGGGCATCCTGGCCTACCAACCGCCGGCTGCGAGTGCGCCGGCCGCTAACGTTGACGCCGGCGATGATGGCCAATCGTTCTTGTTCAATGTGCTGGATGGGATGCCAGGTCGCCAGGCGCCGTTGCCTGAACCGAATGCCGTGGCAACTGCTCCCGGCGCGGAACAACAGGCGCGGGTTCCGACATTCAACTTCAGCCTCCTCGCGCCGCTGAACTACACCTCGAACGCCGAGTTTCTTAGCTCGGGCGGCACCCGTACGGCCGAGGGCAGCCCAGTGGTCAGGCTGGGCTTCGCGAGTCAGATCGCGGAGCTCCCGCTGCGGCTCTCGGCGAGCACAGCTGTAGAGTTCGACAGGTTCGTCAAATCGGATTCGGGGGACTTCGACAAGTTCCGTTCGAACCTTCAAATCCAGTACGTGGATGCGACCGACGACCAGGCCTTTTCGCCCTTCCTCGGTTTCAGCCCGAGGCTCGACTTCACGCCGACGTTCGCGGCGAGGTTCGCGACCCGTTACGACCTGAATCTCGGCGTCAACAAGGCCTTCAACTTCGATGCAGACTTCCACCGAGTTCCGGTGTCGGACAACTCCTCCGCTGCGACCGCGTGGTCGTTCGGATACACCGCCATCGTGCAGCGCCGCTTCCGGGAGCCCTCCCCGGCCTCTACCGCGCTCGCGTTCATTCCCTCCGTGTCGCACCGTCTCTCCGAGAATTGGAGCTGCGCTCTGGCGTTCGACCTCGAGCAGCGTTGGTTCGATACCACCGACGGGGTTTCCCAAAACGAATTCTTGTTCGAGCCCGTTGGCGCCGTGGAATACGGAATTCCTGACCGCTTCCTCGGCGGGCCGGACACCGCGCGATGGCTCGGCCACCCGACCGTGGATTTCTTCGGCGGCGTCGAGAACGTGTGGTCGAACGTGTCGAGCGGGACGTTTAACCGGGTGTTCGCAGGGTTCGCCATCAGGGCAGGCTGGCGGTTCTAGCGAGCGTCAGCCCCGGTTCGGCTCGGTCAAGATGCGAGATGTGCGCGATTTAGCAGCCTGCTGAAAAACGCCGCGAACCCGCTGCACTCCCATGATACAAGGCCACAGGATGGTGAGAGATGCGCGGAAATGATCGCGAGCAGAATGGGATGTTCAGCTGTGTCTCGATGGGCCACGCAAACGTCGCGAACCATGCGTCGCACGGAATGGTAAGCTCCAAAGAGGATGCTGCGAACTTCTGCTTCCTCGGATCGGGCGAGCCGATTCGACTCTTGCGAGCTTGGTTCCCCAGGGCTACCCCCTGTGGGGCACTGAGTCGCATCATGTTGGGGACGGCACGCGCTCGTTTGGCTGTCTTCCCGGGGGATCTATGACATTACATCCCTTCGCAACCGCCGAGATCTCATGAGCACCCCCGACACTCAAAAGCTTCCTCTGCGGACTCTGACGGCCATGGTGGTTGGAGGGATGGTCGGTGCGGGCGTGTTCTCGATCCCGCGCAACTTCGCGCAGGCCACCGGCGTCTACGGAGCGCTTATCGCCTGGGCCATCGCGGGCGCCGGCATGCTGATGCTGGCATTCGTCTTTCAGACACTGGCCAAACGCAAGCCGGATCTCGATGCCGGCGTCTACGCCTACGCGCGGGCCGGCTTCGGACCCTACCTCGGTTTCTTCTCCGCCTTCGGCTACTGGGCCAGTGCTTGCGTCGGCAACGTGTCCTACTGGATCCTCATCAAGTCCACGCTCGGCGCCGTCTTTCCCGTCTTGGGCGAGGGCAACACGCTGCCCGCGGTGCTGATCTCGTCGGCGGGGGTCTGGGCTTTTCACCTCCTGGTGCTGCGCGGCGTCAAGGAAGCCGCGGGGATCAACCGGATCGTCACCATTGCCAAGGTCATCCCGCTGCTGCTGTTCGTAGTCTTGGCGATCTTCTCTTTCAAGCCCCACGTGTTCGCCGACAACCTTTGGGGTAGCGAGGCCCAGGACTACGGGAATCTCTTCGAGCAGATCAAGGCAACGATGCTAGTGACCGTGTTCGTGTTTCTCGGGATCGAGGGTGCGAGCAACTACTCGCGCTTCGCGCGGAAGCGCGAGGACGTGGGTATCGCCACAGTGACCGGCTTTCTAGGCGTGCTCGCGCTGTTCACGTCGGTGTCGATCCTGTCCTACGGAATCCTGCCGCGCGCGGAGCTCGCGCAGCTTCGCCAGCCCTCGGTCGGTGGGGTGCTCGAGGCGGCGGTCGGGCCGTGGGGGGCGACCTTCATCGGCGCCGGCCTGATCGTCTCGGTGCTCGGCGCCTACCTGGCGTGGACGTTGATGGCCGCCGAGGTGCTTTCAATCGCGGCCAAGAACCGGGACATGCCGGCCTTCCTGGCGCGTGAGAACGCGAACCAGGTGCCCTCCGCTGCGTTGCTGATGAGCACGCTGCTCGTGCAGTTGGTGCTCATCACCACGCTCTTTTCCGACGATGCCTTCACCTTCGCACTGTCGCTGTGTAGCCATCTTTCGCTGCTTCCTTATTTCCTCTCGGCGGCCTTCGCGCTGAAGCTGGTTCGCAGCCGTGAAACCTACGACAAGGACCCGGGTAATCACGGTAAGGACATGCTGATCGCGGCCCTGGCCACGATCTATACGATCTTCCTGGTGTTTGCCGGCGGACTGAAGTTCCTGCTACTCGGATTCATCATCTACGCCCCAGGTACCCTGCTGTACTACATGACGCGGCGGGAGCAGGACAAGCAGCTCTTCACTCCGGCGGAGTGGATCTTGTTCGGGATCGCGATCGTCGGTGCCATCGTGGGCATCCACGGGCTCGCAACCGGGTACATTACCCTCTAGACCCCGAAGCACAGAACGGAGCAACCAATGACAGATGGCAAAGCCAAGACATACGGCGTTCATTCCGAAGTCGGCACTCTGCGCAAGGTGATGGTTTGTGCGCCGGGACGCGCGCACCAGCGCCTCACGCCCTCGAACTGCGACTCGCTGCTCTTCGACGACGTGCTCTGGGTCGAGAACGCCAAGCGCGATCACTTCGACTTCATCCAGAAGATGCGCGACCGCGGCGTGGACGTGGTCGAGATGCACAACCTGCTGGCGGAGACGATGAGGATCCCCGAGGCGAAGAAGTGGATGCTCGACAACCAGGTGGTACCCAACCAGGTCGGCCTCGGCCTTGTCGACGAGATAAGGAGCTACCTCGACGGCCTGTCTCACCGGGATCTGGCCGAGACCCTGATCGGCGGACTCTCGACCGAGGAGTTCCCCGAGACGCACGGCGGGGAGATGTTGAAGCTGGTGAAGGACGCTGCCGGCGTCACTGAATACCTACTGCCGCCGCTTCCCAACACGCTTTACACGCGCGACACGACTTGCTGGATCTACGGCGGCTGCACCTTGAACCCGCTGTACTGGCCGGCGCGGCACGAGGAGACGATCCTCACCACGTCGATCTACAAGTTCCACCCGGACTTCGCCGGGAAGGTCAAGGTATGGTGGGGTGATCCGACCCAGGACCACGGCCTCGCGACGGTCGAAGGCGGCGACGTGATGCCGATCGGCAAGGGCAACGTGCTGATCGGCATGAGCGAGCGCACCTCGCGCCAGGGGATCAGCCAGCTCGCGGCGGCGCTGTTCAAGCAGGGGGCGGCCGAGCGGGTCATCGTGGCGGCGATGCCGAAGCTGCGTGCGGCGATGCACCTCGACACCGTCTTCACGTTCGCCGACCGCGACTGCGTGCTGCTCTACCCGGACATCGTCTACAACATCCATGCATACTCCTACCGGCCGAGCAGCAAGCCCAGCGGCGTCGAGCTGCGCAAGGACGAGAAGCCCTTCGTGGAGACGGTGGCGCAGGCGTTGGGGCTCAAGAAGCTGCGCGTCGTCGAGACCGGCGGCACTGCGTACATGCGGGAGCGCACGCAGTGGGACAGCGGCGCCAATCTTGTCTGCGCCTCGCCGGGTGTGGTGTTCGCCTACGACCGCAACACCTACACCAACACGCTGTTGCGCAAGGAAGGGATCGAGGTCGTCACCATCGTTGGCGCCGAGCTCGGCCGTGGGCGTGGTGGAGGTCACTGCATGACCTGCCCGCTGATCCGGGATCCCGTCGACGACTAGACCCCGCCGCCCTCGTCAGCGCTCGCACTGGCGCTGGAGGTGAGCTGCTGCCACAAGGCGACAGCACGGCGAGGATCCACAGGAACGAATTGCGCGGCGACGACAGGTGGAAGTATCCCGACCTCGCGCACCACACGGCGCCGTCCGAAGCACCCACGCCACCTGGGCGAGCCGCAGCGTCGACTCGACGAGCTCGTCAGGGGTAAGCCCGATGAGCCGGCGGTAAGGCTTCCGGGCCACGCTATCGCCTGCGCTTGTCCCGGAAGTAGCTCCCGACGCGGCCAATCTGCAGCTGCCACACGTTGAAAAACTCCGTTAGCCACTTGTAAAGCGAGGCCCCGAGGAGCGTGCCGATCGCGATCGAAGCCAGGATGAACACCGCCGCGATCAGGCCCTCGAGCCCGGCTTCGCGGTCGCTCAGCATGTGCGCGACGCTGAGCAGTCCCAACGACCCCGGCACTAGGAGCCAGAAGCTCGGCAGGAATGTCACCATGGACGGCGGCCCCCGGAAGCGCAGCTGGATCAGATAGCCCAGTGGAGTCGCGACGAGCATTCCGAAGAATCCGCTAAATTCGCTGCCGACGACGGTCGCGGAGACCCGCTGTGCCGCGAACGTGAGAAGCAGCACGAGAATCATCCACAGGAACGAATTGCGCGGCGCCGAGAAGTGGAAGTAGACGCCGATCCCGAACACCACCACGCCCACCCAACTCGCCCAGGGCACGTAGACGACCGGAGTGGTCGCCTCGACCAGGCTTCCGGGTCCCACTCCGACGAAGGCGGCGCCCGCCGCAAGCCCGAACGCGAGCAGCACGAGCTGGACAAAGCCCGTGATGAGGCGACTCGAGCCACTCACCATGTCGCCGTACGCGAGCTCCACCATGGCGAGCGTGAGCATGGCGCCGGGCAGGAACGTGATCAGCGGTGGCACCAGCGCGTACAGCGGATCGACCGGAAGCCCGTACCGGATTGCGACAAACGACAGCCCGGACACAACACTTGCAGCGACCACCGACAAGGGCACCGCGAGCACCGCGCGATCCCGATTGAGCGCCTTCAACGCGCCCACGATCGTGCCGAGAACCGCTGCGGCTGCGAGATTTTGGAGCGTCGGCGAGATCACGATCGCCAATCCGAGGGTCAGGATCGTGTGACCGATGACGATGCCGGCCGTTCCGAACCGCGGGCTGTCCCGTAGGATCCGGGAGAGCTCCTCCAGGGCCTCCTGCGGCTCTAAGGTCCCGTTCTGCACCTGGGTGCCCAGCGCGTAGATGTCTGCGATCTGGCCGAGGCGGAGATTCTGCGCCGGCCCCTCGGCCAACGTGATTCGCTCTTCGACGCCGTCATGAATCGAGATGAAGACAGCGGTTGGAAACGTGACCACTCGCGCTCTGCGCATGCCGTAAGCGGTCGCGACGCGGCGCAGATGCAGCTCCACCTGCGCCGTCTGCTCCCCACAACCGAGGTATGCCTGCCCGAGACGGAACATGAGCTCGAGGACGACAGTCGCGTCGGGTGCGGAGGATTCCGCCATCATGTGGTCGCGAACGCGCCCCCGTGGTGTAGCCCTGGGATGCATCGATGGCGGCCGCGCCCACCAAGGGCCAAATCCGCAGTCTCCGATCGCGGGGCCGATGAATCCACACAGAAACGAGTCGGATGTTTCAGAACGAGCGCCAGAAGGGCGCGTCGCAACCGAAACGAACTAGGCCAGTGCGGATAGCCTGTCGGCTCTCGTCTGGGTCCACGGCGACAGCGCACCCCATACGCCACAACGCCCCTTGCGCGCAGGCCTTTGCACCCCATCCCTGTTCGAGGAGGCTTGCTGCGGAACGTCCCGAGTATGCGTTCCGCTTCCACTTTATCATCGCTTCAGCTGCGTGCCCATAGGCCTTCCGTTGGAACGCACTTCCCGCCATCAATCCGCTGGTGTTGAATGGCCGGCCTGGCTTCAACCGAGCAGAGATGTCACGGCTCCAGCGACCGTAATGGTGGTGGGTGGGATGTTGGCGCGGGCATCTTCTCCCATCCGCGGACCTTCGCGAATGCCGCAGAACCGATGGGCGCGATGATCGCATAGGCGCAATGGCAGGTCCTGGCATGCACACGCTGGCTCGGTATTCCAGGCTGGCGCCGGGGCCGTTTGCTCTTCGCGGCGGGCCGCTGCTCTCTGACGAGCGCCACGCCGCTGCTTCCCTCATGTACACTATCGCTTGTTCGTGCCATCCACTGATGAGCTAGAACGAGGTGCGAGTATGGCGACGACCGAGTCCGAGTCCACGAGGGAGCCGGCTGCGAAGAAAAAGTTCCAGTTCCCGACCGCGATCACGACGCTGGCGCTGGTCACAGTCATCGTCTGGGCCGCGGCGCTATTCCTGCCGTCCGGTAGTTATCAAACCGCCGCCGACGACTCGCCGATCCCGGGCACATACCACCGGAAGTCGTCGCCGCTGACGTTCGGCGAGTCCGTGCAGCAGCTCCTCCTCGCTCCCGTCAACGGCGTCTACGGACTGATCAACAGCAAGACGGAATTCGTCGACACCGAGACGCAGGGGAAGATGTTCGGGCAGATCGGCCTGATCGTCTTCATCATGTCCATCGGGGCGTTTATTTCGGTTAGCTTCGCTACCAAGAGCCTCGAGGTCGCCGTCTCGAGCCTGGCCTACAGCCTGCGGGACAAGGGCTGGATGCTCATCGCCTCGGTGATGGTGCTGTTCTCCCTGCTCGGCTCCACCATGGGCTTCTCGGTCGAAACTTTTGGCTTCTACGCGCTGTTCATCCCTCTGATGGCCGCATTGGGATACGACCGGCTCGTCACTGCCTCCATGATCATCCTCGGCGCTCTGATCGGCGTGATGGGCGCGACAGTGAACCCATTCTCGATCGGGGTCGCCGCGGGCAAGGCCGGAGTGTCGATCGGCGACGGCATCGGCCTGCGCCTGCTCTTGTGGGTGATCCTCACCTCGATGGCGGTAGCCTGGGTGCTCCGTTACGCGGCGAAGGTGCGCAAGGACCCCTCTGCGTCGCTGGTCGGGTGGGACGATCCGAAGGCCGGCGACGGATCCGCCACCGACCACATGGCCGAGGACTTGGAGGCGGAGCCTGCCGACACCTCGCATCGCCTCACGGCTACGCAGAAGTGGGTGCTCGTGATCACGGCGTTCGTCTTCGGGCTGATGATCTTCTCGGTGATCCCATGGTCGAGCATCTTCGGAGGATCGACCGGTCCGGCAGACGACCTGTACACGCACAAGACGGCCGCCGCGCCGTACTGGTTCGATCTCGGCTGGTGGTTTCCCCAGCTGGCCATACTCTTCGTTCTCGCCTCGGTGCTGGTGGGCGTCGTCGCTCGCATGCGCGAGAAGGAGACCGTGCGGCTGATCGCCGCGGGCGCCTCGGACATGATGGGCCCGGCTCTGATCATCCTCCTCGCCGGCGGTGTCTCAGTGATCATGAAGAACACCCAGACGCTCGACACCATCTTGCACTCGATGGAGCAACTAGTCCGAGGCGCGTCGGCCGGGGTCTTCGCATTTATCACCATCGTGGTCAACATCCCACTCACGTTCCTCATCCCGTCCAGCTCCGGGCACGCGACGCTCGCGATGCCCATGCTGGCGCCCCTGGCCGACTTCGCCGGAGTCAGCCGGGCGACCACCATCACCGCTTGGATCATGAGCCACGGCCTGACCTTGCTGGTGTCGCCCACGAGCGTCGTGGTCGTTGGCGGTCTGGCGATCGCGAAGGTGAGCTATGAAAAATACCTGCGATTCGTCTGGCCGCTCATCGTCGCCTTGTTCCTCGTTGCCGTCGTGGTCGTCGGCATGGCCGCAAGCCTCGAATGAGCCGCGGAAAGACCCGGCGGACAGCGCCCGCAGCGGGAGATGGCTGCAGGGCAATCCCGCCTGAGGGGCTTCATCCATTCTGCTGTCATCAGCCTACGCCCAGCAACTGGATCGCATTGTCTCGAATACGCGCTGCGGGAGATCTTCAGAGCCGAAGCAAGCAAGGTATGCAAGAGGAGGAGCTGAGAAAACAACTGATGAACTCACAGGTACGCTTTAGAGGGCGCTTGCGACCCAACGATCGAGCCACTTGGGTCTGCATGTTTCGTCGGCTCCCTGCCTTGCCGCGACGAGATCAGGCGCTCGTCGATGCAGGTGCCCAGCGTGCCGAATAGGTCAGCGTTTATCCGCGGTCCGGAGGAAGCCGTAGCTGCGTCGACGTTGCAGAAAGGCGCTCACTGGATAACCCGGAGATCCAGCGGGCCGTAGCCTAGCGTCGTGGCGGGGCGAAATTCGGCCAGTTGGGCCAGTTCGGCCAGTTGCCCCAGTTCGGCCAATTGTTCCATCGGGGGTGGAACCTGTTGCCCCACCTCCTCCAAGCGAACTCATCAGGCTGCTGTGCCGGCGTATCCAGTGCCGGGGGACCCTGCTGCATCCACTCGCGCGCCTGCTCGATGCGCTGCGAAACGGTACGAGACGCGTCAGCCGTCGCGGCGTCGGCCGAAGCCGCGACAACCATCGCGGCCGCGACTACGAGGCTCCCGGTTCCATTCGCCAGGATGCGGAGCCACGTCTGCTTCACTCGAGAGTGAGGACGCTCCGAACCAGTGGGCACGGCGAGTTCCTCGAATTCAGAGCCGGCACAGGCAATCGATCGCCGCACCTTAGAGACGTAAGTGCGTCCTGTCAAACGAAAAATCCAGATTGACAGGTCGCCCCCTGCAAGGACTACTATCCTCAGGCGCCGCGAGTGAGCCCAACCTGGAATCCGCAGGAGGAATGCATGCGCGTTGCTTTGGTCTCACTTGTCGTCCTTGCGGTCGCCGGACCTGTGTTGGCGCAGCAGGCTGCCCCCGCCAACGAGCCTCCCAAACCTGCGAGCTCGCCGAAACCCGGCGACATCGTGACGAACCCGGAATATGCGCAGTGGGCTGGGTTCGCTGTAGGGACCTCGGTTACGCAAAAGGAGGCGGTGACACTCGCGGACGGAACGGTGGTTGAGTCCCGCATGACCGCGAAGCTTGTTTCGAAGAACGACAAACAACTCACGGTTGAGACGACCGTAGTCGCGGTCGAAGCGAAGCCGGTAGACGCGGCGGACGAGACAAAGACGCTCACGACCTACCCTGCCAAGGTCAAATTCGAAGACATCCAAACCCCTGAATCCGATGGCTACTCCGTCACCGCAGGTAAGGAAGTCCTCGACGTGAAGGGCAAGAGGATCGAAGCAGAATGGGTTGAAGCGAGTACCACCAACAGCGACGGCTCGGTAACGGAAAAGGATTGGTACACATCAGAGGTTCCAGGCGGGCTCGTGAAGCAGACGGTGACGAAGAAGAAGGGAGCGCAGGTCACGTCGCAGTCGATGCTCGAACTCGTGGATGTCAAGGCCAAACGCGAAGCGAAGAAGCAATAGGTTCGCGAGATCTTTGGGTTCGAGACCACTAGCGGACCACGCGGATCTCGCGACCTCAGAAAATCGGAAAAAGTCACTCGCGACGGGGGGTCGGTGCTCGCGCACGAGACGACCCGCTCCATGGACGTGAAAGCCGTCTCCCTTTGAACGTACGGCGCCGACTCCGGCGCGTAGATGACAGACGAGAGCAGACAGACGAGAGCAGGAAGGAGCCTCATGCCGCCGGCGCGATCATCGCGGCGGTAGAAACCGCTGCGACCGGGCGGGGTACTAGAGAGCGATGCGGAGGCCGCTGATGGCAGGTGCAGACTGCCGGGGTGCGTCTCGATCGGCAAGAGAAGTCGACTCGGTAGCGGCCGCTGGCCAAATGCAGGACCTGACCGAGCGCGCGGCGCATGTCGCAGATGCCGCGAAGAGGAGGGACACCGATGAGGACCGCCCATGAGCCGATGAGGCGAAAGGAATACGAGAAGGCGCTTCGCGCCCTACAGGTCGAGCTGTGCGCGTTGCAGGACTGGGTCAAGGAACACGGCCTGCGCGTGATCGTGGTCTTCGAAGGGCGCGACGCCGCCGGCAAGGGCGGTGCAATCAAGGCAATCACTGAGCGCGTCAGCCCGCGCGTCTTCCGCGTCGTGGCGCTGCCGGCACCCTCCGACCGCGAGAAGTCCCAGCTCTACATGCAGCGCTACCTTCAATATTCCCCGGCGGGGGGTGAAATCGTGATCTTCGACCGCAGCTGGTACAACCGGGCTGGGGTCGAGAACGTGATGGGCTTCTGCTCAAAAGCGCAACACCGCCGCTTCCTCGAGGTCTGCCCCGAGTTCGAGCGGTACATTGTCGACGACGGAATCCTGTTGATCAAATTCTGGATGGAGGTGAGCGACGAGGAGCAGAAGCTCCGATTCGAGGCCCGCATCAATGATCCGCTGCGCCAGTGGAAGCTGAGCCCGACGGATCTGTGCTCACGGAGCAGATGGTTCGAGTATTCGCGGGCCCGCGACATGATGTTCAAAGCCACGGACACGAAGTTCGCGCCCTGGTACATCGTCCCCTCGGATGACAAGAAGCGCGCGCGCCTCAACTGCATCAGCCATCTGCTCGGCCTGATCCCATACAAGAAGCTGCCGCCGAAGAAGGTGAAACTCCCCAAGCGCTCGACACAAGGCGCGTACAACGATCGGGCGTCGCTCAAGGGCAGGCGGTTCGTTGAGGCGAGGTTTTAAGACGCTCGGTAGTTGGGCCCGCTCGAGTTCTTCACCTCGGGCCCGCAGCGCGACACGAATCGAACGAAAACGGAGCAAGCAGATGGAAGCAGCAGTACACACCACGACCGCTAGCGACGTCACCGCGTGGCATGCCATGCCCACGCACGAGGTGGTGAAGCAGCTCACCACCGACACCGAGCGAGGGTTAGATGCGGGTGAAGCCGCGAGCCGCCTCGCGAAGTACGGGGCCAACCGGCTGCCGGAAGGCAAAAAGCGCGGGCCGTTTGTGCGATTCCTGTCTCAGTTCAACAACATCCTTGTCTACGTCCTGCTCGGTGCCGGCTTCACCAAGCTGATGCTGGGTCTGTGGATCGACGCCTCGATCATCCTGAGCGTCGTGATCCTGAACGGGCTGCTGGGTTTCATCCAGGAGGGCCGGGCCGAGAAAGCCTTGGACTCGATCCGCAACATGTTATCCGCGGAGGCCCGGACGGTGCGCGGCGGCGAGACGCGCATGATCCCGGCGGATCAGATCGTGCCGGGGGACGTCGTGCTGCTCGAATCCGGTGACAAGGTACCGGCAGACCTCCGCCTCACCGAGGTAAAAAACCTGAGAACGGAAGAAGCCGCGCTCACAGGCGAATCGGTTCCCGCGGACAAGTCTCTTGAACCCGTCTCCCCCAAGGCGACCGTCGGGGATCGCGAAAACATGGCCTTCTCCGGCACCATGGTCGTGTCCGGCCGCGCGACGGGAGTGGTCGTCGCAACCGGGAGCGAGACGGAACTGGGGCGTATCAACCAACTGCTCACCGGCGTGAGCACGCTCGAAACGCCGCTGCTGCGTCAGATCAAGAAGTTCGGCTATGCCATCACGGCTGTCATCGGCGTCGTGAGCGTCCTCACCTTCTCCTACGGCAGGTGGGTGATGGGCATGGATTTCGTCCCGATCTTTCAGGCCGTGGTCGGTATCGCGGTGTCTGTCATTCCGGAAGGCCTGCCGGCGATCATCACGATCACCCTCGCGATCGGTGTGCAGCGCATGGCCCGGCGCAGCGCCATCATCCGGCGCCTCCCGGCGGTGGAGACCCTGGGCTCGGTATCGCGCATCTGTTCCGACAAGACCGGCACGCTCACCCTGATGGAAATGATGGTCGTGTCGGCCGTCACCGCGGACTCTCAGTATCAGGTCAGCGGCGACGGCTACGCGCCTGAGGGCGAGGTCACGCAAGACGGGAAGCCCGCGGGCAAGGATCCGGTCCTGGAGCTATTGGGCCGCGTTTCCATGCTCTGCAACGACGCGGAACTGTTTCAGCAAGAAGGCGCGTGGAAAGTGGAAGGCGACCCGACCGAAGGCGCGCTCTACCCGTTCGCGACCAAGCTCGGCATGGAGCGGCAGACCGAACAAGCCGCGTTACCACGGATCGATGCGATCCCCTTCGAATCGGAGCACCGCTTCATGGCGACGTTGCACAAACCCGCCAGCGGCGGGGCGGAGGTGCTCTTCATCAAGGGTGCGCCCGAGGTCATCCTCGAGCACTGCGACCGGGAGCAGACGCGGGACGGAAAGCAGCCGCCGATCGATCGCGAAAGCTTCAGGCAGGCGTCGGACAAGCTCGCGGCGCAAGGCGAGCGCGTATTGGCACTGGCGTGGCTTGAGAATCCGGATGTCAAAGCGGGCAGTCTCGGTCCGGCTGATCTCCCGAAGAAACTCGTCCTGCTCGGGCTGATCGGTCTCTTGGACCCGCCGCGCAAGGAAGCGATCGAGGCTGTGAAGGAATGCCAGGGCGGCGGCGTTCGCGTCACGATGATCACCGGCGATCACAAGATCACTGCCGCGGCCATCGCGAAGATGCTCGGCATTGGTGATGGGAAGACGGCGATCACGGGCGCTGAGATCGAGGAGATGGATACCGCCACGCTGCGGGAGCAGGTGCGTGACGTCGACGTCTTCGCGCGCTCTAGCCCCGAGCACAAGCTGCGCCTGGTGAAAGCAATCCAGGCGAACGGACAGATCGTGGCGATGACGGGCGACGGCGTGAACGACGCGCCGGCCCTGAAGAAGGCCGACATTGGCGTAGCGATGGGGATCAAGGGTACCGAGGTCACCAAGGAGGCGGCCGGAATGATCCTCGCGGACGACAACTTCGCGTCGATTACGGCGGCGGTAAAGGAAGGTCGCACGGTCTACAACAACATCGAGAAGGCGATCCTGTTCATGCTGCCGACCAACGTCGCTCAGGCGCTGGTCATCGCGGTGGCGATCTTTTTCGGCTTCACCCTGCCGATCACAGCACCGCAAGTCCTCTGGGTCAACATGGTGACCTCCGTCGCGCTTGGGCTCGTGATCTCGTTCGAGCCGCACGAACTCGACGTGATGCAACGACCTCCGCGCGCGGTCGATCGTCCGATCCTGACCGGGTTCGGGATCTGGCGCGTCGTCTTCGTTGGCCTGGCTCTGCTCGCGTACACCCTCGGGATGTTCTTCTGGATGAAGTCGGATGGTGCTTCGGACGCACTGGCGCGGACGGTTGCCGTCAACGCGATCACCGTGGGTCAGATTTTCTACCTGCTGAATAGCCGCTTCCTGCTGGATTCGTCGCTCTCGATCAAGGCGCATCTCGGCAACCGGTACTTGCCACTCGGTATCGGCGCGGTCGTGGTCTTGCAGCTCCTGTTCACGTACGCCCCACCGCTGCAGCGCCTGTTCGACAACGAAGCCATCCCGTTTCGGGTCTGGCCGTTGATTCTCCTTGGCGGCCTGGTGTTCTTTCTCGTCGTGGAGGTGGAAAAGCTCATCATCCGTTCGTCGGCCGCCTTGCGGAGTGCCGTGACTGCAGTGGAAGCGGGAACCTGAGCGGCTTCCGCGCGTTTGATGCGCGTCCGAAGCGAGCGAAGGGCTTTAGACAGGCGCGGCGGAGGATCCCGAACTCAGCGGGTATCTCCGTCGCCTCCTCGCGAGAACACCACGGCGGCCAGCGCCTGTCGGCTCCGTCGTGCCTCCGTCGGAGGGCGCGGAACGAGATCGGCGTGCCGAATTCCATTGTCACGAAAAGCCGAGGAAGTAACGGCCGCTCCGCCGCCGCGGCCAGTTCGCGGCGCCCTTTGGTCCCGATGCGGGAGGCGGCGCCGACGCGCTCGGTCACTCGCTCCAAGGCGCCGCGGCCTACTGTGTCACGTGGCCCGCTCCCTGTGGGGACCTCCGTCGGCGGCTATGTGCCCCCGATCGCATTCGCAGTTGCACTCACGGGCCTACGCAGGGCGAGCATGCGGAGAAGCCAGAAGATCGCGAGCGCGGCGAGAAGGTGCTTCAGCGTGTGGCCGCTCACCCTGTCCCCGGTCGCAACAAAGATCGCCTGATCGAAGTACTCGGCCGCCTTCGCCAGGCCGTACCAGGCAAGCGCGACGAGCGTGTCGCGGCCCCGTGTATACCGAGACGGAAACAGGGCGATCAACAGCAGGAGCACGAGCAGTGACCCGTATTGCACGGCGCCGTAGGGATTGAGGTTCTCGACGCCCCGGGACGCGCTCCAACGCCAGTACCACACGCTGGCGGATCCCCCGAGGACGAGTGGAACGAGCATGCGTCGACCCGCGGTCGCACTCACGCGCTCGCTCACGACTGCGGCCACGATGCCCATGAACGCGACGGCCATGGGGAGCCTGTCCCAGGCGAGGCGTGGGCTGTCGGGCGCGAGGTGGTAGAACCCGGAGCCGAGGCATGTCGCCGCCGTACCCGCGAACACGACTCCCCAGCTCCAGCGCTCAGAGGCGTCGATGAACGCGGGCCGGCCGTCACTCAGCGTTCCGCGAACCACGAAGTAGAGCCCCATCAGGCCCACCACGAGGAAGCCCAGGTTCGACGCGACGTTGAAGAAGTTGGAAATGCCTAGGGCAGGCTCCCGGTCAGCGAAGTGATGGTACGCTTCAGGCTGCGCAAACCGCGGTACGAGGCTAGTGACGACAGCGATGACCACTGTAACCGCGCAGATGATTGCGACGCGCACATCACGGCGACTTCCGATGGAAGTTTTCGCCTCGAGACCCCTTCCCGAATCCTCGCTTGGCGCCACCGCGACGCGCCCGCGGGAGCCGCCGCTGCTCACTGGAGCATCTTTGCGTCGACGACCTGCTCGCTCCACAGCTTCCAGCTGCCGTTTTCCTGGTGGAAGATCGTGATCGCGTCGACAGTGTTGTTCACGAAGCTGCTTCCCGGCTTGGCGGTCGTC
>Ga0074046_10002589_pt1 | contig 15562 bp, 15 predicted proteins | sample BogForMeECP23OM3_FD_94441 | JGI IMG/M metagenome (GOLD analysis project Ga0074046, IMG submission 94441) | Bog forest soil microbial communities from Calvert Island, British Columbia, Canada - Bog Forest MetaG ECP23OM3 | ecosystem: Environmental > Terrestrial > Soil > Wetlands ...
GGCTTGCGTCGATCCGTCCAGCTGTTCGGCGCGTCGCACCACGAGGTGAGGTCGCGGCGCCACGGGTTGGCGCGGAACAGCTTCTTCGGCGGCGGCCGGTGCTCGCAGAACGCGTCGTAGGCGATTTCCAGCCGGTAGTGCCGGGCTTGGCCGGAGCTTGGCGCCTCGTCGTCCGGCGGCAGCGGGCGGGGGCGGGTCTTGCGGGCGTAGGGGACGGCGTCGATGAGCCGGCGGTAGAGCCTCTGGAGCGAGGTCGGGAGAAAGCGAAACACGGCGTCGTTCCTCCCTTTCTGGAGTTGCGATGGAAGAGAGTAGCGACATGTAGGAATTCAGTCAAGAGTTTTTGGAATCTTTTCTGAGGCCCTGCCGGGTGGCCGGCGGCCTGGCGCGGTCCTACCGTCGGCCTGGACAGCGGGACCGGCGATTCCGGGCTGTCCGCGCATGCCGACGCGGTTCCGGGCCGCGTGAGGTGAGGCGGTGCGGGCGGGTGCGGGACGCGACGAAGGGGGAACGATGGAAGAACTGCTTGGTCCGGCCGCGCGTCTGGCGGCGATGCTGCGGGATCGGCGCGCGACGATCGCGGTCGCGGAGTCCTCGGCGGGCGGGCTGATTTCGGCGGCGTTGCTCGCGCAGCCCGGCGCGTCGGCGTTCTTCCTGGGCGGTGCGGTGGTCTACACGCGTCAGGCGCGGGACGGGCTGCTGGGGATCACCGCGGCCGAGATGGCGGGACTGCGGTCGGCCAGCGAGCCGTACGCGCTGCTGATCGCCCGGTCGTTGTGCGTGCGGTTGGGGGCGACGTGGGGGCTGGCGGAGACCGGCGCCGCCGGTCCGACCGGCAATCGCTACGGCGACGCGCCGGGGCATACCTGCGTGGCCGTCGCCGGGCCGGCGGAGGCGGCGCGGACGCTGGAGACGGGGTCGGACGAGCGGGTCGCGAACATGCGCGCGTTCGCCGCGGCGGCGCTGGCGCTGCTGTCGGAGGTGCTGGCGACGCAGACGGCCTGATGGGGAAGGTCCGGCGTCGGCATCCATAGCCGGCAATTAGCTGGATACCTTGCCGGATCTTCTAGACGCGAGAGAGTGACGTGGCGCTGAGCCTGAAAGACAGAGAGATCGACGATTTGGCTCGGGCGGTGGCGGCGCTGACCGGCGAGACGTTGACCGACGCCATTCGCAAGGCGCTGGCGGAACGGCTCGAGCGGGAACGGCTGCGCAGGGGGGAGTGCGTGCGGCTGGCCGATCGCCTGATGGAGATCGGCGCCCATTGCGCCGGCTTGCCCGACCAGGACGCGCGCAGCCCGGACGAGATCGTCGGCTATGACGACATCGGCATGTGGCGCTGATGGTGATCGACGCCTCGACGGTTGTCGCGATCCTGCTGCGTGAGCCGGGGGCCGAGCGTTTTGCCGAGGCGATCGGTGCTGCACCCGTTCGTCTGCTGTCGGCGGTGACGCGGGTCGAATTGTCGTTCGTCGAGTTCAACGTGCCGGGCTAGCTCCGGCTCATCGACGAGGAGTAAACTGCAAGCTGGTCGTCACGGCCGGGAGATTGGCGCAGGAGTTGATGGATGGACTGGTCAGGCTGTCCGCTCGTCGAGCGTGTGCCCGGCAAAGTGTCGGGACAGTGGATCGTCAAGGGGACACGCATCCTCGCCGACGGCGTTCTCGAGAACGCGGATGCAGGCTTCACGCCCGAGCAACTTGCGACCGAAATTTACGAGGGCCTGACGATCGATCAGGCTCGCGCGATCGTGGCGTTTGCGCAGGCCATGCGTGAACCGCATCCTGCTTGACCAGAACGCGCCGGTCGGATTGCGGCGCGCGCTCGTCGGCTACGAAGTCAGCACGGCGTTCCAGATGGGCTGGCATGCCCTGTCGAACGGTGAGTTGCTGGCAGCGGCAGAGACGGCCGGCTTCCACGTCATGATTACCTGCGGCCAGAACATCCGCTACGAGCAGAACATGGCGGGACGAAGGATCTCGTTGATCTGCCTGTCGACGAACAATTGGGATATCATTCGCAACGACATGTCCCGGATCGTCGCGGCCCTCGGCCAGTCGCAACCCGGAGCTGTTCACCTGGTCGAGTTTGCGTTCCCGAAGCGCCGAAATCCGACCCGCTAACCCGCCTTCCGCTTCGCGGCAGCCTTCTTCGCCGGCGCTTTCCTCGCGCTCTTCTTCGGCGCGGCCTTCTTCGCGGGCGCCTTGCGCGGCTCGGCCGCCGCCTTCGCCGGCGGCGCGGCCTTCTTCGGCGCCGCCTTGCGGCCTTTCGCCTTCAGCGGCTTGCCGCGCTCGGCGAGCAGGGCCACCGCCTCGTCCAGCGTCAGGTCCTCCATTGCCACGCCGCGCGGCACGTTCGCGACCATGCCGGCGTGCTGCACGTACGGACCGAAGCGGCCGCGCTTGACCATCACCGACTCGCCGGTCTTCGGATGCAGCCCGAGCGCGCGCACGCCCGCCAGCTTCTTGGCCAGCAGATCCATCGCGCGGTTCATGCCGATCGCCAGCACGTCGTCGTCGGGATCGAGCGAGGCATACACCGACCCCATCCGCACATACGGGCCGAAGCGGCCGATGCCGGCCTCGATCGGATCACCTGCCTCGGGGTGGATGCCGACGATGCGCGGCAGGCTGAGCAGCGCAACCGCCTGCTCCAAGGTCAGGCTGTCGCCGTCCATGCCCTTGGTAAGCGACGTGCGGCGCGGCTTGCGCTTCTCCTCGCCCTCGCCGAGCTGCACGTACAGGCCGTACGGGCCGCGGCGGACGGTGACCTCCTCGCCGGCGTCGGGATGGAAGCCGAGCGAGCGCATCCCCTCCTTCAGCGTCTCGGCGTCGCCGTTGCCGGTCTCGATCGCGAGGCGGCGCGTGTACTGGCACGTCGGGTAGTTCGAGCAGCCGATGAAGCTGCCGTAGCGGCCCAGCTTCAGGCCCAGCCGGCCAGCGCCGCAGGCCGGACAGAGGCGCGGGTCGCTGCCGTCCTCGCGGGCGGGGAAGAAGTGCGGGCCGAGTTCCTCGTCGAGCGCGCTGATGACGTCGCTGATCTTGAGGTCCTTGGTCTGCTCGACGGCGTTCGCGAAGTCTTCCCAGAAGGCGCGCATCACGTCGCGCCAGTTCAGGTTTCCGTCGGCGATCTCGTCGAGCTGCTCCTCCAGCCCGGCGGTGAAGCCGGTGTCGACGTAGCGCGTGAAGAAGCTGGTGAGGAACGCGGTGACCAGCCGGCCGCGGTCCTCGGGGATGAAGCGGCGCTTCTCCAGCCGCACGTAGTTGCGGTCCTGCAGCACCGAGAGGATGGACGCGTAGGTGGACGGCCGGCCGATGCCGAGCTCCTCCATCTTCTTGACCAGGCTCGCCTCGGAGAAGCGCGGCGGCGGCTGGGTGAAGTGCTGGGTGGCGGCGACGTCGCCGCGGCGGAGCGGGTCGCGCTCGGCCATCGGCGGCAGCATGCGGTTGTCCTCGTCCTCGGCCGCGTCGTCGGTGTCCTCGCGATACAGTTTCAGGAAGCCGTCGAAGGCGACGATCGAGCCGGTGGCGCGCAGCTTGATGCCGTTCGAAACGATGTCGACGGCGACCTGGTCGAGCTCGGCCGACTGCATCTGCGAAGCCACGGCCCGTTTCCAGATCAACTCGTAGAGCCGGCGCTGCTCGGAGTTGAGCGCGTGGGCCACCGCGTCGGGCGTGTTGGCGATGTCGGTGGGGCGGATCGCCTCGTGCGCTTCCTGCGCGTTCTTGGCCTTGGTGATGTATTCGCGCGGTGCGCCGGGCAGGTAGTCGGGGCCGTAGGCGTCGCGCACGTGGTCGCGGATCGCGGCGATCGCTTCGCGCGCCATCTGCACGCCGTCGGTGCGCATGTAGGTGATCAAGCCGACGCTCTCTCCGTTCAGCTCCACGCCTTCGTAGAGCTGCTGGGCGAGGCGCATCGTCGCCTGCGCGCCGAAGCCGAGTTTTCTGCTCGACTCCTGCTGCAGCGTCGACGTGGTGAAGGGTGCAGGCGGGTTGCGCTTGACCCGGCGGCGTTCGACCGAGCCGACCGTGAAGTTGCCGGCCTCGACCGCGGCTTTCGCACGCAGCGCCTTGGCTGCCTCGTTGAGGTCGAACTGGTCGAGCCGGCGGCCGTCGAGATGCGTCAGCTTCGCTGTGAACGGCGCGCCGGCGGGTGTCGCGAACTCGGCTTCGACGGTCCAGTATTCGCGCGCGCGGAAGGCCTCGATCTCGGCCTCGCGCTCGCAGATCAGGCGCAGGGCGACCGACTGCACGCGGCCGGCGCTGCGGCTGCCGGGCAGCTTGCGCCACAGCACCGGCGAGAGGGTGAAGCCCACGAGGTAATCCAGCGCGCGGCGGGCCATGTAGGCCTCGATCAGCGGCTGGTCGAGGTCGCGCGGATGGCCCATCGCGGCGCGGATGGCGCTGCGGGTGATCTCGTTGAAGGTGATGCGGCGGACGTCCACGCCCTTGAGCGCGCGCTTCTCCTCCAGCATTGCGCGGACGTGCCAGGAGATCGCCTCGCCCTCGCGGTCGGGGTCGGTGGCCAGATAAAGAGTCTTGGCGCCCTTCAGCGCCTTGGCGATGGCGGCGATCTGGCGGGCGCCGCGCTCGTCGGCGGACCAGTCCATCGCGAAGTCCTGCTCGGGGCGCACGCTGCCGTCCTTGGGCGGCAGGTCGCGCACGTGCCCGAAGCTCGCGAGCACGGTGTATTTCGTGCCGAGGTACTTATTGATGGTCTTCGCTTTGGCGGGAGACTCGACGACGACGACGTCCGGCATCCTGATCCTGATCGTTGGCGGGCGTAATTCACGCGGTCCGGCGCGGGCGCCGCAGGCGATCTCGCCCTAAGATCGTTACGGCTCGGCGAGGCGCGCCACCCGGTTGCCCGGCAGGCTTTGCACCCGTCCCGCGAGCTCCAGTTCCAGCAACGCCCCCATCACGGAAGCCGCGGAGAACTGGCAGCGGCGCACCACCTCGTCAACCAGTGTCGGCGAATAGCTAACGCTATCAAGCACTTGCTGGCGCACTCCGGCGGGGGTGGCGGGCGGGGAGGGGTCGAAAGGCGCCTCGGCGGGGTCTTCGGAGAGGCCCGTGGGGGGCAGGCCGCGGGCGAACAGGGGCAGGCGGGAGAGGCCCTCGCGCAGCGGGCTGTCGGGCAGGTCGGCGAGCACGTCGTCGGCGGATTCGACCAGTTTCGCACCCTGGCGGATGAGGTCGTTGCTGCCGCGGCAGCGCGGGTCGAGCGGCGAGCCGGGGACGGCGAACACCTCGCGCCCGGCTTCCTGGGCGAGGCGGGCGGTGATCAGGCTGCCGGAGCGCAGCGCCGCCTCGACCACCACGACGCCAAGCGACAGGCCGGCGATGATGCGGTTGCGGCGGGGGAAGTGGCGCGCCTGCGGGGCGGTGCCGAGGGCCGATTCGGCGACGACCGCGCCCTCGGCGGCGATGCGGGCCTGCAGGTCGGCGTTCTCGGGCGGGTAGGGCACGTCGATCCCGCCGGCGACCACGCCGACGGTGCGGCCGTCGCGCATGGCGCCGGTGTGGGCGGCGGCGTCGATGCCGCGGGCGAGGCCGGAGACCACGGCGAGCCCGGTGCGGGCGAGGTCGGCGCCGAGCGCCTCGGCGATGCGCGTGCCGTTCACCGAGGCGTTGCGCCCGCCGACCAGCGCCACGGCGCGTTTGGCGAGCAGGCCGGTGTCGCCGAGCACCGCGATCATCGGCGGGGCATCGTCGAGGAGCGCGAGCAGCGGCGGGTAGTCGGGCTGATCCAGGAACAGCAGCTTGGCGCCAAGCTTGGCCAGCGCGGCCAGTTCCCGCGATGCTTCGTCTGGTGTCGGGATTCGCGTGGGCGCGGTGCGGCCGCCGGCCCGCGCGAGGCCGGGCAGCGCGTCGAGGGCTGCGGCGGCGGTGCGATAGCGCTTCATCAGGCGGCGATAGACGACCGGGCCGACGCCCTCCGCACGCACCAGCCGGAGCCGGTCGAGCGTGTCGGTCAAGCGCGCCTTCCGAAGCGCGGCTCGGTGCCGGCGAGCAGGCGGCGGATGTTGTCCCGGTGGCGGACGAACACCAGCACCGCCACGGCAAGTGCGAGGACGGCCACCGCGTATCCGCTCAGGACCGCCGCAGCGACGGGGGCGACGGCGTAGGCGGTGAGCGCGCTGGCCGACGAGATGCGCAGTACGGCGAACACGATCAGCCAGGTCGCGCAGGCGATGGCGCCGACCGGCCACGCGGCGGCGAGCAGCACGCCGAGGCCCGTCGCCACGCCCTTGCCGCCGTGAAATCGGAGCCAGACCGGAAACAGGTGGCCGACCACCGCGCCGAAGCCGGCGGCCAGCGCGGGTATCGGACCGGCGACGTGCCAGGCCAGCAGCACGGCGACCGCCCCCTTGCCGCCATCGAGCAGCAGCGTGGCGGCCGCGAGGCCCTTGCGTCCGGTGCGCAGCACGTTGGTCGCGCCGATATTGCCCGAGCCGATCCGCCTGATGTCGCCCAGCCCGGCGACGCGGGTCAGGAGCAGCCCGAACGGGATCGAGCCGAGCAGGTAGCCGAGCGCCGCCGCGAGCAGCGCGTCGATCATCCGAACACCCGACGCCCGGCCTTCCAGGTGCCGAGCACCCGGCCCTCCAGCGCGCGGCCGTCGAACGGCGTGTTCTGCGACTTGCCCGGCAGCTTGCCGGCTTCGACCTGCCAGGCGCGCTCGGGGTGGAACAGGCAGAGGTCAGCGGGCGCGCCCTTGGCCAGCCGGCCGGCGTCGTAATCGAGCAGGCGGGCGGGGCGGGACGTCAGCAGCGCGATCGCGGCCTGCAGCGTCAGCGTGCCGGCGTGGACCTGCGCGAGCGTCACCCCCAGCAGCGTCGCGAGGCCGGTGCCGCCGGGCGCGGCCTGGGCGAAAGGCAGGCGCTTGTCGTCGGCGTCGCGCGGCTGGTGGTCCGAGGCGACGGCGTCGATCGTGCCGTCGGCGAGCGCCGCGGCGACCGCCAGCCGGTCGGATTCCGGCCGCAGCGGGGGCGACAGCTTCGCGTAGGTGCGGAAGTCGCCGATCGCCGTCTCGTTGAGGTCGAAATACGGGGGTGCGGTGTCGCAGGTCACCGCGATGCCGTCCGACTTGGCGCGCCGGATCAGGTCGAGCGCGGCGGCGGTGGAGACGTGGGCGAAATGGACGGCGCCGCCGGTCAGGGCGGCGAGCCGGATGTCACGCGCGACCTGGATCGCCTCGGCGGCGGCGGGGACCGAGGGCAGGCCGAGACGGGTGGCGAGCGCGCCCTCGGTTGCCGCCGCGCCGTCGGCGAGGCTCGGGTCCTCGGGGTGCTGGATGATGCGGGCGCCGAAGCCGCGCGCGTAGGACAGCGCGAGGCGCATCAGGCGAGCGGGGCCGACGGCGCGGCTGCCGTCGGTGAAGGCGACGGCGCCGGCTTCGCGCAGCAGGCCGAGTTCGGCCAGTTCCTCGCCCGCGCAGCCGCGCGTGACGGCGGCGCAGGGCAGGATGGTGAGGCTGCCGGTCTCCTCGCCGCGCGCCCGCAGCAGCCGCACCATCGCCGGGTCGTCGATGGCGGGGCGGGTTTCGGGCAGCGACGCGAGCGTGGTGATGCCGCCGGCCGCGGCGGCGACGGCGGCCGAGGCGATGGTTTCGCGGTATTCGAAGCCGGGCTCGCCGAGTGCGGCGCGCATGTCGATCAGGCCGGGGCAGAGGATGGCGCCCTCGTCGGCTTCGATCACGTCGACGCCGTCGGGCCGGCCGAGCGAGGCGCCGAGGTCGGCGATGACGCCGTCGCGCACCAGCAGGTCGCCGCGCGCGATGTCGGTGTCGGCGTCGAGCAGTCGGACGCCGGTGATGAGGACGTCGCGGGTCAGGGGGGCGTGCATGGGGGTCGGCTGCAATCTCTCAGGCCGCTCGCCGGGGCGCAACGGTGGCGAATTGAACCGCACTGTTCCTCCGCCGAAGGCGAGATGCCGAGCCGGCGCCCGGCACTGTTAAGGGGTGATCGCTCTCGTGCAATCGTAGATCGCCCCGCCATCGTCCTGAAGCATGTCCCAATCCGGCGTGCCCCAGAACTCGAAAAATTCTCGTGCCTCTGGCGAGCTTGCGAGGTGCTCGGCGAGCTTTGCAACCTCCGTGCGGACCCGCTCGCGGAATGTGTCCTCCGCGGCTTGGTTGACCACCTTTGTCACAAGCGTGTCCAACGTGACACCGAGCGATTGCGCTTTCCACTCGAGCGCCTCGCGCAGGGTTTTGCTCAAGCGAATTGTGAGTTCCTTGGTCATGCGAACGTCTCGTAATGGATGCGCCTACTATGGGAATACAACGTAGTCTCCGGCGAGTGACAATGCCACGCACCACAACCTCAGAGGGATGTCGCCAGCCTCAGGTCCACTAAGTTGCGAGCTGGCTCGAATGTGCCTTGTGCGCCGCCATCAGCTCTGTTTCTGACGGTGGATAGACATCGTACCAATCATAGTCGTACACGTTCTCTCGCTGTGCATCGATAGTTGCCGGGTCGATCGGGATGTCCGCTCCCGGTGTACCTCGATGTTTGCCGACGACGATCGAGGTAAGCGGCGGCAAGCCGCTATCGATACACCAGAAGGCTATATGACCAAGGATTTCGTCGAGGACGCCAGGCGCATCCTTCCGATACATCAGACGCGACAACCCCAGATAAGTCGTTGTTTGACGGTTCATCGCATGGCCGATCAGTATCTGCCACGCCTGCAGCGCTCGCGCAGGATGAGCCGATTTCGGGTTGAAGCTTTTCATTCGGATCACCCCCACCTTGACGTTTCGTGGCGCCAATTAACCCGGTGAACAGCCCTGAGGAAGCCAGCTTGGATCAATCCGCCCCCGTCGCGGCCCGCACCAGGTAGTCGTTGTACTTCGCCCGCAGCGCCGTCTTCAGCAGCTTGCCGGTGGCGGTGTGCGGCAGTTCGTCGACCACCAGCACCGCGTCGGGCGTCCACCATTTCGCGATCTTGCCCTCGTAGAAGGCGATCAGGTCGTCGCCGTGGATCGTCACGCCCGGCTTCGGCACCACCAGCAGCAGCGGCCGCTCGTCCCATTTCGGATGACGCGCGGCGATCACCGCCGCCTCGATCACGTCGGGATGCGAGACCGCGATGTTTTCGAGCGCAATCGAGCTGATCCACTCGCCGCCCGACTTGATGACGTCCTTGGAGCGGTCGGTGATCTCCATGTAGCCGTCGGGGTCGATCGTGCAGACATCGCCGGTAGCGAACCAGCCCTCGTCGTCCGTCGCACTCCCCGCCTCGTCGCCGAAATAGGCGCCGGCGATCCACGGGCCGCGGATCTTCAGGTCGCCGAACGCCACGCCGTCCCACGGCAGTTCATGCCCGTCGGGGCCGACGATCTTCAGGTCGGCGCCGAAGATCGCGCGACCCTGCTTGAGCATGTGCGCGTGGCGCTGCGCCATTCCCCAGCCTTCCTGCCCGGGCTTGGGCGAGTTGTACGAACCGAGCGGACTGGTCTCCGTCATGCCCCACGCATGCTCGACGCGGATGCCGTATTCCTGGTCGAACGCCTCGATCAGCAGGCCCGGACAGGCGGAGCCGCCGATCACGAGGCGCTTGACCGTCTCCAGGCGCTGGCCGCTCGCGCGCAGGTGCTGCAGCAGGCCGAGCCACACCGTCGGCACGCCGGCCGAGACAGTCACGCGCTCGTCGTTCATCAGCTTCGCGACACTCGGGCCGTCGAGGTGGCGGCCCGGCATGACGAAGCTGGCGCCCGCCATCATGGCGGAGAACGGCATGCCCCAGGCGTTCACGTGGAACATCGGCACGACCGGCATCGCGCGGTCGGTCGCGCGCAGCCCGAACACGTCGGCCTGGTTGGTGGCATACGCGTGCAGCAGCGTCGAGCGGTGGCTGTACAGCACGCCCTTCGGCTTGCCGGTGGTGCCGGACGTGTAGCACAGGATGCAGGCGGTGTTCTCGTCGAACACCGGCCAGTCGAAGGCGTCGGACGCAGGTTCGACGATGTCCTCGTAGCACAGCAGCTGCATGCCGGCGGGCAGCGTCAGGTCCGGCATCTGCGACGTCTCGCACAGCATCACCACCGCGCGCACGCCGGGTGCGATGCGGTCGGCGATCGCGGTGATGATCGGCGCGAAGGTGGTGTCCACCAGCAGGATGCCGTCGCCGGCGTGGTCGATGATGTAGGCGATGTCGTCGGGGTGCAGGCGCGGGTTGACCGTGTGCATCACCGCGCCCGTGCCGGTGACGCCGTAGTAGATCTCCAGGTGCCGGTAGCTGTTCCAGGCGAGCGTGCCGACCCGGTCCGACGGCTGCATGCCCAGCGCCTGCAGCCCGTTGGCGAGCTTGCGGGCGCGGACCGCCATCTCGCGGATGGTGCAGCGATGGATCGCGCCGTCGACCAGCTTGGAGACGATCTCCGCGTTGGCGTGATGGCGCGCCGCATGGCGCAGCAGCGACGAGATCAGCAGCGGATGCGGCTGCATCAGACCGAGCATGGACGTCTCCCCCGTAGGGCCCCGTTGGGGGGCTGGGGGGAGACTAAAGCACCATTCCGCGGGGCACGGGATGCCCAATTGTCCCGCTTCGGAGTGAGCCAAACGCCGCCCGGTCCATTCCCTTCACATAGCTTCGGATCAGGTGAATGTTCTGCAGAAGGTCCTGGAATCGGACCTTGGGGCGGCTAGAAGGCACGCACGCCTTCCTCGGCGATGATCCGCCTGAGGCGCGGACGGGCTGCTGGCTCTTCCACGAGGTCCACGTCACACCCGAGAAGCCCGACCAGGTGCTCGCGGAGAGCCTCCAGCCGGCCGAAGTGATCGAATCCTCCCGACGAGAAGTCGGGGCCGGGGCGAATCGCCAGATCGATCTCCGACGAGATGGTTGCCTCGCTGCGGGCACGTGATCCGAACAACGTGATCGCCTCGATCCCGCGCGCCCGCAGGTCCGCTTCATGAGCCCGCAGGACTGCCAGCAACTCAGATCGCCAATGGTGCCCCTCAGCCATGCCTCGAATGTAAGGGAGACGAGGCCTGGCTGCGAGCGCTGCGAGGGGCGGCTTTAGTCGGCGGCCGACGACAGGCCGGTCGGGACCGGGAGCAGGTGGTGGCCGGTGAACGGGACGACGTTGCTGGCGCCGTTGTGGGCGGCGATGAACGACTTGATCCGGGGCGCCACCTCGGTGCGGAACTTCTTGCCGTTGAACAGGCCGTAGTGGCCGACGCCCTGCTGCTCGAGGTGGTCGCGCATCCCGGCCGGCAGGTTGCGACAGAGCCGGTGCGCCGCGCGGGTCTGGCCGATGCCGGAGATGTCGTCGCGCTCGCCCTCGACGGTGAACAGCGCCGTGCGCTCGATCGCCTGGCACTGCACCTCGCGCCCGCGGGAGACGAGCAGGCCGCGCGGCAGCAGGTGGTCGTGGAACACGGTCCTGACCGTCTGCAGGTAGTACTCCGCCGGCAGGTCCATCACCGCGCGGTACTCTTCGTAGAACTCCCGCTTGCTGCCCAGGCTTTCGCCGTCGCCGTCCACGAGGTGCTGGAACATCTGCCAGTGCGCCTCGACATGCCGCTCGAGGTTCATCGCCATGAACCCGGCGAGCTGCAGGAAGCCCGGATAGACCTGCCGCATGAAGCCCGCATTGCCGAACGGCACGGTATGGATCGTGTTGCGCCGGAACCAGTCGATGTCGTGTTCCTTGGCGAAGTTGTTGACGGCGGTCGGCGCCTCGCGCGTGTCGATCGGACCGCCGATCAGCGTCATCGAGGCGGGGCTGCACTCATCCTTCGCGGCGTTCATCAGCGCGGCGGCCGAAAGCACCGGCACCGCCGGCTGGCAGACGGCGAGCACATGGGTGCCCGGGCCGAGGTGGTGCAGGAAGCCGATGACCTCGTCGAAATAGTCGTCGAGGTTGAAGTCCGGGCCGTTCGCCGGCATGTCGCGCGCGTCGCGCCAGTCGCTGATGTAGACGTCGTGGTCGGGCAGGAAGGCGGCGACGGTGCCGCGCAGCAGCGTGGCGTAGTGGCCCGACAGCGGGGCGACGATCAGGAGCCGCGGATCATCGGGCCGCTCCTCCTCGCGCCGGAAGCGCTTGAGGTCGACCCACGGGCGGGTCAGCACGACCTCCTCGTGGATCGGGACGTCGCGGCCGTCGATGCGGGTGTGGGTGTGGCCGAAATTCGGTTTCCCGAACTGGCGCGTGCTGTGCTCGAACGCGTCCAGCGCGGCGGTGGCGACGCGGCCGAGCGGCGTCAGGCGGACCGGGTTGAACGGCAGCTCGAGCACCGAGAGGGCGCTGCTGGCGAGCATGCGGAACGGCGACAGCGCGAGGCGCTGCATTTCATATTGGTGATAAAGCATTGTGTGCCGTTGCTCGCTTCCTGGTGCGTGCCGGTCTATCGCCGGACATCGGATATTGGGTGCATCGAACGACTAGTAACCCGGCAGGTTGCCCACGGTCTGGGCAGGGCAGGCCAGAGTGGCAAAAGAGTGTTGCCGATCCGCCAACCTTCTCCGAAACTCGCCGGTAATATTGCGCCTGCGATGCTGCGCTGCGGCAAGCGGCATTTCTGGGGCGAGTGCCCGTGAAATAAGCAGCGCTGATATGCGCTGAGCGCTGGGCAGGCAGCAAAGGCACGTTATGAACGCCAAACACACAGCTTTGATTGTTGGGGCCGGATCGGGACTAAGTGCGTCCATCGCCCGGCTGCTCGCGAGCCGTGGCTATGCCGTTTCACTGGCCGCACGAAGTCCCGGAAAGCTGGAAACGCTGGCCACCGGGATCGGCGCCAGCGTGCATTGTTGCGACGCCAGCGACCCACAGCAGGTGGCGGCGCTGTTCGAGTCGGTGTGCGCCGACACGGGTGTGCCGGACGTTGTGGTGTATAACGCGAGCGGCCGGCTGCGGGGGCCGATCGCGGCGCTTGATCCAGACGCGGTGCAGGACGCAATCGCCGTCAGCGCCTATGGCGGCTTCCTGGTCGGCCAGCGCGCGGCGCAGCTGATGCTGGCGCGCGGCTCCGGCACGATCCTGTTCACCGGCGCCTCGGCCAGCGTGAAGGGCTACGCGCAGTCCGCCCCGTTCGCGATGGGCAAGTTCGCGCTGCGCGGCCTCGCGCAGAGCATGGCCCGGGAGCTGGCGCCGCGCGGCATCCACGTCGCGCACGTTGTCATCGACGGGGCGATCCGCTCGGCGGCCCGGCCTGATCCGCAAGACGCGCCGGACAGCACGCTCGATCCCGACGCCATCGCCGAGACCTACTGCCACCTGATCGACCAGAAGCGCAGCGCCTGGGCGTGGGAGGTCGAGCTGCGGCCCTGGGTCGAGCGGTTCTGATGGGGGCCAACGCCTTCGGCCAGAAGCTGCGGCGGCGCGAGGACGTCCACCTTCTGACCGGCGGGGGCCGCTTCACCGCCGATCAGGTGCCCGACGGGGCGGCCTGGGCGGTGATGCTGCGCAGCCCGCACGCGCATGCAAGGATCGCCTCGATCGACATGCGTGCCGCACTGGCCGCGCCCGGCGTGCTGGCGGCGCTGACCGCGGGCGACATCGAGGGGCTGGGCGGCATCCCGTGCGGCGGCGCGCTGATCCGGCTGCCCGGGACCGATCCGGCGCAGGACTATGCGTTCGTGCCGGTCCATCCGCTGCTGGCGGCGGGGCGGGTGCGCTACGTGGGCGAGAGCGTGGCGGTCGTCATCGCCGAGACCGAGGCCGCCGCGAAGGACGCCGCCGAACGTGCGGCGATCGAGTACGAGCCGCTGCCGTGCGTGACGCGCACCGATGCCGCGCAGGGCGGCCTGCCGGTATGGGACGCGGCGCCGGACAACGTGTGCTTCCGCTGGCGGGCCGGCGACGACGTGGACGATGCGTTCGCGCGCGCGGCGCATGTGGCCCGGGTGCGGGTGGTCAACAACCGCATCCATGTCGGCTCGATGGAGACGCGCGGCGCGATCGGCGCGTTCGAGGACGGGCGCTACACGCTGGTCACCGGCAGCTAGATGCCGCACTTGCTGAAGGCGGCGCTGGCGCAGGTGCTGCGCGTGGAGGCGGACTGCATCCGCGTGCGCATCGCCGACGTGGGCGGCAGTTTCGGGATCAAGAACGCGCTGGCGCCCGAGCAGGCGCTGGTGCTCTGGGCGGCACGGCTGGTCGGGCGGCCGGTCGCGTGGATCGGCGACCGCAGCGACGGGTTCGTCTCCGACTACGGCGCGCGGGACAACGTCACCGTCGGCGAGTTGGCGCTGGACGCCGGGCACCGGTTCCTCGGCCTGCGCGTGGAGACGGTGGCCAATGTGGGCGCGTATCTGGCGCCGAAGGGCGAGCTGTCGCCGACATCGAACACACCGGCGCTGGCGGGGGTGTACCGGCTGCCCGGGATCGCGGTGTCGGTGACCGGCTTGTTCACCAACACCGCGCCGACCGAGGTGTTTCGCGGCGCCGGGCGGCCCGAGGCGGTCTATCTGCTCGAACGGCTGGTGGACGCGGCGGCGCGCGATCTCGAGGTCGCGCCGGATGCGTTGCGCGCGCGCAACCTGATCCGGCCGGACGAGCTGCCGTTCGCCACACGGCTCGGCCTGACCTACGACAGCGGCGACTTTCCCGGGATGCTGGCCGACGCGCTGGCGGCGGCGGCGGGCTTCGCCGAGCGCCGGGACGCCGCGCGCGGCCGGCTGCGCGGGTTCGGCATCGCGCAGTATTGCGAGCGCGTCGGCGGCGGCTGGGCCGAGGACGCGTGGATCGAACTGCGCGACGACGGGCGCGCGACGGTGCTGATCGGCACGATGTCGAACGGGCAGGGGCACGAGACGGCCTATGCACAGCTGGTTGCATCGCGGCTGGGGCTGGAGCCGGACGGGATCGACGTGGTGCAGGGTGATACCGATCGCATTCCGTCGGGCCACGGCACGGGCGGCTCGGCCAGTCTGGCGATCGGCGGGGCGGCGCTGGGGTTCGCCTCGGACGACCTGATCCGCCGCGCGCTGCCGCTGGCGGCCGACGCGCTGGAGGCGGCCGAGGCGGACATCGTGTTCGAGGACGGCGCCTATCGCATCGTCGGCACCGACCGGCATGTCGGCCTGCGCGACGTGGCGCGGCGGATCGGCGGCACCGTGCTGTGCGACGAGGGACGTTTCGTGCCGCGCGTGCCGACATTTCCGAACGGCTGCCACATCGCCGAGGTGGAGATCGATCCGGAGACGGGGATGGTCGAGCTGTGCGCCTACCGGATGCAGCACGATTTCGGGCGCGAGCTGAATCCGCTGCTGCTGGAGGGACAGATGCAGGGCGGGGTGGCGCAGGGGATCGGGCAGGCGTTGCATGAGGGCGTGGTGTACGATCCCGACAGCGGTCAGGTGCTGACCGGCTCGCTGATGGACTACTGCGTGCCGCGCGCCGCCGACCTGCCGCCGCTCACCTTGCGGACGCGCCCGACCGAGTGTCCGTCGAATCCGCTCGGCGTGAAGGGCTGCGGCGAGGCGGGCGCGGCCGGCGCGCCGCCGGCGGTGGTGAACGCGGTGCTGGACGCGCTGGCACCGCTCGGCGTGACCAGCTTCGACGGCCCGGCGACGCCGTTCCACATCTGGCGCGCGATGCAGCGCGA
>Ga0074046_10002591_pt1 | contig 15558 bp, 15 predicted proteins | sample BogForMeECP23OM3_FD_94441 | JGI IMG/M metagenome (GOLD analysis project Ga0074046, IMG submission 94441) | Bog forest soil microbial communities from Calvert Island, British Columbia, Canada - Bog Forest MetaG ECP23OM3 | ecosystem: Environmental > Terrestrial > Soil > Wetlands ...
CACATAGCAAACGGTCGCTGAGGAGCAAAGGCGCCGTTCTGTATTTTTCGGCAGCAAGAACCTGACCAGAAACCCGCGGCTTTGAAAGGGCACGGCTTTAGCCGTGCCGATTTCGAGGCTCAAGAAATGTGTGGCTTTAGCCGCTGAGGGATGTTTGTGGGCGATTCGGAACTGTCCCTCAGGGGCTAAAGCCCGGGATTCTTCTGGTGCATTTGCGGCACGACTAAAGTCGTGCCCTTTCAAACGTCGTATTTTTCACACCAGGATTTTCCACGCGATTGCTCCGATACCGAAATTAAGAAGCGAATCTTGACGTCTACTTCGCCCGCCGGAACCCGAGCTTTGCGCCAATGGAGTAACCGAAAAGCGCAACGGCAGGCCAGGTGCAGAGGAACGGACCGTCGTTGTCGATGAGTCCGCTGGGGCCAGGCAAGCTGAATAGGGTGCGCATCAGTTTCTCCGGGGCCTCGCAATGAAAGCATTGATTTGGCCCGGTCGGCATGTTCAGGACCCACAGGCAGACAATCAGAAACCAGATGAGGCCAAGCAGCCAGACCAGGGTGGCCATTTCCGCGGGGTAAATGCGGGCGACGAGCAATCCGACGACGAATGGCACAGCGGCCGACAAGAGAAGAATGACGAGTTGGGGCACTCCGGTGGGATTGATGGCGTAGCCGAGCAGCATGAGCGCCATCCAGGAGCCGAGCGCCAGGAGCGAGTGCAAGGAAAATGACAGCGCCTGCCGGGAAAGTTTGGATGTGCTTTGTTCCTCGAGGTCCATTTGCACAGACGAGTCCACCTTCGCCGCTCCTGAAGAGAGAATTGCTGCCGGCTCTGCGTTCTATCTAACCAGTTACCATACACCGCTGCTGCCAAAGCAAACAATTTCGGCACGATAAAGCAGGGAAGAGCGGCGCGCAACCGTGCCGGGTCTTACAATACAAAAATGCTGCTAGAAGGCATCTTTGCCGCGACCACCACGCCGTTCTACTCCGACGAGAGCATCTATTTCCGCAAGATTGAAGCCAACATCGCACGCTTTTCGCGCAGTTTACTGGCAGGGATGGTGGTTTTAGGCTCGACGGGCGAGGCGCCCTTGCTCGACGATGCGGAATCGCGCGAGGTTCTGCGTGTGGCCGCCGAAGCTGCCGCGCCGGAGAAGGTGTTGATCGCGGGAGTAGGCCGTGAGAGCGTGAAGGCGACGTTGGAAATGGCCGATGCGGCGGCAACATTTCGGTACGATGCAGTCCTGGTGCGCCCACCCAGCTATTATTCCGGACAAATGTTTTCCTCGGCCGTGCTCCATTATTTCCGCAGCATCGCGGACCGCTCTCCGCTGCCCGTCGTGCTCTACAACATTCCCAAGTGCGTCCCGTACCAGATTCCGGTCGAATTGGTAGGGGAACTGGCCGACCACCCGAACATCATCGGCATTAAGGATTCGTCTGGCAAGGTCGAGCGCATAGCGGCGCAGGTCGCCGCCACGCAGAATGCGCCGCGACGGACGGTGCCGGTTACGCAGGTGTTTGAGGCGGCCACGGCCCGGATGCTGGCGCCGCGTGCGGAGGCGCAGGGCAGTTTTGTCTCCGTTGGCGAGCTGGCCGGTGGCGTGGCAGTTGCCACCGCTGCTCCAGCCATTCCCATCAAGACCCGCAGCAGGGAGGTTGGGTTCCAGGTGCTATGCGGATCGGGGAGCACAGTGCTGGAATCGCTGGAGGATGGAGCAACAGGCGCGATCCTCGCCTTTGCCGCGTTCGCGCCACAGGCGTGCCAGGAGATCTACCTCGCCTGGAAAGATCACGACATTGCATTGGCAGCAGAAAAGCAGAAACGCATTGCGAAGGCGAATCAGCGCATCGTAGGGGATCTTGGCATTGCTGGGGTGAAGTACGCCTGCGACTTCAATGGCTACTATGGAGGCCATACAAGGGCGCCTTTGCTTCGATTGACGTCCGAAGAGAGGACCGAAATCGAGACATTGCTGGCGGAAATCAGGAACTAACCTGGCCATTTGTAATGTCCGATAACAGATATTCTGTATACTACAACCCTGCGCGGGCAGAATGATCGAAACCTTTGACCCGCAAGGCATTACCAGCCCATGCGTGCTCCAGTTCCCTTTTGGCTACCTTTACACTTTGCGCGTGGAGTTCATTTCGCGCGATCTATCTATGCGATCGGGACCGTCACATTGTCCTGACGGCTCCGTTCCCCGCAATTCGCGATAGTTATTACCATAATTTTGAATCGTTGGCTGGACTGGGCTACATCTTGTAGCGACCGAGGTCTTCGTCGTTTAGTCCCTCAAGCCAGCCGCGCAACTGCTCGGCTGTGGGCCCCTCAGGCGGGCCGCTGGTGTTGAGCTTGGCGCTCTCCATCACCTTCTCGGCGACAAAGATCGGGCAATCGGCTCGCAATGCGAGTGCGATGGCGTCGGAAGGCCGTGCGTCGATGGCCACCGGCTCGTCCCCTTGCCGCAGCCACAGGACGGCATAGAAAGTATCGTCCCTAAGATCAGTAATAACAACCCGTTCCAGCTGACCATTGAGGTGACGGATTAGATTACGCGCGAGATCGTGCGTCATGGGGCGTCCTGCAGACATCTTCTCGATCTCAAGCGCAATCGCGTTGGCCTCAAAGATGCCCACCCAGATGGGCATCACCGCGTCGGAGCCCACATCCTTGAGCACCACGATCGGCATATTGGTTGCCGGGTCCATCATCAGGCCACGAATCCGCACTTCAATGTCCATCACTTTCCTCTTCAAGAGCCTTTGCAATTTTAGACGGTCTGGCCCACGAGACTGTTGGGAAAAGCTCCGGTTATTTTGACACGAAGATAGCTGCCCGGGGCCGGCGCGATGGGTTCTAACCACTCGAAGTTGACCGGCTTGTTCTGGCTGCTTCTGCCCGAAACCTGCCCGCGGGCCGGATTCGCTCCCTCCACCATCACCTCTACAATCTCTCCGATGTGTCTGGAATAATTGATCCTTTGTATTTCGCGCTGCCGCTCAAGCAGTACTTGAAGCCGCTGGGCCTTCTCGGCCTCGGAAATGGAGTCGATCATCACCAGCGACGGTGTGTTGGGCCGGGCCGAGTACTTGAACGCGAACACGCAATCGTACTGCACCTCGGTAAGCAGGTCCATGGTCTGGATGAAATCGTCCCCAGTCTCACCCGGGAAGCCGACAATGATGTCGGTCGAAATCGAGATGGGCCGCCTGGCCGCCTTGATCCATGCGATGCGCTCGAGATACCACTCCGGCGTGTACTCGCGGGCCATGCTGGCCAGAATCCTAGCCGAACCCGATTGCACCGGCAGGTGCACATGGTCGCAGAGGGTGGGCACACTATCGATGGCCTCGACAATATCGCGGGTAAAGTCGCGGGGATGGCTGGTGGTAAATCGCACCCTTCTGACGCCCGGCACCTCACCCACGGCGGCCAGCAATTCCGCGAAGCTGCGCTTCCCTTCCGGGTCGCGGTAGCTGTTCACGTTCTGGCCCAATAGTTGGATTTCCGTGTAGCCAAGATCGGCAATGCGCCGCGCCTCCTCCAGCACCGAGGACGAGGTCCGGCTGCGTTCCTTGCCACGCGTGTACGGCACTACGCAGTAGGAACAGAACTTGTCGCAGCCCTCGATGATGGTGATGTAGGCGCGGTAAGGATTCTGACGCGCCGTGAATTCGGTCTCGAAGGTCTCGTCCGTCTGGCGGTCGTCGAGACCGGTAATCCGGCCTTCTCCTGCTTCCAGCCGCTTAAGCATCTCAGGCAATTTGCGATACGAGGCCGATCCCGAAACCAGTGAAACGTACGGCGCGCGGTCGAAGATCTTCTCGCCTTCCTGCTGGGCGACACAGCCCAGGACGGCGAACCGCTTGCCTTCCTTGTAAAGCTTCTTGTAATCGTTCAGGCGATTAAAGACCTTCTGCTCCGCCTTGTCGCGAATGGAGCAGGTGTTGTAGAGAATGAGACCGGCATCCTCCTCGGCCTCGACCTGCCGGTAGCCCTGTTGGCGCAGGGTGCCGATGACCTTTTCGGAGTCATGGGCATTCATCTGGCAGCCGAAGGTCTCCAAATAGAATGTTTTTTCGGTTGCCATAGACATCCTCAGTATACGGTGAGTCCTGTTTTCCCTGCCGCGCTTGACGCCACGCCGGAAACGCCCTGCAAACGCATGTGCAGTTATTGGCGCAACAGCTTGAACGCGTGCGTCCACTCGTTCTTCGTGAATCCGAGAATGCACCACAGCATGCACAGTGGCTCGATGGCGCGTGCTGCTTCCACCTTGCCCATGTCCGCCGTCTCCCAACCGAACTGCTCAAGAATCTGCCCCGTAATCGTCTTGGCTCCGTCATCGTTGCCGCAGATGAACATCGTCGGTTTCCCTGCCTTGTATTCAGGATTTACCATCCGGCCTGCGCCCACCGAGTTGAAGGCTTTCACGAAGTGCGCGTTGGGGAATTCGCGCTGCAACCGCTCCATCAACGAGTCGTCCAGCGAAGTGAAAAACTTGAGAACGCCGTTCACGGGCGGGGCATCCGCAATGGGATTGCAGGCGTCCATTACCAGTTTCTCCTCCAGATTCGCGGTTCCCGCAGCGCGCAAAACGTCTGCCGCGGCCGAGCCCTTCACGGCCAGCACCACGACTTCGCCAAATGCCGCTGTGTCGCTGAAGCTGCCCACCTGCGCTGTGGGATTCTTCTTGAGCCAATCGGCCAGCTTTGCCTTGTCGCGCGTGCCGATCATCGTCTGATGGCCATGCTTGATAAAACCGGCGGCCAGCGTTTGCGCCACGCTGCCAGAACCAAGAACACCGACTTTCATATATGCATCCTCCTCGTTGTTGTGAGTGCGCCCTATGGACTCCGCTCGTCGCGCATCCCCGTGTGCAAATAGGCGAGCAGCGCATCCCTCTGCTCTTGGGTCATCTGATACGCGAACGATGGCATCTTTCCCTTTCCAGTCAGCAATACGTGCTCTACCTCGGCATCGGTCGCCGGAGCCCCATCCGGCAACGTTTGATGGTTGAAAAGGCCGTGCAGATTCGGCGGAACCTTCTTCAGATGCAGGTCGTTCTCTTCATGGCAGTGGGCACAACCCGTGTCATAGAGGCGCTTGCCCTCCGCCTGTTGCGGCGTGAGCGCGGACTGGACGTGACATCCGGCGGGGATCATAAGTCCGCAAGCTGCGAGCGCCAGGCCCGAAGCCACCGTCGCAGCCAGCTTTAGCAGTCGCATCTTAAGTATCGTAGCCCAGCGCGGGTTCGAACTGCCGCATCGATCCTTACTGGGCTTACAGTGCTTGCTGGGCCTACTGGACAATCACGCCGCAGGCGATGCGATCGCCAGAGTTGCCGGACGGATCGTTGGTGAGGTCGTCCGGCTTGGCGTGAATGACCAGGGACGTACCGCCCTCGTGGAAAAGAGAATTCGGGCCTTCGCTTATCGTGGCGCCTACCGCGGTGAAGGTGAGTTCGCCGGTTCCCTTCTCTGATACAACAAGGTTCGGCAAGTCGCCGAGGTGCGGATGTGGGTCCTGTGCATTGTGTATTCCGTGGTGGGCGCCAGTCGGATTGAAATGGCCACCGGCCGTCGTGAAAGCGGGGCCATCGCATTTGCCAATGTTGTGAATGTGGATCCCATGCTCGCCGGGGGAAAGTTGTGAGACCGTTACAGAGACCTTGACCCCGTTGGAGACAGTAGAGAATTCGGCGTGGCCAACGGTGGCTCCCTGGGCATTGACGAGGTCAGCGTGTGCTGTTTGAGCCGCGGCGGGAGCGGGATTGGTGGCTAAAGCCAGGAGCGCGGCACCTGCCAACACGCTCATTTGCACGAGTACAGTTCTGCGATTGACGTTTGACATAGGATTGTCCTCCGGGGATAGCGGATGTTCCTGCGAACTCCGCCTCTTCAGTCTGCGCGGGCGACGCCGGGCTGGTCAAGAGAGCGCATGCAGATTGCCGAATCCGCGCGGCTCTGCCCCTGGCGATACGGTGCGAAGCAAGTATGCTGAATTCATGCAGCTTCACTCCCACGAACCTCTCACGCCATTCGCTCACGCGGCCCACAACCGTTGCTTTGGCTGCGGACAGGCCAATGCAACCGGACTGCGCCTGGAGTTCCTGCTCGCGTCGGACGGCGCCGTCGTCAGCCTTCCTGTTATGCCGGAGGCCTTTGAAGGCCACCCCGGCTATCTGCACGGCGGAATCATTGCGACGCTTCTCGATGAGGCCATGAGCAAGGCGGTACGCGTCCACGGCCGGCCATCGATGACACGGAAAATGGAAGTGGAATACCTTCGCCCGGTGCCGAGCGGCGCGCCTCTTCGCATTGAGGGGCGCGTGGTGCGCAACGAAGGGCGAAAGCACTGGGCCGAAGCCGTAATCGTTGACGCGGGGGAGATTGCGTTGGCGCATGGCAAGGGACTTTTTATCGAAGTCCAGCCGAAAGTGAAAAAATAGGGCGGCCCGCGAAGGCCGCCCTCAAGGATCTGCGAACCGGTGGAGAAACCTCAATGCACCATGTTGATCGTGTCCTGCGTAACGGTGTCGAAGGTGGTAACCGATTTCGCGTTGGCCTCAAAGGCCCGCTGCGCGACGATCAGATCGGAGAACTCGGTGGAAATGTTGACGTTAGAGGCCTCCAGCGCGTCATCCTGCACTGTTGCCAAGCCTGACGTGCCTGAGGTCCCGACCGCCGCCGTCCCGCTGGCCGAATTGGTCGCGTAATCTCCGTTGCCGAGCAGCGTAAGACCCTGCAGATTGGGCACGTTCGCCAGCGCTAGCTGTCCCACATTCTGCGTTTGTCCATTGGAGTAGGTAGCGCTTACCGTGCCATCCGAGCCGATGGAGAAGCTTTGGTACTGACCGCTGGCGAAACCGTTCTGGGTAGTCGCGGAAACTGCCGAGGTCGTGTCAACCTGGCTGATGTTGGGCGTTCCTGCCGAGTCCAGCAAGTTCCATTGGATGGTCAAACCGTTGGCTCCGTCGGCCAGCACATTGGTTGCTGCTGGATTGAAGTTGAGGGCAAGCGACGAGACGTCGCCGGCCGCCGTTCCTACAGTCTTGGCGGCCCCAGCTCCCTGGCTCACGGTGGAGAGGTTGCCATTGGCATCGAATGTCAGTGTTCCGGTGATGGCTGCCGGCACGGTATTAAGGCCTGCCACCGAGTAGTCCGCAGCCGGCAAGGCAACTGAATAGCTCCATGTGTTGGTTGCCGTCCGTTCATAAGTGACCGTGGCTACATGCGCCTGGCCGAGAGAGTCGTAGACCGTAACCGCGGCAGGAAACTGCGTATTTGTGGCGGAAGCGGAATCAAGATTGGCGGTCATGCTCATAGTGGTCGTAGCCAGCGGCTGCTGCACCGCTCCGACCGGAATGTTGATCGCCCTCAATGGCGCGTTGGTGTTCACTACGCCGGCGGCTGCCGGATAACCCATCACGCTCAGACCGTTCGCAGTCACCAGGTTGCCGTTGGAGTCCAGCGAAAAATCGCCCGCGCGGGAATACTCGTAACCGCCGCCCCCGTTGCTGACTACGAAGAATCCACTGCCGTTCAACGCCACGTCGGTGGCATTGCCGGTGGAATTGATGGAGCCTTGGGTAAAGCCGGTCTCATTTGAGGCCACCTTCACGCCCGCTCCCACCTGGATGGGGTCGCCGGCGCCCGTGGAACCGATCTGCTGGTAAAAGAGGTCAGAAAAATTTGTCGACTGCGCCTTGAAGGCCGTCGTGTTCATATTCGAAAGATCGTTTGCAATGGTGTTCAAAGCCGTGGAGTCGGCTTCAAGCCCGGTCAGCGGAATCGAGAAACTTGCCATGGTTCATCTCCTCGTAAAGCGCGATATGGTTGCGCCTGGCTATGTACCGGCGGGTGAACAAACTTATGGAGTGGTGGGCAAAATTCCCTGCGCCGGGGCCGCATTCATCCGGCCAGCCAGCGCATGTCCCACGCGTCGCGCTGCGGGGCTGGCGCTGGGAGCGCTCAAATTGCCCGAAAGGCGCTGCGTGGAGGTCGCCTGCGGCGCGGATGCTCTAGAGGCCGCGACGCCAGGTGTGGCGGAGAGCGGCGATCCGGTAACGTGGGCTGCTGTACGCGGCGATGTAGCCGCGGAGGTCAATGCGGCCGGATTGGCCGCACTCGCCGGAGCCACCACTGGTTTTGCGCCGGTGCCGGAGGAACTCGGCGTGCTGTCCGCGGTCAGCGTCTGGTTGATGTCAATGAGTTGTTCCAGGCTGTTCACATTAACCAGCTGGTTGATGTACTCGTTGGGGTCCGTGTTCGAGGTTGGATCCTGATTCTGCATCTCGGTCACGAGGAGCGTGAGAAAGTCGTTGGCCGAAACGGTGGCGGAATTGCCGCTCGAGTCATTCGAGCCGCCGCTGCCGGATGTGGCGCTAGCCATGGGCGTCGCCGCGTTTCGCGTCGGCGCTTGCCCGGCTGTCATTTGCTGATTGAGGATTCCCGCTGCTGTTCCCATTTTTCCTCCCTGTATTGCCGCTGCCGCGTACGCACAGGACTCATGCCATCACGGAAATGTGCGTACCGCGCAGGTCTCCTGTGTGCGTTAACGAATCCCGAACTCCGGATTGTGCCGGGGCATCCAGAACAGAAGTGTTCGAAGCCGGCGGCGCGTTGTCCCGTGCACCTGCCTGCGCTTCTTCAGGTGCGTTGCCCTGGGGATTTCCTTCCGCGCCCTGTTGCCTGGGCTGTCCCATACCGTTTTCAGCCCCGCTCTCGCTCGGCGAGGCCATCGTCAGCGAGGCCACGGGTGATTGCTGCTCCGCCAGGTGCGTACTGAGCCCGGCCAGGTGTCCATTCAGTGCCTGGGCGGCTTCCGCGGAACCCGGCACAAGGGTGGCATGAATGCCGCCAGCGTCGAGGTCGGCGCGAACACTTACCCATCCCAGCGCAGGATCGCGAAAGCCCGCCTCCGCATGCTGGCTCCCCGCGTGGGTCCATGCGGGTGGGCTCGGCGAAGTTCCCGCATCAAGCGCGGAGAAGGCGTCCCGCGGAGTTGCTGCCCCCGAAACGGCGGTTGCAATCGGCTGGTCGCGTGGCGCTGACGCCGTGGAGATGTGGGGCGCTCCCGGGCTGCGCAGCCCCGAAGATGCAGCCGCGTCCACGCCGGCCGGCTGCGGCGCAGAAATCTGCGGTGCGCTTGCGATGCTTTCCCCAGTCGCATCGTGATTTGCTGCGCGGGTCGTGACACGATCGGTGAATGGCTTCGCAGTGTCCTGCACCGTGTCGGCGCTGGCCTGGACCGGGCCGGAGACGGTCGCGAGGGGTGCCGCGTAAGACGCGATGCTCTCGACGGGTGCTGGACGATCGAGGTTGCCTTTGCTCGAAGCCGGAACGAACTGCCCGGCGAAACTTTCGCTCGCCGCGGGAGTGTGATCGATCGACATTTCGCGCCACGATTCCGCGGAGCGTGCTCCTGGAGGGTCGAGCGAAGTGATCTGCTGGCTCGCATCTGGTTCATCGGCATCGTCCAAAGAAGACGCTGCGGTCTCGTGCATCGCTTCGCTTCCGGTTGCGTTGCGCGTGATAAAAGCCGGGCCGGTATGCACTGTGTGCGTCCGGACGCCTGCTGCCGTCCCGCTGCCGGGGGCGCCGGTCGCGAGCCTGCCTGGGGTGTTATCCGCGATTTCCTCCGCACCGGACAATTGCGGTCCTGACAACTGCACCGACAATGACGCCGCTTTCGACGGCTGCGCCGATTCTGAAAACTGTGTAGGACGCCAATTCGAAGGCGCAAAGCCCGACTCTTGCGCTGAGGTGGTCTCGGCCGTTAGCGCCAGCGTGGGAATCTGCAATCGGGCTGCAGCGGCCGGAAGCTGGATCGATGCTTCAATGGCGGGCGCGATAGCTTGTGCGCCCATAGTCGTTGCCTGTGCAGTAATTTCTGGGTTAGCCGGCGGAGCTCCAGAGTTCACGCGACTCCGATTCGCTGTGCTGGGGCGCGCTGTTGCAGTTGAAACTGTGCTCCCGGTTGACGTTGTCTGAGTGCCGGCATTCTGCGCGGTATCTGATGCGGAATGGATTCTTTGAGGCCACGTCGCCTTTTGACCGGACACGTCAAGTTGACCGGCCACGTCAGGAATGGGCAGGTTTTGCTTTGTTACGGCACCGCTTGATTGAAGGCTTGGGATTGCCGCCTGGGCTGATACCGAAGTTTGTTCATCCGTCGCGGCAAGGCTCTTTGGAACGCCATTCATCGCATTGGCCGTGCCGGCTTCGCTTGGCTCCTGGCTCTGATCGCCGTTAGTTCCGCGCGAAATTCCGCGCCATGCATTCACTTGAGATTGCCAACTGGAGCGGAAACTCGGCGCTTCAGAAGCCAAACCGGTAGCGAGATCGCCGCTCGCGGGCCTGAGCCAGTTCGTGCTCAGTTCCTTGCCGAGCCGGCCCGCCGACGCCGGGCCTTGTCCCTTCCCGGCCTGCCCTGCTGCTTCCATCCCTGCACCGGGATCCATTCCAACAGCTGCGGTCATACGGGAATCAGGTGCAGGCGGCGTGCCAAGGGAATGTTGGGAGGGGTTAGAAGAATGTCAGGGATGGAACTGATTTTCCCAATTTGAGATGCGCTCCTGAAGTGTTGCACATCTTCCCTCAAGATTTTCCGGTTTGCTGCGACTTCCAGCCCGTTGGCGAATGAGCATCGTCCAGCATTTCATCGGCTCGCGCCTGAGCGGATGGCGCACGCCGGCTCAGAAACCAGTCATCGAGATCCCGCTGTGCACGCCGCCCGGCCTCAACTCTCTCCAGAGCTTCCGCCTCCTCGATGAGCGTCTCGGTTTGCCGGCGCTCGATGCGCTTGACGAGGAACTCGCGCTGCCGCAGGTTCACGGTCGACTCCGATTCCGCAATGCGCGGCGCCAAAGCGGAGGCGATGCGTTTGGCAACGCGGGTTTCTTCGATTCCGGCGATCCGGTCCGCGATCTCGCCGGTCGCGGCACTGGCCGCAACCAGCCACCGGCCGCCGCGTTCGCGTTCCACATTCCGGGTGAGTGCCCGTTCCAAAAGTTTCAACTCCGCGCGCGCCGACTCCATGGCGCGACGGCACTCCCCTTCCTGAATCTCAAGAACCTGCAGCAGACGCCGCATGGCGCGTGAGACAGCCATCACTCAAACCTCCGCGGCCAGGGCGGCAAGACGGTGCAGACACTCGGGGAAGCGAACCCGTTCGCCGGCCGCCTGCGCCAGAAAGGCGCGAATCGCGTCGTGCGCTCGCAAGGCGCGGTCGAGTTCAGGATCGGCGCCCGCCTTGTAAGCGCCGATGCGCACCAGATCCTCCGAACGCACATAAATCGCCAGCAACTTGCGCACCAGCGCGGCCTGCTCGCGGTGCAGTTGTCCAGCCACCGCGGGCATAAGCCGGCTGATCGAATCCAGCACCTCGATAGGCGGGTACCAGCCCTCGGCCGCGAGCGTGCGCGAAAGCACAATGTGCCCGTCGAGCAGTGAACGCACTGCATCTACAAGCGGATCTTGCTGGTCGTCACCCTCCATCAGCACGGTATAGAACGCCGTGATCGAGCCGGTCTGAAAACAGCCGGCGCGTTCGACAAAACGCGCCAGGCGCGCAAAGACAGAGGGCGTATAGCCCTTGGCCGTGGGCGGCTCCCCAGCGGCGAGTCCGATCTCGCGCGCTGCCATGGCGAAGCGCGTCAGCGAATCGAGCACCAGCAGCACGTGTTTGCCCTGCGCGGCAAAGAACTCGGCCAGTGTGGCAGCCGTGAGCGCCGCGCGCGTGCGCAGCAGCGGGGACTGGTCGGAGGTGGACAGCACAACCACCGCGCGCGCCAGCCCTTCCTTGCCTAGAGAATCGCGCAGAAACTCGCCCACCTCGCGCCCGCGCTCGCCCACCAGGCCCACGATCGTCACCTCCGCCTCGGTATTTCGCGTCATCATGCCGATCAGCGTGCTTTTGCCCACACCCGATCCGCCGAAAATGCCCACGCGTTGACCGCGGCCCACCGTCAGCATGGCGTCAATGGCGCGGATACCCGTGCCAATCGGCTCGCTGATGGCCGCGCGGTCGAGCGCTGGACGCACCGCGCCCTCCAGAGGCAGCAGGTTCGTGACAGCTGGAGGACGGCCCTCATCGATGGGCGCTCCCATAGCATTCAAGACCCGCCCCATCAGCGCCGGACCTACCTCGATCTCGGGCTTTGTTCCCTCTGCCCATACCGCATCACCGAAGCGGATTCCCTCGGTGGTCTCGACCGGCATGGACAACACATTCGACCCGCGAAAGCCGATCACCTCGGCTCGGTGCGGATGCCCCATGCGGTCCTCGATCTCACAGCACTCGCCCACAGAGACGGGAGGACCCGCCGACTCGATGGTCTGGCCTACGGATTCGAGGACATGCCCGCGCCAGCGCCATGGCTGCCGGCGCTGCAACCGGGAGAAGTAGCGTTCGAGCAGCGCGGTCATGCGCGCGCCCCGACGGGCCACGTTTCCAGCGCTGTGCTCGTTTGAGCTGGGCGCGTCGGCGCATCGGAGGTGACGGCACGATCGAAGAAGCCGCGCTCGATCTCGCCCAACTGCGAGCGAATTCCCAAATCGACGGTTCCCACTTTGCTTTCGATCAGGCACTCGCCAAGCAGCATGGCCTCGTCTGCCACCACCAGCGGCTTTACGGTCAGTTTGGGCAACTGGGCGATCGTTTCCTTCCACATGTCAGCTTCCTTGGCGGGCACACGCAGCCGAATCTCCGACGTGGCCGCCAGCTGCCCCAGCGCCACGCGTACCGCGCCCGTAAGCAGAAGCGGATCCATTTGTGCTTCGCGGCGCAGGATGCGCGCCGACACGGCCAGCGCCAGGCGTACCGCCTCCTGCTCGATGGCTTGGAGATAGCGGTCGCGCTCGCGGGCAAGATTTTCGACGAGTTCGGCCGTCTGCCGGCGGTGGCGGTCGGCCTCCGCTGCTGCAGAGGGAGCCAGCGCCTCGCGCTCGGCGCGACGGCCTTCTTCGCGGCCGCGTTCCCGGCCGGATTCAAACGCCTGGCGCGTCTCCTCGGCGAGCCGCTCTTCGAAATTCGCGCTGGCAACGCGTCCTCCCGGTCGGACCCCACCGTCAGGCAGAGGCTCTGCGGCGGCGTTCTCCTCGGCTTCAACCCAGCCATCCCAGGCAGGCACGGATGTCGCGATGGGGCAGGCATGGTATGCAAAACTCTCCACGACCCCGTCGCCTTCGCCGCTACCCTGCAATGCGCCCTCCTGCTGCAAGCTTCCCTTTCCCGGCGATGCGCCGTTCATGCCGCCGCCAACTGTTCGTCCCAGCCGGCTTCCGTACCTCGCTGCCCCCGGTTCACTACGCCATCATTTCGTCGCCTGTTTCCAGCTTCAAAATCACTTTGCCTTCGGCCTCGAGCCGGCGCGCCAGATTAAGAATCTCCTGCTGCGCCTGCGCCACCTCGCGCGAGCGCACGGGGCCCAGCACTTCCATATCCTCCTTGAGCATCTCGACCGCGCGCGAGCTCATGGCCTTGAAGATCTGCGCGCGCAGGTCCTCATTGGCCCCGCGCAGAGCCAGAGCCAGTTGCCTTTTGTCCACGCCGGAAACGATCTCGCGAATGGTCGCCGGAGGCACGGTAATGAGGTCCTCAAAGGTGAACATCAGATTGCGTATGCTCAGGGCGAGTTCCGGCTGGTCTTCTTCGATGGTCTCCAGAATCTTCTTTGCTTCCTCGGCATTGAGCCGGTTCATCAGATCCGCGACGGCTTTGAACCCGGAATAGCTGCGGCGCGCCGTATCGCCCACGCTCTCGAGGCGCCGGTGCAGAATTAGCGCGACCTTTTGCGCCATTTCAGGAGAGAACTGCCGCATCTCCGCCAACCGCTGCACGGCCACGACTTTGTGGTCCTCGCTCAGATTGTCGAGCACTGTCGAGGCGCGGCGCGGATCAAGGTGAGCCAGCACCAGGGCGATGGTCTGCGGGTGCTCGGAGTCGAGCAGCTTGCCCAGCTGCTGGGGATCGGTGCGCTGCAGCTTGGCCAGATTGCCTTGCGCCGCCTCCTGCGACTGGCGCATCAGCATCAGCATATCGTCGGCGCGCTCCTTGCCGAAGGTGCCGACCAATAACTGCCGCGCATAGTCCAGGCCGCCATGCACGATGAAATGATGGGTGTCGAGAAGCTGCCAGAACTCTTCGAGCACTTCTGCGGAAATTTCCGGAGTGATGCCGCGCAGGTCGGCCAGCTCTTCGGTAATGCGTTGCACGTCCGGTTCAGGGAGCGCGCGCAGCACCTCCTTGGCCAGCTCCTCGCCCACGGCAACCAGCAGAATCGCCGCCTTGCGCACACCGGAAAAATTGGCTGCCTGGCGCCGCCGCGCTGCCCCGCTCTCGTTTCCCTGCTCCGTCAAAAAGGTTCCTTTCCCTGTCTTCCCGACCTATCCCACTTACTTCATTCCCCAGCCGGTTTCACGTTCCTTGCACCAACGTCCCGATCTCGGGCATCAATCCGAGTGAATCCAACTTTGCAACAGCCGCGAGCTTTGCGTGGGCTCGCGTTTCAGATGCATAGTCACCTGGTCGAAGATCTCTTGCGACCGAAGCCGTTCGGGATCGATCTCCGCCGGCTCAGGGGGCCCAAGCGGGGCCTGCGCCTGGGCAGCTCCCGAACCCGCGGGCAGTTCCCGGCGCGCATTCTTCCCGGCGCCCGGCGCCCCGAGCGCCTTGCCGGTATGGCGGATCGCCGGCCGCAGCCCAAAGGCCACTACGACGAGCAGTCCGATAAGCAGCGCGGCATACTTTACCAGATTCGGCGAGTCTTCGGCGGTGCGCAACGACTGTTCTGCGAGCGTGGCTGACGGCTCCGGGCGGTTATCGTCGAAGGCCAGGTCCTGCACTGTGAGCACGTCGCCGCGCGCGGTGTCGAATCCCACTGCCGCCTGCGCCAGCGCCGTCAGATTGTGCAGCTCATCGCTCGAGCGCGGTTGCCACACCGCGGCATGATTTTTACTCGCCGGCTGCATCAGGCGATCGTTCACGACGATGGCCGCGGTGAGCCTGCGTACGCGACCGGGGTTATCCACCACATGCCGCACGGTCTTTGAGACGCCGTAGGTTCCTGATTCGGTTTTAGCGGACTGGGGCAGAGAGGTTTCGTGCGGATAAACGGGAAGCGCCTGCGTGTTGGGCGCATTGGAGGCGGTGCCCGGAACCCCGGCGGCGACGGGCTGCGCGCCTGTTGTCTGCTCCGTGCGCTCCAGCGCAAGGGTGACAGATTTCGCGGGATCGTAGCTCTCGTCGGTCTCTTCGGCAGCCTGGACATCGTAATCGAGCGTAACCGAGGCGCGCACGTTGCCCATTCCTGTCACCGGCTCGAGCGTCGCGATCAATTTGTCCTCAAGAGCCTGCTCCGCGCTCAGTTGCATGGCCTCGGCGGTCCTGGGTCCCAGAGGAGAATTGCCTGCGGCATCCACCAGCACCACGTGCTCCGGCGCCAGCCCATCGACGGCGGAAGCGACCAGGTTGCGGATGGCGTCGGGCTCGCCCTCGGCCAGCGAACGGTGGCGCAACCTGATCACCACGGCGGCTTTGGCC
>Ga0074046_10002592_pt1 | contig 15557 bp, 13 predicted proteins | sample BogForMeECP23OM3_FD_94441 | JGI IMG/M metagenome (GOLD analysis project Ga0074046, IMG submission 94441) | Bog forest soil microbial communities from Calvert Island, British Columbia, Canada - Bog Forest MetaG ECP23OM3 | ecosystem: Environmental > Terrestrial > Soil > Wetlands ...
CTCATTTTGCGTCGGGACGCGCTTCTCAAAGTCTTGCGAGCCGGCGCCTGCCGGCGCTTCGGACGGCATCGCCCTCGGCTCCTCGCGCGACGCGTCCGCCGGCGCGCCTCGGTCGGTCGCCGCAGCGTGGGCCGCGCTGTCGCTGCCGAGCGGACGGAACGGATCGCGGTATGCGCCGTCGGCGCTCGGGCCTACGTCGCCGAAATGCTGCGGCGCGGGGGGCGGGTCGGCGCGCGGCTCGGGCGGCGACGCGCCCGAGATCCTGTCGAGGCTGGCGCGCGGATCGCTGAAGAGCTCTTCCTCCGACAGGGTCGGCGTGGGCCTGGCCGGGTCGGGCCGCGCGACTTTCGCCTGATGGCTGCTCTTCGCGTCCCCCGGCGTCGCTTCGAGGGCTTGCCCGCCCGACTTCTCGGCGTCGCCGGCGCCGGAGTTCTCGCCCGGTATCTTCACCTCCGGGTCCGCCGCGCCATGAATGCCCTTCAGCGCCCTCGCCGGCTCCTCCACCTTCACCGGGTTGAAGTAGCGGGCGATGATGGTTTTGGTGTTCTTGTCGGTGGCGCTGATGATCCAAAGAACGAGGAAAAAGGCCATCATCGCGGTCATGAAGTCGGCGAAGGCAATCTTCCACGCTCCGCCGTGATGGGTGTCCTCGAGCGCGCTGCGCCGTCGGACGATGACGATTTCCGGATGCTGGCCGCTCATCGGCTCCGCTCAGCCGTCGAGTGAAGCGAGCAGGTCCGCCCATGGGCGCAGCTCGGTGACGATCCGTGTCACGTTGGCCTCGACGACCGACTCGACGCCGTTGTCCTCGACGTATTCGACTTCGGCCGACAGATCGGCGATCCGTTCGCGCAAGCGGCTCAGCACCTGCTCGGGGCCGCGTATCTTGATCAGACCGGGCGAGCCGCCCGCGCAGAGGCGCGAGATGTTCTTGCTCAATTCGTCCGTCGCGCGCTTGACGACCTCCTTGGCCAGGAATGGCGCGAGAATGCGTGCGACGGCGGCCTCGAATCTCTCACCGATCTCGGCAAAGCCGGCGTGGACGGCGGCTTCGAGCTTCGCGTATTCTCTGAGCCGGAACTCGGTGCGCTCGGCTGCGGCCTGTTCCTGGACCCCAGCGCGATCCGCCGCCCGCTGTTGTTCGGCCTCGGCCCATGCTTCCGCGCGGCCTTCCTCGCGCCCGCGGGCGTAGGCTTCCGCGAGCCTCGCGGCCATCTCCTCGGCTTTGGCGGCCTCGCGCGCAACGAGCGAGTCGCTGACGTTCGCGGGGGCCGCAGGGCGCGGGCGATCCAAGGTCGTTGGCCGGGAGCGGTCCTCGCGCTGCGGCTTGACGACGCCGATCGCTCTCGCCGCGCCGGAGGCCGACGCCGGCCGCGGGTCGGCGCTCTGCAGACTGTGCAAACTGCGCGGTCGAAACGGCGAGTTCTCCCGGGTCCTTTCGGCCGACGCCCGTCCGAGATGGTCGAGATAGTCCGCGATCGGCGCAGGTTTCATCCATTCGCTCCCTGACGAATCCATTGTTTGAGGATTGTGGCGGCCTGGTTCTCATCGAATTCGACGAGCTTGAGAAGCTTTCGCTCCGGGCCGTTGTCGCGGCGGGCCATGAGCGCCTCGAGAAATTCGTCGCGGCCGGAATCGCGGGCGATGAGGAAATTCTGATCGGGCGCTCCGAGCGCCGGGACGGCTCCGTCTGCGGGCGCGAGCGTGGAAGCGGCCTCTGCGGCGGGCGCTGCGAGCAGCATCTTCAACCCGGGGCGTAGGCCGAACCAGACCATCATCGCCGCGACGAGAACGATCGCGGCGGCGTTGACGATCGAGCCCATCTGCCGCGCGACGATTTCGACAAGCGAGGGACCCGGCGCCGGTTCGAGGTCGCGGCTCGAGTCGACGAAATCGACGACCGAAATCTTGACGACGTCGCCGCGCTGCTTGTCGAGGCCCGCGGCGGAGGCGACGAGCTGCTCGATCTCCTTGGTTTGGGCGGCGATCGCCTCCGGCGAGGCCTTGTCTCCGAGCGAAGCAGTCAGCGCGGCCCGATTGATCAGCAGTGCGACCGACAGGTTTCGGATCAGAAAGCCCGCGCTGGTCGTCTGAATGGACTTCGACGACACCTCGTAATTGGTGAGCTCCTCGCGCTTTTGCGTCTGATCGTTCGACTGCTTCTGCTCGGCGCCGACGCTGTTGGCCCTCGGCAGGTTCGCCGCGACCCCCGCCGCCTGGGTTCCAGCCGCATTCTGGGAGCTCTGCTGCTCCTTGGTCACGCGCACGGACCGTTCGACGCGCTGGTCCGGATTGTAGATCGTCTCGTTCGTCTGCGTCCTGTCGGCGTTTAGGCGGGCGGCGACGGAAATCTGGAAGTTGCGCGCGCTGAGGTAAGGGGTCAGCGTGCGCGTGACCCCTTCTCGAATCTCCTGCGACACGTCCTTCTCGAGAGCGAGCAGGTTGTCCGGCGATTTGTCGATCGAGTCCGTGCCCGAGGCGAGCAGGCGTCCATCGACGTTGAGCACCGTCACGTCGTCGATCTTCATCCCAGGGACCGCCGAGGCGACGAGATGGCGGATAGCCTCACCCGTCGCCCGATCGTCGCCGCCGTCGGTGCGGATCACCACGGACGCCGACGGCGGCTGCCGCTCGCGGCGGAACGATCCGTCGTCGGCGAGCACGATATGCACGCGCGCCGCTTTAACGGTGCGCATCATCTGGATCGTTCGGGCCAGCTCGCCCTCCAGCGCTCTCAGGCGTGTGACGTCCTGCATGAATGAGGTGAGGCCGAGCGACCCGAGCTTGTCGAAGAGTTCGTTGCCGACCGCGCCGCCGCGCGGCAGGCCCTTTTCGGCGAGGATCATGCGGGCGGTCGGCGCCTGCCCGGCCTGCACCAGCACGACCGTGCTTTCGGCGTTGATGTCGAAGGGCACGCCGGCCTCGCGCAGCGCCGCGCCGATCGCGGCGACGTCGTCGCGGTCGAGCCCGGAATAGAGCGTCTCCATCGTAGGCCGGCTGAGGTAGTACCCGGCGAACGCAGTCACGGCGAAAACCGCGGCGCCGATCAACGCGAGCGCGACTAGACGGCGGACGCCCAACCCCTGCAGGTTCGTCCATAGCCGTTCCATCTGCGCCAGGAGGTTCGCCACACATGAACCCGAAAGAGGATTGCCTTCGACATCGTCATGTCCTGAGCTTGCGCCGAGGTTGCGCTCGAACCCGCAAATCGACGATGCCGAGCGCGATTAACCCGCCATTAGGCCGCTCGTCCTAAGGTCCGCTCGTCCGGCTGAACAGAGCGCAGATCGCGCCAGCCGGGCCAACACGACGAGTTAGGCTTTCGAGAAGCCTAAGGGCATGCCGCCGGTTCGTCGTCTCGGTGCGATTCCGACATGTCGCCTCAGTATCGAGACCATTTCCGACAGGAGCACCCCTATGACTTCGATTCTCAATAATTCGGCCGCGCTGAGCGCCTTGCAGTCCTTGCAGATGACGCAGCAGTCCCTGGCGACCGTCGAGAACCAGGTGTCGACCGGCCTCAGCGTCGCCAGCGCGGCCGACAATTCGTCCTACTGGTCGATCGCCACGCAGCTCAACAACGACAGCGGCATCGTGACGGCCGCCAACAGCGCGATGTCGGAAGGGCAGTCCGTCCTCGCGACCGCCACGTCAGCGATCAACTCCGTCATCACGACGCTCAACTCGATGGCGACCGCGCTGACTCAGGCTCAGAATCCAGGCGCCAACATCGGCAACATCAACACGTCGATCGCGTCTCTCGGCCAGCAGCTCACCGACGCGGTCAACGCCGCCTCGTTCAACGGCGTCAACGTCGTGAACGGCACCCAGAACACAATGAGCTTCGTCGCCGGCTTCAATGCGAGCGCGACAGGCGGCTCGGTGAACACCATCTCGTTCGCCGCGCAGGCGCTGACGGGCGGCGCGGCCCAACCGACCACGACCTCCTCGACAATCACCTCCCCGACCACGATTGCCGCGTTGAAGGGGCTCACCGCTGCCGCGGGCGCGCCGAGCGTCGGCACCGACCAGGTCATATTCTCATCAAGCGCCACCGCCCCCGAGACACTGACCGTCAACTCGGTTGACGCGGCCGGTAACGCGACATCCACGACGTACGCGGCGTTGGACGCGAACGGAAACGCCATCAACGGCAACGCCTTCCCCACCGACGCCAACATCAAAGGCTTGGCCGTTTCGACGACCGTCACCCCCGGGCCCACAGTGACCACGAACACCTCGACGATCACCGACCCGACCGGTATCGCCCAGGCGAAGGCAATCTACGCCGGCGGCGCCGGGGGGGCAGGGACATACGCCAGCCCCTCAGTGACCTTGTCTATCGCCGGCAGCACCGCTGCGGGATTGACCGTCGTGAGCCAAGACGTCTCCGGCCAAACGACAACGTCGACGACCTACACGGCTCTCGACGCGAACGGTAACAACTCGATAACCGACACGGGCCTGACCTTCGCGAACGCCGCTTCATTCGCGGTTACGACGACGACGTCCACGACAGCAGCCAGTCTCCTGACCCAGAACGGCGTCGACCTGACCGGCGGAACCGGCGCAACCAGCACGTTCCAGATCGGCGGTACGACCACGGCCTCGCAGGGACTGGCCGCCGTCAATCAGGCGATCGCCGCCGTCACCAACTACGCCGCGCTGATCGGCGCCACTCAGGACCGGATGACGACCGCGACCACGTTCAATTCCGCTCTGACGACCAACTACGCCAACGGCGTGTCCGGCCTGGTCGACGCGGACATGAACACGGCTTCGACCCGGCTGCAGGCGCTGCAGACCCAGGAGCAGCTCGGCATACAGTCGCTGTCGGTCGCCAACCAGAACGCGTCGCTGATCCTCAAGCTGTTCCAATAAGGCGAGATTCCCCGCGCGCCGCTCGCCCCACCCCGGCGAGTCGCTCCAAAAGAAGGCGCGCGGGGAACCCGATGAATATGACCCGGAAACGCAAAAGGCCCGGCCCCGCGCTTGCGCAGGCCGGGCCAGAAGGCGTTCTGTCATTTCTCGATGCAATAACCGAGAAAGCGCTTGGAATCGATCGGATCGAACCCCAGACGTTGCTTCAGCTTTTTGCGCAACTTGCTGATATGGCTCTCGATGACGTTCTCGTCGACGTTCTCGTCGAAGAGCCCGTAAACGGCGTTGAAGATCTGCGTCTTGCTGACGCGCCGGCCGCGGCAGCGCAAGAGAAATTCGAGAATGCGCCTCTCCCGCCGCGGAAGCGGAAAGGGCTCGCCGTTCACCTCGGGCTCGCGCCCGTCGAAATAGACGCAGAGTTCGCCGACCGACACATGACCCTTTTCGCCGAACACCCGCCGGTTGATGGCGCCGACCCGAGCCAGGATCTCACGCACGTGCACGGGTTTGCGCACGACGTCGTCGACGCCCGCGGCGAACAGACCCAGCGTGTCGTCGAGCGATTGGCGCTCGTTCAGGCAGAGGACCGGCGCGTCCGACCGTTCCCGGATCATCCGGGACAGCGTTTCGCGCTCGCCGCAGTCACCGATCAGGAAGGCCTCGACCGCCTGCATGTCCGCATCGCTGATCTTGCCGATCCATTCGCGGAATTCCGACGCTTCGATGCCCGTGGACGACACGCCCTCGCGGTCAAGGCCCGTGGCGTAGCCGCCCGCCACGATGTCGCGATCGTCGATAATGATGTACATAGTTCAACTCCGAAGGCCCGAATAGACAGCGTGAACTCTCTTTCTACGCGGACGCACAACGGTTACGCTTAAGTCAAGCTAAACTCTGCGGAAGGTGAACGGTTCGTAGGTCTGACCAGTAATATTCCGGAAGCCGAGTCTTGGAATCCGTGTTTGCCGAACTTGGCGACGCGTTACAAATAACGGACCGGCTTCGACACGATAAACCTGCGCCGGGATGGCTGGTTGTGATGTTCGAAGCTTATTGTCTTATGTATCCGTTAAATGGTTAACGCAAACCTAAGCTTGCGCAAGGCTGCCTGCGCCCGATGCGCTCGGCCTGCCGGCGAGACGCTCGAGGACGTGGATCTGGACCGATGGCGGAACCGACCGGAAGGCGCACGCGAGCCCGGCGAAGCGCTGGCGGTGCGGGGATGCTGCAGACCGGGTCGTCCGGAGTGATGGCGAATTGCGTCAGAACCGCGGCTGGGAGCAGCGCGCAGACTCTCGCACGCGTTCAGCAAAGGCGCTCGACGCCGCTTTCCGGTTCATGTGCGGACGCCGAACTTGCGACCGCTCGCTCAACGGGCTGAGGCTCGCGCTGACGCGCAAAGGCCGGCGTGGCGGCGCATATCGACAAATCGAATCATGCGGCGCGAAGGCCGTCCGCGCCGCGGGCTCGCTACGAGCGTTCGTCCGGGATCAAGCCTTGCGATCGGTTCGGGCCAAGAGAGCGCTATGACGGCATTCTCGACTGAGCCGTCTCAGGCGTAACTTTTTTCTTCGACCAGCGCTGAGCCGAACAGGCGGTTGAGCGCGCGCTTGAGCGCAGCGCGCTCATCATTGATGGCGTAGATCGAGCGGGCCAGCGCCACGAAACGCGGCCCGAAGTACTTGTCACGCTCGCAGACCCGCACCGCATCCTCGACGTCCCATAGTCGCGTATTTGCGGCGGCAAGTTCGTCGGCGAGGGATTCGAGAGCGGCCCCCACGAGGCGCTCCTCCTTCGCAAGGGCCTCGAGCAGCGCGAGCTCGCGGCGGACGTTGTCGAGCTTGTCGGCGTCGGCGATGCGCTCGGCCTTGATGCGCAGGATCGTGATTTTGTCGATCAATTCGCCGATCGAACATGGCGTTCGAATCAGCCGTGGGACCGGCGTGGCGAGCATGCGCCCTAGCTCGCGCGCCATGTCTTCGAACACGTCGTTCCAGACTCCGCGCCGCGACTGGCGGAAGAGCCGCATGGTCGGGTACCAGGGAGAATCGGTCCTGTCCGTCATCCACCGCCATTCGGCGTCGATCTTGAGCGCGACCCATACCGGCCGCGCCAACGCGCCGGCCAGGTGCGCAATCGAGGTGTCGCAGGTGACGACCAGATCGAGATGCGACATCGCCGCGGCGGCGTCGACGAAGGCGTCGGGGCCGGCGTCGAAGTCCGGGCCGAGCGTTTCGACTCGCATGGTCGGCGGCAGACCGCGGAGTTGCTCCTCGCCGAGACCCTTCTGCAGCGAAATCAGCCTGACCCCCGTGATCGCCGCAAGCGGCGCGAACGTGACGAGCGGCATGGAGCGGGCCCGGTCCGCCTCCGGGTGCGGATTGCCCTGCCAAACGACTCCAATCCTGAACCCCGCCGATCCGATTCGCTTGGACCATTTCTCCGCCAATGCCGGTTCGGCCAAGAGATAGGGCGTGCTCCCCGGGACCGTGTCGAGGCGGGTCTGGAATGCGTGGGGGAGACTGCTGATCGCAATCTGGGCGTCGAACGGTTCGTCCGGCGGCGAGTCGACGAAGCGCGTCACGATCCGGGACGAGAGAAGCCGATGCAGCCGGGGCGGACACACGAAAGTCGTCTCCACGCCGGCCGCCGCCATGAGCGGCAGATAGCGGACGAACTGGATCGTATCGCCGAGGCCGTGGTCGTTGAGCACAAGCACGCGCTCGCCCGACCTGCCGGGCCCCTTCCAGGTTGGAAACCGCGCGCCAAGCGCTTCGGCGAGCGACCTGACCTGTAGCCAGCGCGCCTCGTATCCTTCAAAGCCGCGCTCGAAATCGCCGAGCGTGAGCAAGAGACAGCCTTTCCCGGCGACGGCTTCGCGACTGTCGAGCGCCGCGGTTGCCTCGAACGCCGCCAGCGCGTCGTCGAATCGCCCGAGATTGCGCAGCGCCAAACCTTCGCCGCACAGCGCCGGCGCGAAACCGGGGCGCGCGGCGCCCGCCCGCCGATAAGCGGCCAGCGCCTCCTCGATCCGGTCGAGCTTGAGGAAGGCGTTGCCGAGGTTGATCGCGGCCTCGGCGAAGTCGGGACGGAGCGCGAGCGCGCGTTGCGCCGCTTCGAGGGAATCCTCCAGGCGTCCGACTTCACGCAGCGCGCCGGCGCGGCTGCACCAGGCGTCGGCGTCGGCAGGCGCAAGAATGCTCGCCGTCTCAAAGGCCACGAGCGCTTCCGCGAACCGGCCCATGTCGAACAGGATCTTGCCGGCGTTGAGGTGAGCGACGACGAGCGAGGGATCGAGTGTGACCGCCTGTCGATAGAAGCGGAGCGCTGCTTCGGGCTTGCCGCACTGGCTCAACATGTAGCCGCCCATGCTGAGGGCCTCGGCGAAATCCGGCCGACGCCGCAGTGCGTCGTCGAGGCGGGCGATCGCCTCCTCGCGCCGCCCCTCCCGCCACAATCGGCAGGCGGCTTCGTAGAGCGCGGTGGAATCAGCGCGGGTGGCGGCAGCGCGGGTAAGGGGGGCCTGGCGCATGCGCCTCACCTTCGGACGCGTCGCTTGCCTGGGACTTTCTTCGGCGCCTTCGCTTTCGCTTAACCCCCGAGCGAGAACTTCTGCAGGCTCGCCATCAGCGCGTCGGAGAACATCGGAGTCGAAGCGCCGGTGAAGGCGTTCATTGAACTGCTGATCGCCTGGCCGTTCTCGTCGATGACGCCGGCGAGGATCGTCGAAGCGGCCGACGCGTTCGAGCTCGAGTTGCTCGACGGCGCCGTGAGCGACGTCGTCGCGCCCGAGCCCGGCCCGTAGGTCAGATCGTACATCGCGGTGAACCGCTCGGTGAGCTGCTGAAGTTTCTTTGGGTCCTGCAGATCCGAGAGCGGCATCAGCTTCGACAGCGTCTGGGCCTGCGCGTCGATGTTGGTCGCGCTGGTCGCAGGCGACAGGCCGAAGATCGTCTGCGCGACCTCGAGGAGGCTTGGGTCGGCGAGGATGCCGTATTCGCTGGTGACGGTCGGCGCCACCCGCTGGAAATAGAGCGCGAGCTGGACGCCGACGTCCTGCGCGCCCTGGTCGCTCTCGAGCTGCTGTTCGACATAATCGGCGGTCGTCGTCTTGACGGCGCTTGCCGAAGACACGGACGACGCTCCCGCGCCGACGAAATCGAACGCCGCGGCGAAGGCTTTCCAGTTCGAATTGCTCAACGTGTTGGCGAGACTCTTCGGATTGGAGACTCCGCCCTCGAGCACCTGCGTGACCAGCGCCGTGTTGTGGACCTGGTCGCCCAGGCCATAGGCGTCGAGCGCATAGGACAACAGCCGGTAGTTGCCGACGAAGTCCTCGATGGAGGCGACCTTGCCGATGTTCGCCTCGTAATAGGCCGTCGCCGACTTCACCGTGGGCTCAGCCGCGGTCATCGCCTGATAGCGTGCGAGGTTCTGCGTGACGGACAGATAGGCGGCGGTCGTCGTGGTCATCGGCGCCAAGGAAGTCGATTGGTGGCGAAACGCTAGCCGCGAATGGCTGCGCCTCCGTTAATTCCCTTGGGTGAGCGGGCGTCAGCGACCGTTCCGTCTCTCATCGAGATCCGCTCGGGCGATCAGATCCGCTCCCCTTGCTCGACCGCCCAATCGCTTCGCGATTGCACCGGCAAGCGAGGCCACCGAACCGTGATGCATGAACTCGGCCAGCAACGCGAGCTCGTCCTCGCCGCGCGGCGCGGCGCCCCTGGCGCGCCGAGCCGCCACGAAGGTCTTGCCGCTCAGTCGCTTCTGCATGGCCGACGCTCCGGAGACGATTCAAAGGATGCTTCGGATGCTGCCATGCGTCGGGCGCGGCGATGCGTGTCAATTTGTGACAAAAAGCGACGCCGCCGCGTTACAGCGGCTGCATCGTCGCGACGGCGTCCGCGACCCAGAGGCGGCCCGCCGACGCCAAAGAGGGGGAGCGCGCGAGGAGTGCGAGCGTGACGGGGGGCAGGGCGGGAAGGCTCTTGTCAGGGCAGGGCTTCAACCCGTCCGGGGCGAAGCCCTCGATCATCGGCGCGACTCCGAGCCCGGCGGAAGCGGCGGAGGCGAGCACGACGAAATCGGCGCTGGCGCAAACGATGTCGAATGTCAGCCCCGCGGATCGCAGCGTCCCGACCGCCGCCTCGTGCAGCGTGGTCCCCTGCGGCGGAACGACGAGCGGCAGCGGCTTCTTTCGCGTTCGCACGGCTGCGCCTGAGCCGAACCAGCCGAGCGGCGCACGCCAGCGGTCGGCGTTGCCGAACTCGCGCTCTTCGCCGACGAGGATCGCGATGTCGAGCGCTTTCTGTCGGAAGGCGGCCGCAAGGGAATCCGAAGCATCCGTAATCACCTCGAATCCCGACCCGGCCGCGGCCTCCGCCCGCAACCGGCCGAGCCGCGGCGTCAGGCGGGAGGCGAATTCGCTCGACATGCCGACGCGAAGCCGCGCGCCCGGAGTCTTGCGGCGCGACGCCTCGTCCAGCATGTCGTCGTGCAGGCGAATGAGACGCTTTCCGTATTCGAAACAGACGGCGCCGACCGGTGTCAGTTCGAACCGCGCGACCTTCTCGAACAGCGGCGCCTCGGCAAGCTCCTCGAGACGCTTGACTTGCAGGCTGATGGTTGGCTGCGAGCGACCAAGCTCCTCTGCCGCGCGGGTGAATCCGCGCGCCTCGACGACGGCGACAAACGCCCTGAGGACATCGACGGGAATGCTGCGCATCGATTCGGGTCCGAATCATCCGGAGACGTAGGGTTCCTCGCGTTCTTACACCGTTTCGCGCCCGCTCATAATCGAAGGATCGTCGTCGATCGCCCCATGTTCGGGAGCCGCCGCATGGTCTCGCGGCAAGCGAGCAAAAAATCCTGTCTCTGCGTCTTCTCTATCTCGCCCGTGATCCATCAGCGTCAGTTCCTTGATCCATCAGCGTCAGTTCAGGGTTAACAGCCCAAATGGATGCAGCGATCAGCAATCGATTAGGTAAGGACTAGCGGTGTCAGGTGAAACGATCGGTCACCGCCAAGAAAATAATTTCGACTGCTCTCCCAACGTCAATTCTTGACAGACGTACAGCATGTGCGACGATTCGGTCGACTTGACGATGAATCGCCGCCGACGGCGGAATCGAATGGGGGACAGTCAATGCGGATCCTCGTCCTCACCGGCGACAGCCCTGATCTGGCGACGATCAAAAGCGCCTTGCGCCTGGGGGAGATCGAGATTCTCACCACCGAAGCCGCGGCGGGGTCGAGCGCTGCGCGCGCGAGCCGCTGGCGGTTCGAGGGCTGGACGCTTGACGTCGTGAGGCGCCAGTGCGTCGGCCCTGCCGGCCGACCTGTCGATCTCACCTCTTCAGAATACGATCTTCTGACGGCCTTCCTTCGTCAACCCGGGCGGACGCTGTCGCGCAACGCGCTGCTGCGCGATTTGCGCGGACGCTCCTGGACCTATTTCGACCGGTCGATCGACACGCTCGTCGCTCGGCTGCGCAAGAAGATCGATCTCGACCCGGCCCGTCCTCTCATCCGTTCGGTGCGCGGCGTCGGCTACGTCTTCTGCGCCAGCGTCTCGGGAGCGCCCGACGGCGATCAATAACCGACGGCCTGAGGCTAACGGCGCCCTATTCCCCCCAGGTCAGGTAGAGGCCGATGTCGCCAATCGCGCCCTCCTCGTCGAAGCTGACGATGCGGGCGGCGAGCCCGAATCCCTGCGGCTTCAGCTCCTTCCGCCAGCGGTCGTAAATTTCGGCGGCTTCGCCGCGCAGCGTCTCTTCCCAGCCTTTCTCGATGACGTCGATCTTGCGGCCGTCTTTGCAAAGGTCGGAGGGGAAGCGCAGCAGCATCAGCTCCCGCTCGCCGCCGCGTGCAGCGAGCTCGGCGTGTTCGAGCAACTCCCGCCACAATTGCGCGCTCACGTGATGGTCGAGCAGGGCCTTGATCTGGCGCCGTCGGTCGAGCTCCGCCTCCCGCCGCGCGGCCTGCCTGCGATCGTAGGTCTCCGCCTTGAAGGCGCGGACGTTGTTGCGAAAGGCGGAGGCGGAGAACACCCGTGGCTTTTCCGGGTGCGCTGCCTCCCCGGACGGTCCGCCGCCGCTCCGGTCGGCAATTCCGCGGAGCGAAGCGCCGCCGATCAGAGATTCGAGAAAGCGGAGGATTCCGGCGCCGCTTTCCTCTTCGAGCCGGGTCTTCGGCACGCTTTCGACGACGCAGAGCAGGTCCGCCCGGCTGACGACCCCGACCACCCGGCCGTCCTCGATCACAGGCAGCCGCTTGATGCGGTGGGCCTGCAGGGCCTCGGCGATGTCCTGGACCGGCGCGCCCGGGGAAATGGTGATCAAGGGCGCCGACATGACTTCGCGGATAGGGCGGTCGCCGCCGGGACCGAACATGTCTTGCGATGGGGCGCCGTCGGCGAGCATCCTCAGCCACCAGTCGCGGCGGCCGTCGTCGGACCGGCGGCCCATCAGGTCGCCGTCGCTCGCCATGCCGATCGCCGCGCCCGAGCCGTCGACGATCGGAACGCCGCCGATTCCGTGGTCCAGCATCAGCCGGGCGACCTCACGAAGCGATCTTACTGCGAAACGCCTGCGGAGGCGAATTGTCTCGCGTGTCGGGCCGTTCCGATTGCAGCGCGCGCCTTCACGAAAGCGCAATCGAAATGTTGGAGAGAGGGGCGCAACAGGCGTGCGGAGCGGTCAATGGCCGGGTCGCGCGCCTGTCTTGTCGAACGGAGGCCGGAACATGCACCTCTATGATTTTGAAGTGCTGCGGGACGGCGCGGTGGTCGCGGCGAAGCGGGCGGTCGGGCTGCCGGACACGCGCGCCGCCTGGCCCGAGATCGTCCGGCTCGCCAAGGGAGTCGACCAGCCCGGCTGCAAGATCCGGGTGCTGGACGAGTCCGGCCGGATCGTCATCCTCACCGGCGTCGCGACAGTGCTCCGGCACGCTGCCGTCCGCGCGGCCTGAAGCGGGACGATTCCAGGTTTGTCGGTAGCCAGCGTTGGTTAAGTCGTCGCGACCGATTCCTTTCGGGTTTCTCGACTGACTGCCAGCGGGGGTTCTGCCCCTTCAGATATACCTCAGCAAGATCGTTGAATGTGCGGAGAGGCGCAACAGGCGCGACCGGCCGGCCAAATCCCTCAAGCCAAACCAAAGCCGGACCAAGCCAAACCAAGCCAAACCAAGGAAATGGGCTTGGATTTTCTTGGATTTCTTCGTCCGATTCGGGGCTTTTCAAAGGGTTACGAGGATTCCAAAGAAGAAAAAATTCCACTCCCAACCTCGTGGTCTCGCCTGATCCGGTTCCTCGCCGCCCGCGCCGATGTCTTCTCCCTCCCTGCCTCCCTGCCTGCTTGCTGTTCCTGTTCTGTTTTCCGCAGGTTGAGGTGTAACACAGGCTTTGAGGAACACGAAGAGATTGCCCAAGTTTGTGGCGTTAACCTTAACGCTTGTCGCGAGACCGGAAGTCCAACTCGACATCAGGCGTCATTCTCGCGCAAAGCGGGGATCCATTGATCGAAGGGCTCTGGCGCGGCTTGGACCCCGCTTTCCGCGAGGGTGAAGATCTGTAGACGAGGCCGCTGGCCGCGTCCCGCGCTCAGCGAGGGCGGCGCCAGTGGGGCCCGCTGGCCGGGTCCCGACGCCATAAGGGGCGTTCGGAAGGACGGCCGTCTGCTGACCTGGGCTACAGCGTCTCCCGGTTTCTCCCTGGTGTCGGTCGGAAAACAGGGTGCAGCCCCCACAACTTGAGGGCGGGCATGTTGCCCGCCCCCTTCATGCCTTGGACAAAGCGCCCGCTGCTCGTCCTAAACCACCTTGTCCATGATCGGGGCGAGCTCCGCCGCCGAGAAGGCGCGCAGGGTTTGCGTGCGAATGTAGCCGAGCTTGCCGACGCTCATCGCCAGCGCGGTCACCGAGGCGTCGTCCGGCGCCTCGACGACCGAGACGACGTCGTATTGCCCGTGCGTCCACCAGATCTCCTTGATCGTGCAGCCGAGTTTTGCGGCGAGCTCCTTGTAATGGCTCGCGCGATTGCCGGTGTCCTTGACGTCTCGGACGCCATGTTCGGTGAAATTGATCAGCGTGATGTATGTCGCCATGACGTTTCCTTTCGCTTCGAGGCGCGATTACGGCGCCCACGCGGCGGCGTTTCCGCCGCTTCTTGACCTTGCAATCTTTAGACTCTCGCGCGTCATGCGCATTGATCGGCATCAACCGAAGCGCGTGCGGGCAACAACGCAACCATCGACGCGGCCCATCCTTCTCAAGCCCAGGGGGGCGCGAGCATGAACTGTCGGCTACGGCCGCTACGGCACGCAGATGTTTATGGACTGTTGACCGAGGTAGTTGCCGTAGGCGTCATAGATCGGCTCGTTGACCCAGCAGTCGCTATCGTAGGGATAGGTCGCGATGGCGCCGACCGCCACGCCGGCGACGAACGCCGGCCCCCACCAGCCGCCGTGCCAATAGCCGTGGCGCCAGTAGCCCGCATGCCATTGCGAGCCGCCGCCATGCCACCCGCCATGCCAGCCGCCGGCGCCGGCGCTGCGCCAGGCGCCCGTCCCGGGCCCATGCGACGCCCTGACTCCGGCGCCCACGCCGGGGCCATGCCACGCGCCGACTCCCGCGCCCATGCCAGCGCTGCTCGAAGCGCCGACGCTAGGGCCATGCCATGCGCCGACACCCGCGCCCACGCCGGAGCCATTCCACCCGCCGGCGCTCGGGCCGTGAAACGCGCCAAAAGCGCCGCCGGGGCGGACGCTCATGGGAGCGCCGTGGAAGCCGCCAAAGGCGCCGCCGGGGCGGACGCCCATGGGAGCGCCGTGAAAGCCGCCGAAGGCGCCGCCAAGAGAGCCGCCGAAGCCGCTGCCGGGGCGGACGCCCATTGGGGCGCCATGAAAGCCGCCAGGGGAGCCGCCGAAGCCGCCAACGCCGGCCGAGTCGGCAGTCGTGATCAGGACGACCGTGGCCGCCATCGCCAAGGCGGCAAGCCCCGCGACGATCGCCGTGGAAATCGAGTTCCGCATGATCCACCTCCGATAGGCGGCGCCCATCACGGCGTCATTTCGCAACTCAGCGCGTATGCAGGACCGGGTTTGGTCACGTTGCACCTTGATTTGATTGTCATCGAGATGCCGGCGTACTTGCCTGTGCCTCCGAGCGCCTCCGCTTCGTTCAGACGTTCGAGCGTCGCGAGCGCCGAGCCGAGGCGGCTTCATGGCTAATCTCCCACCTTGAATCGCTCGGCGTCCTTCGCCTTGAACTCGATCCCGAGCCCGGGCCGGCTGAGGTCGGGGCGGATGGCGCCGCTTTCGGGCTTCGGCGCGCCGTCGAACAGCATGTGCTCGATCCGCACGTGGTCGTGGAACCATTCGAGGTGCCTCAGCCGCTGAATGGCGCAGGCGACGTGGCGGTGCAGCGAGGGCGCGCAATGACCGGAAAGGTCGATGTGATGCGATTCGCACAGCGCGCCGACGTCGAGGAAGCCCGAGATTCCGCCGCAGCGCGTCACGTCGGCCTGCAGCACGTCGACCGCCTCGGCCTCGAGCAGGACGCGCGCGTCGTCGATGTCGAAAATGTACTCGCCTGCGGCCACGGCCATGCCGGCGGGCGTGCGTTCGCGCATCAGCCTCAACCCCGGCGGATCGTCCGAGGTGACCGGCTCCTCGAACCAG
>Ga0074046_10002595_pt1 | contig 15543 bp, 16 predicted proteins | sample BogForMeECP23OM3_FD_94441 | JGI IMG/M metagenome (GOLD analysis project Ga0074046, IMG submission 94441) | Bog forest soil microbial communities from Calvert Island, British Columbia, Canada - Bog Forest MetaG ECP23OM3 | ecosystem: Environmental > Terrestrial > Soil > Wetlands ...
CTGATCCAATTTAGAACCGATTGACGAGGGAGGGCATCGCCTCATGAAGGCTCGAAGAAAGAAGACTGTTCCGACTTTGATGGTACTTGCTCTGCTGATCGCCGGCGGTCTCTTCTGCTCAACTCCAGTTTCAGCCCAGCAAATCACCGGCGTGCCGGGTTCCGCCAACGCCACCGTGACGCTTGACGGGAGGCAACTCCCGCCGCCACCGATACCGTTCGGCGGCGTGATCAAGGAAAGCGCAGCGGATTCCAAGCCGTGGTGGCCGCCGCGCGTGGTGCCGCCCAAGGGCGCACCCAACATCCTGCTCATCATGACCGACGACCAGGGCTATGGGGTTTCGAGCACCTTCGGCGGCGTCATCCCGACGCCCGCGATGGATCGCATCGCCAACGCGGGATTGCGTTACACGCAGTTCCATTCCACGGCGCTGTGCTCCCCCACGCGGGCTGCTCTCATCACGGGGCGCAATCATCACTCGGTGGGATTCGGCGTGGTCACCGAGCTGTCTACGGGTTTTCCCGGCTACGATTCAGTCATAGGGCCAGATAGTGCCACCATCGGCACGATCCTGCGGGACAACGGTTATGCCACTTCGTGGTTTGGTAAAGAGCATAACACCCCCAGCTTTCAATACAGCGTGGCCGGACCCTTCGACCAATGGCCGGTCGGCATGGGCTTTGAGTATTTCTATGGGTTCATGGGCGGAGAAACTGACCAGTGGACGCCCTACCTCTTTCGCAATCAGACCCAGGTGTTTCCATGGATCGGCAAACCCGGTTACAACCTCACGACCGATATGGCGGACGACGCCATCAAGTACATGCGCGATTTGAACGCGGCCGCTCCCGACAAGCCGTTCTTTCTCTACTATGTGCCCGGTGGCACCCACTCCCCGCATCAGCCGACCAAGGAATGGATTGAGAAGTTCAAAGGCAAGTTCGACATGGGCTATGAAAAGTTACGCGAGGAGATCTTCGCCAAACAGAAGCGGCTCGGCGTGATCCCGGCGGGTACCCAGCTTACCCCGTGGCCGGACGGTCAGGCCGCGTATGGTGGCGCAAAGCTGCCGAGGTGGGACTCGCTCTCAGTCCTGCAGAAGAAACTCTACGCGCGTGAGGCGGAAGTGTTCGCGGCCTACGCCGCCTACACTGACTATGAGATTGGCCGGGTAATTCAAGAGGTCCAGGACGAGGGCAAACTGGATAACACGCTTATCATCTACATCTGTGGCGACAACGGCACCAGCCCCGAAGGCACGCTGGAGGGCACGTATAACCAGATGACCGCCTACAACGGCATACTGGACACCCCCATGCCTTTGCAGTTACTCCACTACGGAGACTGGGGCTCGGACAAAACCTATCCGCACATGTCAGTGGGATGGGCTTGGGCGTTCGACACTCCGTTCAAGTGGACCAAGCAGGTGGCATCGCATTTCGGCGGCACCCGGCAGGGACTGGCAATTTCATGGCCCGGTCACATCAACGACCTCGGTGGCATCCGCACGCAGTTCCACCATGTTATTGATATTGTTCCTACCATCCTCGAAGCCACCGGCATCAAGGCGCCTGACGAGGTCAATGGCATCAAGCAGAAGCCGATCGAAGGCGTGAGTATGGCCCACACGTTCGACAAGGCAAACGCCAACGCACCGTCGAAGCACGAGACGCAGTATTTCGAGATGGTCGGCAACCGCGGCATTTACCACGATGGTTGGATCGCATCCACGACGCCACCGGTTCCGCCGTGGATGTTGGGCGCGCCTATGCCCTCCATGAACGAATACAAGTGGGAGCTTTACAACATCGCCGACGACTACTCGCAATACAACGACCTCGCAGCGAAAATGCCGGACAAGCTGAAGGAAATGCAGGCGTTGTTCCTGACCGAAGCCGCAAAATATCAGGTCCTGCCCCTGGATAACTCGGGTTTCGCGCGCGCCGTAACCCCGAGACCGAGCGCGGTCGCCGGGCGAACCGTTTTCACTTACTCCGGCGAGATTTCCGGGATCCCGCCCGGTAATGCTCCGAGCATCTTAGACAGGGACTACACCATCACCGCCGACGTTACGATCCCGCAAGGCGGGGCGGAAGGAATGATCGTGACCCTGGGCGGCCGCTTCGGCGGCTACGGCCTCTACCTGCTCAAGGGCAAGCCGGTCTTCGATTACAACCTGCTCGACCTGACGCACTACCGCTGGGAGGGGGGACCATTAGGCCGCGGCTTGTTGGCAGATGCGCTCAAGCCGGGCAAGCATACGATAGTGTTCGACTTCAAATACGACGGACCGGGCCCTGGCAAGGGTGGCACCGGCGTGCTTACGGTCGATGGCAAGGAGATTGCCCGCAAGAAGATCCCGCACACGATTCCGTTACTTATGTCCATAGACGAGACGTTCGACGTTGGGAGCGATACGCGCACGGCGGTGAACAACGACTATAAGCTACCGTTCCGCTTCACCGGCACGATCGACAAGCTGACTTTCAATCTCGGGCCCGAGCAGTTGACGGACGCGGACCGAAAGATCATTTCGGAGAAACTAGCCAGGGCAAGAGATTAGGCAGGCAAAAGCAGTCATGAAACCCGCGGGCGTCCTGTTCAACAGCTCCTCGTCAGTGGACGCTCTGCAGACCGCGACCGCGGTGATTGAACTGGGAGCCGGCCTCGCGCTGCTGAGTTTCCCCTCGGCAGCGGTGGCGCTCCTGCTCGGCGCGCCGCTGGAGGCCTCTGCCGCCTTGACCTTGGCGCGCGTCGCCGGGGCCGCGTTGCTTACGCTGGGTGCAGCATCCTGGCTTGCGCGCGGTGATACTCAAAGCCGTGCCGCGAGAGGATTGGTGGCAGCGATGGTGCTCTATAACCTCGGTGTAGCTATAATCCTTGGGGCTGCCGGCGTCCGGTCGCAGCCGGTCGGCATCGCCTTGTGGCCGGCGGTTGTGCTACACGCGGCCATGACCATCTGGTGCATCATGAGCCTTCGATATATGAGCATCGCCGAAAGGCTCGGCGAATCATCATCAGAAGCAATCCCGCAATGAGTTACAACCAGCCGGTCGGGGACACCTCGCTCATTGCATGCCTGCATTGCGATCTATTGCAGCGCATCCCGGAACTTGCGCCGGGCGCGTCCGCGCGATGCCCGCGATGCAACAAGGAGCTATGGCGGCATCGTGAGGACTCACTGAACCGGACGCTCGCGCTGACGCTCGCGGCCACGGTGCTTTACGTGGTCGCGAACACCGTTCCAATGCTCGGCCTGACGATCGTCGGGCGCGACGCCTCGACCACGGTAATCGGAGGCGCCCAGCACCTGTGGGATAACGGGCAGAAGATCGTCGGGGTGCTGGTGCTGTTTACCGCAGTCATCGCACCGGCGCTACAAATAGGCTTGATGCTGGCGATTGTGCTCGGAGCCATGCGCGCGCGGCCACCGAGATGGGTGGGAACGATGCTGCGCTATCACCCGACGACCCGCATCTGGAGCATGATTGAGGTCATGATGGTCGGCGTGCTGGTCGCCTTGGTCAAGATTGCGGACTACGCGACGGTGATTCCGGGAATGGCGCTGTTCGTGCTGTGGGTGCTGGTCTTCATCCTGGCCGGGATGGCGGCCAGTTTCGACTCCCGAGAAGTGTGGGAGAGGGTCCAGTGGGCGGACGAAGCGCGGAGCGACGCCGCCGGCGATAGTTTAGCGGAGGGAACGTCGTGAGTCCGACCGCCGTGACCGCGATGCAACAAGGCTTGCAAAGCTGCGAAGGCTGTGGCCTGCTCTCGCGTCCCGCGCCCGGCGAGGTCGAAGGACGCTGCCCGCGCTGCGACGAGGAGCTTGCCTTCCGCAAGCCCGCCAGCTTCCAGCGCACGTGGGCATACCTCCTAGCCGCGACGATCTGTTACATCCCGGCAAACGTGCTTCCCGTGTTGACGACGACCACGGCCGCTGGCGCCGACTCCGACACCATCATGCAAGGGGTAGTGCTGCTGTGGTCGCCGACCGGATGGCCGCTGTCGATCATCGTACTCGTCGCGAGCATCATGATCCCGAGCGCGAAGATCCTGGCGCTCGCATACCTGCTGATCACCGCACAGCAAGGCTCGGTCGCGAACAACGAGCAACGGGTCCGGATGTACAGGATGGTCGAGTTCATCGGACGATGGTCGATGGTCGATGTGTTCGTCGATACGTTCACCGCGGCCCTCATTCAGCTGCAGCCGCTCATGTCGGTGGAGCCGGGGCCCGGCTTGATCTTCTTCGCGGCGGTGGTGGTGTTTACGATGCTCGCGGTCGAGTCGTTCGATCCGCGGCTGATCTGGGATTCCGTAAGTTCGAAAGAGGCAGGTTCGAAAGAGGTTACTTATGCCTGATCGCGACCCACCACTCCCTTCTGTCCCTCAGTCGAGGAGTGTGCCCAAGAAACGCACGCGGCTCTCGCTCGTATGGTTCATCCCGATTGTGGCGGCGATCGTCGGCGCATGGGTGGCAGTGACGAGGATCTTGAGCGAGGGACCCAAGATCACGATCGTCTTCCGATCTGCGGAAGGGCTGGAAGCCGGCAAGACCAAGATCCACTACAACGGCGTCGACATCGGCACCGTCACAGATATCCGGCTGTCGGAGGATCACCAGCGCGTGATTACCACCGCGCAGATGGCTCCCAAGACGCAAGGCTTTCTGGTCGAAGACACGAAGTTCTGGGTCGTGCGGCCGCGGATATCGGGCGCCAACGTCACGGGGTTGGGCACTCTCATCTCCGGGGCCTATATCGGCATGGAAATCGGCTCTTCGAAGGAGACCAAGAACGACTTCGTCGCGCTCGAAACGCCGCCGGTGATAACTGGCGAAATCCCGGGCCGCTTCTTCACCCTGAAGACGCCAGACTTAGGCTCGCTGGACAGCGGCACGCCAGTCTTCTTCCGACGTCTGCAGGTCGGCCAGGTCGCGTCGTACGAGCTCGACAAGGACGGCAAGCATCTAACCGTCAAGGTGTTCGTGCAAGCGCCCTACGACCAGTACGTCAACCCGGACACCCGCTTTTGGCACGCGAGCGGAATCGACGTGTCGCTCTCGGCAAGCGGTCTCACCGTGCAGACCCAGTCGGTTTTGTCGATTCTGATAGGCGGCATCGCGTTCGAGACGGCCGCGACTGATCCGGTCCTGCCGCCGGCCGAGGAAAACACCGTCTTCACCCTGTTCAGCAACCGGGCCGAGGCCTTCAACCCACCCCCCCGTAATCCGCAGACCTACCAACTCATCTTCAAGGACTCGGTCCGCGGGCTAGCACCCGGCGCGCCGGTCGAGTTCCGCGGCATTCCTGTAGGCGAGGTCGCGGATGTTCGCGCGCAAATCGACTTGAAGACCTTCGAGTTCTCAGTGCCGGTGACTATCCAAATGGACCCGACAAGGCTCGGGGTCAAGGTCATCGACCTGAAGTCGGGCGAGGGTCTCGAGGCCATGCGCAGGAAGTTGATTGACGCCCTGGTGGCACATGGAGCTCGTGCGCAGCTTAAGACGGGGAATCTGTTGACCGGGGCCGTGTACGTATCGCTCGACTTCTTCCCTGGCGCGCCGCCGGCGACGGTTGACTGGTCGCAGAAACCCGTGCAGCTGCCGACCACTCCGGGGCAGCTCGAAGCGACCGAGGCCACCGTCGAGAACATCATCAAGAAGCTCGACAAGGTGCCGTTCCAGGAGATCGGCGATGACCTCCACAAAGCGATTACCGAGCTGGATAAGACGCTGGTCACAGCGCAAGGCACGCTGATGAGCGCACGCGGCACGCTCGAGAACACCGACAATCTCACCCAGCCGAATTCCGCGCAGGTCCAGCAGTTCAGCAGCACGTTGCAGGAGGTGAGCCGTGCAGCCAGATCGTTGCGCGTGCTCGCAGACTATCTCGAGCGCCATCCCGAAGCGCTCGTTCGCGGCAAGACTGGGGAGGCGAAGTGATGGCACGGCGTATCGCGCAACTGATCTCTATCGCGTTGATAGCAGCGGCGGCAGCCGGATGCAGCACAGCGCCGGCGCGCTTCTACTCGCTGGCCTCCACGGCGACGGCAGACGGCACGCCGGCGACGAGCGCCGCCGTCATGGTTGGCCCGGTCACGATACCCGCTTCGGTGGACCAGCCGGAGTTCGTGGTTCAGGTCGCGCCGAACCGCGTCGAGGTTGACGAGTTCAATCGATGGGTCGCGCCGCTAAACGACGCGATCGCACGCGCCGTCGCCGGCGACCTGGTCGTGCTACTCGGCACGCCGGAGGTGGCCACGGCGCAGCTGGCTAACTTCACACCGGACTACAGGGTCACGATCGACGTCCAGCGCTTCGAGTCGATTCAAGGCGGCGCGGCGCTCGTCGAGGCAGTGTGGACCGTGCGCAAGACCGCGGGCGGGGAAACGCGTTCGGGCCGCACCGTCGCTCGAGAGCCCGTGCAGGGTCAAGGCTTCGACGCGCTCGCGGCGGCGCACAGCCGCGCAATCGCGAAGCTGAGCGCCGACATCGCCGCCGCTATCCGCGCGGAGGCCGAAAAGAAGCCGTAGCCGCGGGACTCCGCAAGCAGAGCGACAATCTTGGGACAGTTGCAAGAAGCCATCCACCGTCATCTCGCGCCGTTGGGTTTCTCGAGTGGGCTAAATGACAAGATTAGTTTGGAAGCTGGATGGAGGTCTATAGGTGAGAATAGCTAGGATGCGGCGTCAACCTGTGGGCGCGCTTTGGCCCAGGCGTTGCTCTATAGGAATTGCATGGCCGTGAATGAGTTCCTGTATCAGCGGAGCGAACTTCTCGTCGTTGCCGTGCTTTTTGGACTGCTGCTGGTCGCGACAGAAGTGGGTTTTCGTCGCGGGCGCGTGATTCGGGCCAGCCTTGAGGACCCTGCGAAGTCTGAACTCACAACCTTGCAGGGCGCGATGATTGGTCTGCTTGCTCTATTGCTCGCCTTTTCCTTCGCAATGGCAGAATCGCGTTTTGATACTCGAAGACAGTTGGTTCTCGAAGAAGCCAATGCGATAGACACTACCTACCTTCGTTCGAAGGCGCTCGCGGAGCCCTATCAGGTCAAGCTGGTCAAACTGCTGCAAGACTACGTCGCCAACCGCCTGGCATACTACGCTGCGGCAGCGGGCCAGAAGAAGCTGGATGAAGTTAACAATCAGACCGACCAGTTGCAGGCACAGCTTTGGTCGCAAGCGATGGATGCGGTGAATAAGGATCCTCATTCCATCCCGGCGGGGTTGTTCATTAGTTCGCTCAACGAAGTCATCGATCTCCGCGCGAAGAGTGACATCGCAAGACAGAATCACGTGCCCGAGGCCGTTCTGCTTCTTCTTTTTTTTGTGGCGATTCTGGCCATGGGGATTGTGGGCTTCGGCTGTGGAATAGGCGATTGGCGTAATCTTTCGGTGACGGTGACGATGTCCCTGATCATTACTTTGGTAATTCTCGTGATCATGGATCTGGATCGCCCTCGTAGAGGATCCATCAGGGTCAACCAACAGAGCATGGTCAATCTTCAGAACAGCATCAAATGAGACTCCGCATGATAGAACGCGAAGCCCCAGGTAGGCCCGACATTGTTCCCCTTCCCCTGGTGTGCCGGGATCTCCGAGTGCCACTGAATTTCCAACCTCGGGAGTTCTGTCGGCCTAGGGCGGAAGCCAAGCAGGAGCCGTAGCGATGGCGCACCGGGATCATATATCAGTTGAAGCCAGCCTCCTGGGACAATTTCGAGAAGAACTCCGCCTTCGTCTCACGCCGCGCAGGCATACTGTGCTGCTCGTCGCGATCGTCGCCTTGTTTCTGGTGCGACCATTGGTCGGCGATTCCGGAGCTGGCGCTATCATGTTCAGCACGGCAATGTTGGTGCTCCTTCTGCTGGCCCTTTACAACATCGACGTCGATGAGCTGGTGGGCGAACGAGAGACCCTTCTAGCCCAGAGGAGGAGGCGAAGCATCATTGCCTGGACGCTGGGAATTCCCGCGATTGCGGAACGATTGATTGCTATTTTCGCACCAAGCCCCTCGACCTATCTGGCTGGTTCGATTCTGTGGCTGCTGCTCTTTGCCTTCATTACTTGGAATGAATTGCGCGCCGTGTTGCGCCAGAAGGAAGTGACGCGGGAAGTCATCAGCATGTCGATTTCGACCTATCTGCTGCTCGGATTGACGTGCGGATTGTTCTATATAGTACTTCACGACCTGCAGCCGAATGCGTTCAGCTTCGGTAGTGCGGGTCCGGTTACTGAGCAACAGACTATCCCGGTTCTCATCTATTTCAGCCTAACTACACTCTCGACCATCGGGTTTGGCGACATCACCCCGGTAACTCTGCAGGCCCGCTACGCGGCGGTCGCCGAAGGCATCACCGGACAGTTTTACCTGGCGATTCTGGTCGCACGGCTGGTCGGAATGCAGATGAGCCAATCCGCGAGCTTACAAGCGGAACCTCAAGATTCCAGGAGGGCATCTGAACACCAGGGGGATCCATCGTGAGCCCGATGAGCATCGGTAGCATCGTGTTGGCGTGTGTCTTTGGAGGCGCGCTTCTAGGTATGGCTCTTCGCCTGATTCTGCCTGAGCATCATCTGAGCACGGAATCCAAAGATGTAATCAAACTGGGGATGGCCCTGACCGCGACTATGTCGGCCCTGGTTCTCGCTCTGCTGATCAGCTCGGCAAAGAGTTCTTACGACGCGCAGAGAAACGAAGTCACGCAACTCTCCGCCAACGTTATTTTGCTCGATCGCGTGCTTGCCCACTACGGGCCAGAAACGAAAGAAGCTCGCGACCAACTCCGCCTTTCCGCCAGTGGCATGATTGATCGGATTTGGGCCGAGAACCGTTCGGAACCCGCGGAATCGGAGCCGACCGTGACTGGGGGCGAAGCCTTCTACGACAGGATACAGGAACTCTCGCCCCAGAATGAAGTTCAGCGTTCGCTCCAGGCCCAAGCCTCAAAAATGACTGTCGATCTTGGACAGACGCGCTGGTTGCTATTCGAGCAAAGTGGCCGTTCGATTCCGATGCCGTTCCTCGCGTTGCTCATCTTCTGGGTGACTATTATCTTCCTCAGCTTCGGCCTCTTCGCGCCCCCGAATGCGACTGTCATTGCTACTCTGTTCCTGTGCGCGCTTTCAGTTTCTGGTGCGATCTTCATGATCCTGGAGTTGGACCGGCCATTCGGTGGACTGATTCAGATTTCCAGTGCTCCGCTACGCAACGCCATCGCCCATCTCGGCAAGTAGCATGAGCACTTTGCTACAAAAGCTCGCGGCAACCGGAAAATGGCTACACCGCGAGTTCATTGCGGCCTGGCCCGTATTTCTCTTCTTTCTTGTCGGATTCCTGCTCCAGCTTTTGGTAATCAAGCTAGCAGTTGCGCAATTCTCCATCCCGCTAGCGGCACTTTCCACGGCGGCAGTCGGCGCTCTGTTAGCTGCCAAGGCGGTCCTTATACTTGACCAGACGCCGCTCGCGCGTAAACTTGAGCACTATCGTCGGATTGTTGCGGTCAAAGCCGGCTGGGATTTCATCGCGCGACCGAGTTTGATCGCGACCTACGCGCCCGGTCCGCGTGATTTCAAGACCGCTGCCTTCAACCACTCGGCCACCCCTCCATTCCGAGAAGATCACTTTTTCGCGACAGCTTCATCCTGCCACAGCTTGATACCGCCGAGCAGGCCCTCCGTATTGCTAACCACCTTGACGTTGCCCGGCAACTTGAAGTTGATCGTCGCCGCATTGCCGCCACCGATGTAAAGCCTGTCGTAGTTGAACGTCTTCGCCATCTCGTCAATCGCTTCGCGCAGGTGTTTGTTCCACTTCTTCTTGCCCTTCTTCACAAACGCCCGGTTGCCGAGCTCGTCTTCGTAAGTCTTACCGTTGCGAAACGGATGATGCCCCAGCTCGAGATGCATCCGGTGCCCGTCAACGAACAGCACCGATCCGAACCCGGTCCCGAGTGTAATCACCAGTTCGTCGCCGTGGCCGGTCACGCATCCCAGGCCCTGCACGTCGGCGTCATTGGCGATTCGCACGGGGCGCTTGAGTTTTCTCTTCAGCGCCGCCTCGAGCGGGAAGTTGTTCCATCCTTTGCCCAGATTCGGCGCGGTGTAAACGACGCCATTTTTGACCACGCCCGGAAATCCCACCGACGCCCGGTCGAACGCCCCGGCCATCTTGGCGAGCTCTGCGATAATCGCGATCACCTTTTTCGGCGTCGCGTTACGCGGCGTTTTGATCTTTTGCCGCTCGGTTATCATCTTGCCTTTTTCGTCGAGCGCGGCGGCCTTGATTCCAGTTCCGCCAACGTCCACTGCAAGAGTGGTTACCGATTTGAGCGCTGGTGGCTTCGCGGGCGCTGGCGGCTTCGCGATTGGTTTTGCCTCCGAGGTCTTCGCAGGTTGTTCTTCTTTCATTTTTTCACTCTTGACCTGCGCCAGAATTGACGGCTGGCGACAATGCGGGCGTGAATCGCCGCTCGCGATTCGTTGGTTATATACCAAACTGCATTTACACGCATTCTTGTGGCATGTGCTTGTCGCGACGTGGTAATTCAGGCTTCGCGGATCGGCCGTGGAGCGTTTTTTGCAATCGCGAATAGCAAATTACTTCGGCTTGGAACTTGCCGGCACCACGTTTCGCCGCGAGGTGGTGGCGGGCGTCACCACGTTTGTCACGATGTCGTACATAATCGCGGTCAATCCGGCCATTCTGAAAGCCGCGGGCATCCCCGAAGGGCCTTCGATGGTCGCGACCGTGATGACTGCGGTAGTCGGAACGCTGGTGATGGGCCTGTACGCCAATCGTCCGTTCGCGATCGCGCCGTACATGGGTGAGAACGCCTTCATCGCATACACGGTCGTGAAGGTGCTTGGCTACAGTTGGCAAACCGCGATGGCTGCCGTGTTCCTCGCGGGCGTGATGTTCGCGCTGTTGACCGTAGCGCGCATACGGCAATGGATGGTCGCCGCGCTTCCGGCGGGCCTTTGCTACAGCTTCGGCGTGGGAATCGGACTGTTCCTCAGCTTCATCGGACTCAATGAATCCGGGATCGTCGCGATTGGCGTAGCAGGCGCGCCGTTGAGACTCGGGAACCTCGCGGCGCCGTCGGTCGAGATCGCAGTGCTCAGCTTCGTGCTGATCGCGATACTGATGGTCCGCCGCGTGCCGGGCGCACTCCTGCTCGGGATTTTGATCTCGGCTGCCATTGCATTTGTCGCCGGCGTCGCGCCGCCCCCGTCGTCGTGGCTCAGCATGCCGCCGAATCCCGCGCCCATCATGCTGAAACTCGATCTGCGAGGCGCGTTGAGCGTCGGATTCTTCGGCGTGCTGCTGACCATATTCGTGATGGCATTGATCGACACGATGGGTTCGCTGATCGGAGTCTCCGCGCGCGCCGGATTTCTCGACGCCGACGGCACGTTGCCGCAGATCGAACGCCCGATGCTTGCCGACGCGATCGCCACGATGTTCGCAGGCCTCGTCGGCACCACCACCTCGGGCGCGTACATCGAATCTGCGGCCGGCGTCCACGCCGGCGGACGCACTGGCTTGACGGCCGTGGTGGTCGCAGCTCTGTTTGCGATGTCGCTGTTCTTCGCGCCCCTGGTAGCTGCGATCCCAGCCGCGGCGTACGCGCCGGCGCTGATTGTCGTAGGCGCGATGATGCTGGCGCCGGTCGTCAAAATCAACTTCGACGATTACACCGAACTGATTCCCGCCTTTGCGGTGATTGCCCTGATGAGTTTCACCTACAACATCGGGATCGGAATCACGGCTGGACTGATTCTTTATCCCCTGCTCAAGCTCGCCGCCGGTCGCCGTAGCGAGGTCCACCCCGGATTGTGGTTGCTATGCGGCCTGTCGATTCTCTTTTACGTTTTCTATCCTTACCAATAGCTAAGACTCCGGTTCGCACGCCTGGAGCTGAACAATCGGTGAATCACTGACACGCCCCAATTGACTTTATACGGCGTCAAACCTAATTTCGTCTGGCCAGCGCCTGCGGGCGTCAGCAAGGGGTGAGAATGGCTATTTTCACCAGGCAGTTCGCCAGCGCCGACGAGTATGAGCAATGGCTCGATAACGCGGGGGAACGGATCACCGTGCTGTCGATTGCCAACGCGCCGGCGATGCACGGTTCGTCAGCTCAGCCAACCACCGGGCCGATCGCGATCACATATGAGACTGACGATCAGTCGTTGGCTCCCGCCAAGAGCAGGACGGCAATGATCGCGCCGGTCGTGATAATCGGGGTGCTCTTCTTCGCCCTGTTTCTCTACCTGATTTCAAAAGTATAGCCGCCTCGACGAACCCACCGTCCGCGGCCCACCGCTAATCGGTGCGACCTCCCCCCGGGCGCAGGACTCAGCGAACCGGCCACGCGCGCGACTCAGGATTCTGCTTTTGGCATCTTACCTGGCTGCCGAAATGCGATCGATCATGGCCGGGATGCGGCTGCGCTTGGCATGGCCCGCCAGCCCCGCCGCCGCGATTCGTTCCATGTACTCGCGCACGACCAGCCTGATGAACTTCGCCGTCGCGATGCGCCCCTTGTCCACCTGCGCCTTTTCGAGTCCGCCTCCGCAGATGATAATCATCGGCTCCAGTAGCTCGGGACTCCCAATCAATCCGAGCAGCGCGTGCTCAGTGTGGTCGAGATATCCTTCCATCGCGCTCGCTTCGAGCGGGCGATGCTTAAGATGGTAACGGAGTTGGCCGAGTCCGTAGGCAGTCTGGCGTGCCGCGTCCTGCATCGCGTAGCGCATGATCTCGCGATCGACTTTGGTCGGTGCGAAGGCTGCCACTTGCCGATATACCACGAGCAGGAATCCGGCGAGTGACAGGTTGATTGAAACCGAGCCCTGCGGAAACTGATCCGCCCACAGCCATTCCTTGAGTCCCTGCTCCGCCGTCACGCTGGCGCGGCCCAGTCCCGCCCCACCGTAGAGCGCGCGCTTGCGAAACACTTCGAACAGGCGCGACGCGTCGAGCATCTGCGCGCACATCCAGCTCTTCTGTTCGAGGAAGTCCTGGTTGATCAACGCAACCCACTTCGAAGGAAAATCCATCGACACGATCTGGCATTCCTGCAGCAAGGTGTAGAGCTGCGCACACGCCATCTCCAGCTCGGGCGCGAGCGGATGAGCGTGCAGTTCGTTCCATGCTATGTCGGTCGCCGGGACCCATCGCCGCGCCTTGTCTTCTTCGTAAAGCTCGGCGACGTTGTCCGACCATACGTCGGACTTGCGATTCACGACGTAGCCCATGTCGGGCAGCTTGCCCACTTTCTCACTGCCGCGCGACACCATCGACTGACTGGTGCGCACGTCCTCGGGGATATTGGTGTAGCCGTAACTGCCCACGTCGAGATCCTGATAGGTAAGTCCGCGCCGCGGATCCGACGCGCGGCCTGCAATGCGTTCGGTCTTGGCCTCGTACCAATTAAGGCTTAAGTGTCCCTGCATCACCTTTTGCGCGGCTTCCAGGACCGTCTCATCGACCGTGTAATCCTTGTCAGCGTAAAATGCCACTTGCTGCTGCCTGTCCTATCCTTGGAGTTTGATGTCCTTAGAGCTTGATTCCCGCGTTTTCGGCCGCGGCCCGGCCCATCTCGTACAGCTTATAGAGCTTCGAACGTTCCTTGCGCTCCGGCATCCCGCACTTGTCCAGGCGCTCGAAATGCTCCTGCATCTGCTTGAGATTGAACTGAGTAGTCACTCGAATACCCTGGTCGATGTTTTCCTTCTTGAGCCCGCCGCCGGCCAGGATGATGAACGACTCGGTCAGCTCGGTTGCGGCCGCGCCGGCAAACGAGATGTTCTCGGCTTCGTCCAGGTGCGCGTGCAGAACTTCGCGTTTCTCGGGAAAGTGCTCAAGCACGTATTTGAAATGCTGCATGCCGTAGCCGACGTGACGCGCTTCATCCTGCATCACGAGCCGGAAAATCTTCTTGTCCACGTCGGTCGGCGACAGGTATTCGCTAAATCGGAACAGCGTCAGGATGTTGCCCTCGGCGACCAGATGCAGCGCAACCGACATCTCGCTGAATGAATCGGCGTCGCGCAGATGCTTCAGCGCCATCTCGTTGATCGAGCTGGCCTGCATCAAGCCCCAACCCGTCGTAAGCGCGCGCTTGCGGAAAACCTCCGCGTGACGCGCCTCGTCCATCGCCTGCGCCGCGATAAACGCACGGACCTCGATAAAGTCCGGGTTGAGCCGCGGCAGCCACATCGCAGGCGTGTCGGTCGCGATCATTTCCACTTCGGTCAGGAAGGTCATCAACTGCGACAGCGCCTTGCCCGTAACCTCGGGCAGCTCTATGCCGTCGAGGCGGTCCCACGGGATGTCGGTGGTGGCGTTCCACTGGCGCGACATTGCTTCCTCGTAATAGCTCTCGGTGTTGAACGCCCACACCTCGCTCTTGCGCGAGACCCACGGCTGCGCGTCGGGCACGCCGTCGGGAATCTCGGCGCCGCGCGGCGCGTAGGATCGATTCGCGCGAACCTTCTCGGGTATGTCGGTGTAGCCGTAAGTCCCGAGGTTGAGGTCGCGATAGGTCAGTCCGCGCCGCGGGTTGGCTTCTTCGGGATTGATTTTCTCAGTCGCCGACTTCATCCACGACAGGTCCATCTCGCCGGTCCTGATCGTGTACAGCCATTTGTCGATGAAGTCCTTGTCCTCGGTGAAGTCCGTAGTCGAAAGGTATGCCATCGTCGCCGCGCCTCCGCACTTACTGATTGAACCTTAAAAACTAACTTCGAGCTTGCTCGACAGATCGAAAAATTCCTGGATCGATTCCATGAACCGGTAGAGTTTGTCGTGACCGTCGGGATCGTCATAAACAATCTTCAGCCGCTCGCCGAAATGCGCCAGCGTGTTGAGGTCGTGCGCGGAGTCGGCCTCGCCGTTGCGCCGGATGTTCTCGATCATCTCGCGCCACACCCGCGAGTCGCCCTCGATCTGAAAATCGACTTTCTTGAGATCGATCGCCGGCACTTCGCTGACCTTCTTGAGATCGAAAACTTCGAACTCGAGCACGAAGTTGCGCGCCTTGCCGTTGACGCCGACGCTGACGCCGAAGGTCGTGTCGATAAACCCCAGCCGGCGGAATTTTTCCTCGTTCGCGGCCATCTGCGCCTTGAGCGCCTCGAAATATTCGGTCGATGGAAAGCTAATCGCCATAATTCGATGAACCCTGCCGGTCTCCCAATAGATTGATCGATGTTGAACAAAATCATCGATGCTGAATGAATCTAGGATTAAACGACCCACTAAGGCAAGCAATCCGCCGATTCCCCGCGCCAATCGGTCAGAAATTACCAGCAAAAGAGCTGCACTAGGCGTGGATTCGCGGGCGCCGATTGGACCACGGCGCGGCTTGCTCGATTTGGGCGGCCAGCCGCAGCAGCAGATCTTCGCGGCCATACGCAGCGACGAGCTGAACACCGACCGGGAGGCCCTCGGCCGTCATGTGCAGCGGGAGCGAGATGGCGGGATTGCCTGCCACGTTCCACGGAATCGTGAACGGGCTGACATTGGCCATCCGC
>Ga0074046_10002596_pt1 | contig 15542 bp, 13 predicted proteins | sample BogForMeECP23OM3_FD_94441 | JGI IMG/M metagenome (GOLD analysis project Ga0074046, IMG submission 94441) | Bog forest soil microbial communities from Calvert Island, British Columbia, Canada - Bog Forest MetaG ECP23OM3 | ecosystem: Environmental > Terrestrial > Soil > Wetlands ...
CGGGCAGATCGCCTCGCAGAGCTTGCAGGCGATGCAGCGCTCCATCCCGTTGGGATAGCGGCGCAGCGCGTGCTCTCCGCGAAAGCGCGGACTGACGGGGTTTTTTTCGTAAGGGTAGTTGATCGTCGCTTTCGGCTTGAAGAAATACTTCATCCCGAGCCAGAACGCGACAACGAACTCCCCCAAAACCGCCGATCGAAGAGATTGGCCGAAGCCTCCCATTCATGCACTCCCTGACGAAAAGGCTTAGACGCTAGCGCGCCAAGCCTCCGAATTGTAGAACCGCCGCCACTATCACCACCATCGCGAGCGACGCAGGCAGGAAAACTTTCCAGCCCAGCCGCATCAGCTGATCGTAGCGGTAGCGCGGCACGATCGCCTTCACCATCGCAAACATGAAGAAGACGAAGCAAAATTTCAGAATGAACCAGATGATGCCCGGCACCCAGGTAAAGGGCACAACATCGGCTGGCGGAAGCCATCCTCCGAGGAAGAGAATGGTGGTTAGCGCACACATCACGGTGATGGCGACATACTCGCCCAGCATAAAGAGCAGATAGGGCGTCGATGAGTATTCCACCATGAAGCCTGCGACAAGCTCCGACTCCGCTTCGGGTAGGTCGAACGGGGGCCTGTTGGTTTCCGCGAGCGCCGATATGAAGAATATGACGAACATCGGAAAAAGCGGCAACCAGTACCAGCTGAAAATCCCATAGGGCCCATGCTGCGCTTGTACGATCTCCGTCAGGTTGAGCGACCCCGCGCAGAGAAGCACGGTGATCATAACAAAGCCGATGGAGACTTCGTAGGACACCATCTGCGCCGCAGAGCGCAGCGCTCCAAGGAAGGGATATTTCGAGTTCGAGGCCCAGCCGCCCATGATGATGCCGTAAACGCCGAGGGACGAAATGGCGAAAATATAGAGGATGCCCACGTTCAGGTCGGAGACCACCCAACCGTCCGCCACCGGGATCACTGCCCAGGCTGACAGCGCCAAAACCGATGTCACCATCGGCGCAAGCAAAAAGACGATCTTGTCCGAGCCCGCGGGAATAATGGGTTCCTTGAGCACGAACTTGATGAAGTCCGCGAACGATTGAAGCAGGCCGAACGCGCCGACGACATTCGGGCCGCGCCGCAACTGAACCGCCGCCCAGATCTTGCGGTCGGCAAGCAGAATGTAGGCAATGAACAGGAGTAGCGCGACGAGCGTCAGCAGGCTCTGCCCCAGAATGAGCGCCGTCGGGAAGCCGTACTTGCCCCAGAATATGCTCAAGCTATCCATGCGTGCCCGTCGCCCCGTGCTCGGTTGCCTGACTTATAGCCGAAAGCTCGCCCAACACGGAAGACGCCCGCGCAATTGGGTTCGTTTGGTAATAGTCATCCACGAGTTCCGGCAGCGGCTCGTCTGGAAGTGCCGGCAGCCTGTTCGCCGGGACTTTCGACCCTTCGAACTTCTCCGGCTGCACCGCATCCACCGCCGCAAGATGCGGATAAGCCTTGTACATTGCGGTTCGCAGGTCTCTCAAGCTGTCAAAGGGCAGCCTCGCGCCGAGATGCTCTGAAAGAGCTCTGATGATCGTCCAATCCTCACGCGCGTCGCCCGGCGGAAAGATGGCCCGCTCGCCTAGCTGAACGCGGCCTTCGGTATTCACGTAAGTCCCGTTCTTCTCCGTGTAGGCCGCTCCCGGCAGGACGATATCCGCGATGCGCGCGCCGCTGTCGCCGTGCGAGCCTTGATAAATCACGAAGGCATCGCCGGTGCGGCTGACATCGAACTCATCGGCCCCAAGAAGATAGAGCACTTCAATCTCCCCGCTTGCCGCGCCTTCCGCCATTCCGGCCACATCGAGCCCGCCTTCACCGGGCACGAAATCGATGTCGAGGGCACCCACGAGCGCTGCGCTGGAATGAAGGATGCTGAGGGGATTCCACCCAGAGTTCTCTTTGCCCTTCATGGCCTTGGCCGCGATCTCGGCGGCCTTCAACAGGATTGCCTCGCCATCTGCGTGATTGAGCGCCGCTTGCCCCACAATAATCAGCGGGTGCGATGCTCCGCTCAAGACCTTCAGGAATGGGCTCCCGTCGCGCGCGAGGTCGTCGATCGCCTTCAGGGAGTTTCCAAGCCACTGGTGAGGATAGGTCAAGTCGGCTTCGGGCCCGATCAAGGCGAACGCGGCATGGTTGTGCAGCCACGCCTTCCGGAGCCGCGTATTAAGGACTGCCGCCTCTTTTCGGGGATTGGCGCCGATCAGGAGCACCGCATCCGCATGATCGACACCCTCGATGGTCGAATTGAAGATGTAGCTACCGCGGCCGTTCTTTGGATGAAGCTTCGCCCCGAGTTGGCGGCAATCGCGATGCGGAGAGCCTAGCTCATCGAGAAGCGTCTTCAGGGCGAACATCTCTTCGACCGCGCACAGGTCACCAGCAATCGCGCCGATTTTCCGTCCGCCGCCCTTTTTGGCCCGCGCCGCGATCTCGTTGAACGCCTCGTACCAGGAGACTTCTTCAAGCTTTCCCCCGCGCCGCATGTAAGGCCGATCCAACCGTTTTTTCTTCAATCCGTCAACCACTGCGCGCGTCTTGTCCGAGATCCACTCCTCGTTCACGCCGTCATGGTTGCGCGGCAAAATCCGCAAAACCTCACGGCCCCTGCTATCGACGCGGATATTCGAGCCCAAGCCGTCCATGACGTCGATGGACTCGGTTTTGCGCAGCTCCCAGGGGCGCGCGATAAACGAATAGGGCTTCGAAGTCAGCGCTCCGACCGGGCAAAGATCGACGATATTGCCCGACATTTCCGATTGCAGACCCTGCTCCAGATAGGTCGTGATCTCCATGTCCTCGCCGCGGCCGACGGCGCCAAGCTCGCGCACGCCGGCAACCTCGGTCATGAAGCGGACGCAGCGCGTGCATTGGATGCAGCGCGTCATGAAGGTCTTGATGAGCGGACCGAGATACTTCTCTTCGACGGCGCGCTTGTTCTCCTTGTAGCGGCTTCCGTCGAAGCCGTAATACATGGACTGATCCTGCAGATCACACTCGCCGCCCTGGTCGCAGATCGGGCAATCCAGCGGATGGTTGATGAGCAGGAACTCCATCACGCCTTCGCGCGCCTTCTTTACCAGTGGGGTATCCGTATGGATGACAGGAGGCGAGCCGTCACGGTTAGGCCTCAAATCGCTGACATTCATAGCGCAGGACGCCATCGGCTTTGGCATGCCGCCGATCTCGACGAGGCACATGCGGCAGTTCCCGGCGATGGACAGGCGCTCGTGATAGCAGAAGCGCGGGATCTCTGCTCCTGCCTGTTCGCAAGCCTGCAGTAGCGTAATGCCGTCCTCGACCTCGATCACCTTGCCGTTGATGTTAAGCTTCGGCATTTTTTTCCTTCGTGCGCCTCATCCCGGATGCCCTTTATGTCATTAAGGCATGGCTCGCGGCAATGCTTAACTATGCGTATCTTCTCAGATGAAGTGGATTTTCGGCCTGATTTTATGAACGAGTCGCGGCGCGGCTTAAAAGCGCACGCCGCGCCGCTGGCGCAGATGTTGCGCAATGCGCGGTAAGCTGAGCCTTCGCTGGATTATGGTTGCTTTTCGACGACAGTCGCCGATTGCGCGCCCGGCAACCCGCCGATGACGACGTCAGGGGTGCCGGAATCGGGTTTCGATGCCGCCGCAGGGGCCGGAGCGGCGCCGTAAGGAGCAGCCTTCTGCAACGACCTCGAGTGGTGCGCAGGCGCCGTCGGGACGGCAACTGCGGGAGAAGGCGGAGATGCAGGAATCGGGACGGCGGCAACCGGCGCTCCCTGTTCGACCGGATGCTGAACAGCTTGCTGCGACAAGCAAGCACCCGGTCTTAAGAATGCAACTGACAGAGCGAGAAGAACGAAGGCTGCAAATTTCATGTCACGCTGCTCCCTGAAAAGGTCTTAACCTGCGAATGTGAGGACTCTCGCCATGAACGGATGCGCTGAGCGATCGAGATGGAGAGGGCCCAGGACAGGATCGCCAACGCAGTCGGAAGAGGAACATGCTCAATAAAAAAGGGTACGCTTAAGGCAATGATTAAAAGTGAGCCGCCGACACCGATGACAAGATCGGCGCGCGAATTGTGAAATGCCCAGCCTGCGGTAGCGCCCAGAAGCCCGATCACAAAAAGCAGGAAAAACTGCTGCTCCGAGTTCCAATTGAAGAAAAATCGCTTGTCGAGAACTTGAGCGAGAGCCTGGGCATGGACAAAAATGCCGGGATAATTGTTCTGTTCGCTTCCAATGGAAAACGGGACGCTATGTTGATCGAGTCCGGCGAAATCCGGTCCGATTAGGACGATTTTTCCTTTCAGCGGAGCGAGATCTGCAGCATCGCCTTGGGAAACGATTTCATTCGCGGAAATGCGGGTGAACGTCTCGCCGCCTTCAGGCGGGAGAAGCCAGTCGATCCGCTGTACCCCATCGGGGATACGCCGCGCGCCGAAAATGGCCTCCACGGCAGGCAGGCGCGCGAGGGTGCTGGAAAACGACGTGTGCCGGCCCCCGGAGAGACCATGGTCGATGCCCCGCGTTGCCTTGTCGCCGAGCGTAAAGATCTCCTTCGACTGCTGAAGATAAATGTGCCCGGCGGGCCGGTTCACTTTTTGAATGAATGCACGCTGGAAGCTGCGCTGGCTATCTGTGCGCAAGAATTCGTCATTGACGGCAGCGAGGGTAATCGGGGTCTTTGAATCCCGGATCGCGGCCATCAATTGCTCGTCTTTTGCGGGGTCAATTGCAGACGTGAAATAAAAATCGAGGCCGATGGCAGCCGGACCGCGTTCCGATACCGCGGTGATGAGCTTCGCCATCCATCCCCGGTCGACCGGAACCGTCGCCGGGACGCCAGATTTTTCAAGACTTTCTGCATCGATGATGACGAGCGCGACATTCTTGTAGGGCTGATCGAGACGCTTCGAAAAATAGTGGATAAGCCAATCTTCGGTCCAGTGCTCGGATCCTTCGGGAAGGTAGTTGTTGCGTCCAAGGTAGTTGACTGCGGCGGCCTGTACCGCAACCAGAATGGCGATCGCTGCAATAGCGCCCCACTTCGAGAAAAGCCTGCCCATCATAAGGCGCTTTTATCGAATGGGCTGGAAAGCGCAAGCTTCAGTTTCTTATTTCCAACAGAACAACGTTCGCTGGATCGACCATTGCATCATGATCAGTGCAAATGATTCGCCAAATGCCGTTATGTCGGGCAGATTCGCGAGAACATGAGGCTCTTTTGCGTTGATGCACTTGGTATCGGCGCCAAAAATGAGAATCGGCCTGAAGCGCGGCAGACGTGGTACTCCTAAGTTGAAAACTATACCAAGACAGCTTGCGGAGCGGGATAGATAAAATATTTCAAGAATAGGCGCTGGGAATAAAATTTGGTTATGATCTCGTAGGATTATAGACTGTCATTTCCTAAGATAGACGATCTTTCATTGTTTGTGAGATAATCTCCAGAGCGAAACAGAAGATTTTCTTCCATGTATCTTTTGCATTGGTTGACCAATTAGCCAAGTGAATGACTCCAATACGGCGAACCGGTATAACTGTAAAAGAAACTACTTCATCTTTATTCACGACCGCCCGCCGGAATTGCAGTGGAAATTGAAAAGCGGGTCCATTCTTGCCAGCAGAGTGTTATCCCTATGAACAACAAAATTAAGAGATGTCTGTTCTGCCAAATGAAGAAGGGGATTGTAGCGTACTGCGACCAGAGGATAGGTTTTATAATTTCTTTTTTCCAAAGATTCCATACTGGACCAATCCGAGATATACAAAATAACCCACAACTATAATGCATTTTCTTTGAGAAAGCATCACATAAATCGCTTCCTTGGTAGTAAGTTTCAAACCAGATAATTTGCATCCGTATTATTTTTGTCATGTCATCGTACATGGATGCATTACAGTATGATGTTCCTGGGGTTACAAATATTCTCCATGGTATTACATTTTGTGCCTGATGCATAACTTTTATTACATCATCACTTTGAAGCCATGTATCTGCATCAAACCAAATATAAAAATCGTAGCTTGTTAAAATTTCAGGCAGCATGGCTGCATAACCAATGCACGTTGGTAAAGTTAAATTATATTAATTATAGACTCAGGAATTATATCGATGGGAAGAGGTTTTATTATAACTTGCTTCCCTCAATTCGAGTAGAGCGTTTACTGCATCCAATATCAATTAGGACAATATCAAAATTTTTTCTTGGATAACATAATGCACGGAGAGACAGAACCAAACCTCTCGCAAGCGGAATGTAGTTTTTCATCACATGACAAAACTATTGCAGTTTTCGTAGAGGATTGAGCCTGCATTTGATTAAATATCCTTTTCGTGAACTAAAATCCGCAGGTGCTTTTCCCGCGACCCGCACCGATTTGCTATTACCGCTTTGGGTCGGAGACTCGACATTTAGCGCCTGAGATCGACGAAACCATTAGCGGCTAACCTAAGCAACTAACGATTATCCCGCTTGAAGACCTCCAATAATTAAGTTCTTAGTTTGCCGAGGTCGCAGGCAAAGCATATTCGAAGGGCTGGCATTGCTGGTGAGCCAGAACGCCGACAAGTTCCCGAGATTATCTTTGCCCGGGCAAGTGTTTTCTTGGCGACTAGTCGATTTCACCAAACGCATTTCGTACATGGGAGTTGCACGGAGCTTTGCCTTGCAAATGCCTCTAATGACCGGCTAGAGAGGAGGGAACGGCAGCCTTACCCGCGGCCGCCTCCGCTTTGGATCAATACCGTATGGTTACGATTGAAGGTCAGCCATGGCGACTCCGTTTCCCCTTCCTCAGCAGTCCAATTTGCCGCCCATCGCACCAAACCTGAGCGTGCACTCCGCGGGCGATTCGAATATCAGCAACGACCTGACAATAATCGGCGATGTGTCGTCTTCCGGCAGCGTTACGCTTGACGGGGTCATCGAGGGCAACATCTATTGCACTTCGCTTATCGTTACGGCGAACGGGCGCGTGAATGGCGGCATCGTCGCCAACCAGGAAGTGACCGTTCAGGGCAAGGTAACGGGCACAATCCGCGGCCGACGCGTGATGTTGCAATCCTCCGCGAAGGTCGAGGGCGATATTTTTCACCAGGGAATTGGCATTGAAATGGGCACCCGTTACGACGGCACGCTTCGCTGGACAGAGGATGAGCACGTTTTCGATGAGCCAAACGATCCAATGCCCGGCAAGCAGGGTAACGGCGATCACCAATAGCGGCTCAATGGAGGCACCGAACGAATAGATCAACCCGCCTTTAACCGGAATCGATTAAAGGCGGAAAAGTTAGGCGATTCTAAAGTTTTAGAGCAACTCGTGGCGTAGTTGCTACCCACACCCGAGGACCGCGTTACTCGGTTCATCTGCCCTAACTTCCGTTGTCGAACTCGCTTGAGTTCAGGCGCGCGATCGCTTCAGCCGAGCCTCATCAAAACCAACGATTTCCGCTGCGGGCTCGTCGACCACGAACCTGTAAAGAAGGCCGCCTGCTACTCCGCCGAGAATGGGAGCCACCCAGAACAGCCACAGTTGCTGAAGAGCCCAGCCGCCGAGAACGAGAGCAGGCCCTGTGCTACGCGCCGGATTAACGGACAAGTTGGTGACGGGGATCCCGATGAGATGCACGAGCGTCAATCCAAGACCGATAGCGATGGGGGCAAACCCGACCGGTGCTTTCCCATGCGTCGCACCCATGATGATGAACAGGAACATCATCGTGAGGATGACCTCTGACAGAAATCCAGAGAAGAGCGTGTACTTCCCTGGCGAATGATCCCCATAGCCGTTCGCTGCAAAGCCCTGAGACAGATCGAAGCCGGGGCCACCACTCGCGATGGCATAGAGAATGTAAGCAGCGCCGATGCCGCCCAGGACTTGCGCGACGATATACGGGAGAACCTGTCCAACCGGAAAGCGTCCTCCGGCGGTGAGGCCGATCGTAACCGCGGGATTCAGGTGGCATCCCGAAATATGGCCGATAGCATAGGCCATTGTGAGGACTGTTAAGCCGAAGGCCAGCGCAACGCCAAGGAGGCCTATGCCGACCTCCGGGAACTTGGCCGCCAGTATGGCGCTCCCGCATCCCCCGAAAACCAGCCAGAACGTCCCGATGAACTCAGCGAAAAACTTTCTCATGTGAATTGCATCCTCGGTCGCATGTCTCATCCCGTTGTTGCGACATCTTACCTCACTTACTCTGAAAGCATAACCTTGGATCTCCCAGATTCTACCTTTGATTAAGGGGTTCTTACTTAAAGGGCATCGCCTTCACCGCTAGCCTCTCAGCGGCGGTCCAGCGCGCCAAAAACAAAACGCAATCTCCTATCGCTTTGGCGCTTCGAAGCGGATCTGGATTGGGATGGCAGCGAGGTCAGATGGGGGAATCGGAACGTCGGATGAAGCGGCGAAGGTCATGCCTATGCCCTGGAGCGTCCCTAGATCAACGCCTTAATCGGAATCGATTAAGGCAGAAAAGTTGATTGATTCTAGAGTGCTAGTGTAGCGTTGGCCTGGAGTGCCTGATCTCCTCATACGCCGCGTTGATCGCCGCGAGCTTTTTCGTCGCGATCTCCACAAACTCTTTCGGCACGCCGCGCGCGACGAACCTATCGGGGTGGTTCTCTGCCACAAGCTTGTGATACGCCGCCTTGAGCTCCCCATCGGACGCGAGCGGCGACACATTCAGAACGTTAAAGGGGTCGTACAACTCGCATCGCCAGTGGCGGCTTCTTATGCTCATATATTCCGCGCTGCTGAATCCGAACTCTTTCGCAACCTCGGACAGAAACTTGTCCTCGCTCGGCAGGAGCCGTCCGTCAGCTACGGCGATGTGGAACAGCCCATCCATGACATCCGTAAGCAGATGCCGGTCCTTGTGGAACAGACGGTCGAGTTGCCGCGCATACATTTCGAATCCGCCGACATCCTGTTTTGCCAGGTTAAAGATGCGGGCGACGTTCTGCTCTTCGCCTTTCGGAATTTTGAAAACTTCCTTGAAGGCCTCGATTTCATCTTGCGTCACAACGCCATCGGCCTTCGCCATTTTCGCCCCGAGCGCAATGACGCCGACCGTGAAGGCAACCTGCTTGTCATGATTGGAGTGCGAAACGATCCCATGATCGATGGCCAGGTGTCCCGCTACGCCGCCGATTAGCGCCCCGATCGGCCCACCGACAGCGAGTCCCGCGGCCGCGCCTGTCAGTTTCCCCCAGATTGACATAACGATCGGTCCCGGATCCGAGCCCACAAAATTGTGTCAAGCAATTTATCTGAAGAGCGCCGGGGAAAGAAGGGGGAAACGTCCACAGCGCGTGCGCGAAACGCAGATCAGGAGCGCGCTGGCTTGATCTGAGTTCAAGCTATCTGGAGGAGAACTCTCTTAGTCTCTTAAACCAATCAGTATCTTGAGGTGCTTTATTCGGCCGCTTTGGCTTCCGGCAGAGGGGCGAGAACAGGCGTCTTTTCCTCTTCCTTTGCCTTGGGGAAAAGCGGCAAGTGTGGTTCTGGCGCCACAATCGGGTCCACCTCGGACGGGGCATCGGCGATCGGCCACACGGAAGGTGCGTACGGCGCTGGCGCTGAGATGACTTCCTTCACGAAGGGGCTGGCAACCGCTTCCGAGCGTATGCCCGACTCGACAACGAGATCGATTGGCCCGCCTATAAGGATGAGGTGCTCCACATCATCCCGCCGGATCAGGAGGAGCTTCCGGCCCCCCTCAAGCGCGGTCCTTTCAACAAAAGCCAGCCGCCGGGTACGCGGCGCAAACAACCGTGCCGTATCACCATTCCCTTTTCGCTGATAAAGGTAGAAGCCGACGCCAGCGGCAACCAATGCAAGAACGACGATTCCGGCAATGAAGAAGCCTGCGGAGCCCATTCGATCCCCCCTTTATCAAAGTCCTGAGTGTTCAACCACGCTGGATGCCAACAAAATGACGCTGCTTTGGGGCAAAAGATGCGACCGCAAGCATCTGCGCAAGACATTTTTAACTTTTCCTGTGCCGAGATCGCTTTACACGCGCAGGTCCCGACGCAAGGCGAATCATTTCATAGTCGCGGCCAACAACGAGGTTTCTGAAAATGGCGCAGCGGTCAATGACCTTCGCACACTGGAATCCGCATTGGAATAGTGTTGCGTTTGGGCTTGGCGCGGCTGGCGCGATTGCGCTGTCCGCCGCGGGATACGGGTATATCGCGCTTGCGCTGCTGGCTGGTCTTGGCGCGGCGGCGTCCGTGCTGTTTGCGGCGGGGCAGCTGCATTTCAAGTCGGAAGGCGGGTCAGATGAGCGCTTTCAGCGCCTTTTCAGCGCGCTGCCGGCAGCGGTCGCAGTCAGCAATGGGAGTGGCCTGATCCAATGGAGCAGCGAGGCTTTTCTGAGCGCGGTGGATGGCTTTGGCGACGATCACGACCTTTCCCGGCTTGGTGAACGGCACCCGGAGGCCGCGGCTGCCATTTTCCGCCTTTTTGGGGCAGGCTGCGCTGGCAATGCCCACGCGGAAACCATTCATCTTCGGAATTCCCACGGCGCCGACCCCGTTCTGCTCAAGGTAGCGCCCTTCATAGAGCAGGGAAAACGCACTTCGCTCCTGATATGGCAGATCGAAAACGCGAAAAAAACGGTTCCTGGCGAAAAGCCGCGGTCAGGCCTCGACATGCTCCCTTTCCCAGCTCTTTCGGTCGGCAAAGACTTGACTGTCCAGGGCGCCAACAAGGGATTTGAGAAACTGGCGGGATGTGAGCCCACCGGCAAGCAGGCGTGGTCGCTTTTCCGCACGAGGCGAGGAAATCCGCTCACCCGGGCCCGGCTCCGGGACATGATCGCAAAAGCTCGCGGCTCAATCCCCGTGCAGATCATCAGCCCGAGCGGCTATGCCCGCCCGGCATCCTTGCATCTGGGAGCGGACATCAACGAAGGGCAAACCTGGATCGTCACGCCCGCCGATCCCGCTGCAGGGAGCCTTGACGAGTCCTTCGAGACGCTCCTCGCGCGTGCGCCAACAGCCATGGCATTCACAAACGCCAGGGGGATCATCCAAGCGGCGAACGATGAATTCCGCCGTCTTTTCGGCGAAGCTTCGGACGAAGGTTCTGCTGTCGCCGAGTTTGGCGGCAAGTCTCTCGCGTCCCTTGTGGCTGAGACCTCATCACAGAATGTTCGCGACAAGATCGCGGCGGTTTCCGCAAGCGGCCTCGCGGCTTCTGGGCCTGTAGAACTCCAAGCTGTTCTCAAGGGATCGCTCAACAGGCGCGTCCGCATCGTCGTCTTCCCCGCCGCGAATGACAATAGCCTGGTCGTCACGGCGGTCGAGACAGGGACGGCGCCGGTTATCGACGAAAAGGCGGTGCAAGGGCAGAAGCTCCAGGCCGTGGGCGAGCTTGCGGGCGGAATCGCTCACGATTTCAACAATCTTCTGACCGCTATTATCGGCTTTTCCGACCTTCTCCTGCGCCGGTTCCGCGCCTCCGATCCAGCCTTCAAAGACTTGATGAACATCAAGAACAACGCCACGCGGGCGGCCGAACTCGTCAAGCAGATCCTCGCCTATTCCCGCCGCCAGACCCTTCGGCCGGCGATCCTCAGGGTCACAGACGTGATTGAGGAGTTTCAGGCGACCATGGGCCGGACGCTTGGCGAGAAGGTCAAGGCCAAGGTGCAGCACGGCCGCGATCTGTGGTTCGTAAAAGCCGACGAGGGCCAACTCTTCCAGGTTATCATGAACCTCGCCGTGAACGCGCGCGACGCGATGCCGGACGGCGGCGAAATCCTGATCACGACCGCGAACGTCCGCGAGCGCGAGTCGCTCGCCTTGAAGGACCGCGGGCTCGACCGCGGCGAATATGTGATGTGCGAGGTGCGCGACACCGGCACCGGCATCAAGCCCGAGCACCTCGAGAAAATCTTTGATCCGTTCTTCTCGACGAAGGAAGTCGGCAAAGGCACGGGGCTTGGCCTCTCGACCGTCTATGGCATCGTGAAACAGACCGGCGGCACGATTATCGTCGACAGCGAAATCGGCATGGGAACATCCTTCCGCATCTATCTGCCGCGCCATGTCGAGACGGAACAGGACCTCAAGGCGCTCGAAAGCAAGCCCGAAGCGCCTGACAAGATCGCAGACTTGACGGGACAGGGCACGGTTCTGCTGGTCGAGGACGAGGACGCGGTCCGCTCTTTCGCCTCGCGTGCGCTCGCAACGCGCGGCTACAAGGTGCTTGAGGCGGCGAGCGGTGTCGAAGCGCTTGAAGTCATGGACCGCGAGAACGGGCAGATCGACCTCGTAGTCAGCGACGTCGTCATGCCGGAGATGGACGGCCCCACCCTTCTGCGCCACTTGCGGCAGCGCAACCCGAATATCCGTATCATATTCATGTCGGGCTATGCCGAGGAGGCGTTCCGCAAGAACCTGGGCGCCGACGAGAACTTCGTCTTCCTGCCGAAGCCTTTCACCTTGAAAAAGCTGGCTGAGACCGTGAAGGCAGCGGCGGCTTAGGGCAAGTCGCCGATGCCGTAAAGCTAAGCTTTTTTACGATAAAGAGACGGCTACCTCATTCGATCTAGCGACAGGCTGCCCAGGTGCGGCAGACGCCGTGGTAGTAGCCGCCTACGCAGCGCCGACCGCCTGCACAGCCGTGCCCCACCACCGTAGTCCGGCGTGCGTAGTAGATCGGCTCCGCAGCGCTCATCTGGCCGAACGACATTTCAGCCGCGCTCCCAGGCACCGTCACAGGGGCCGCGACAGCCAACTGCTGAAGACCAAAAAGCAGCGACGCCCCTAGCGCCAAGCCAAGAACTTTATTTTTCATGTGTACCTCTGGAAAAAAAACAACCGCCATTGCGCCCCGCCTCACTGAAATAGAGACGGCCAAGCCGACGCAATATCCACCTGGATTGTCCCTACTCAAAGTAGCATTCAGTTGAAGTTGACTCTTTTTCTTGCTCCCACCAGCCCCGACATTAACGAGGCAATGCGATCGCTGGTTCGCCTTATAAAGAGCAGCCGCGAGAACAGCTAAAGAAGAAGCGCGGAGGTTGCAGATTTGCACTTGCGCACAGGAACAAAACGTGTACATTCGGTGTCGTTTGCAAGTCCATGATCCCTATGGAATAAGAAAGGACAACGATTCATGACTGATACGCCATTCCGCGTGATCGAAGGGAATCTTACTATCATGGACAAGCAGAAAGCCCTTGAGGCCGCGCTGAGCCAGATCGAGCGGAATTTCGGTAAGGGCTCCGTCATGCGGCTCGGAAAGAACGAGAAGCCCGTGGAGGTGGAAGCCATTTCCACCGGCTCATTGGGCCTGGACATCGCTCTTGGCATCGGTGGCCTGCCGCGCGGGCGCGTGGTCGAAATTTTCGGCCCTGAATCATCCGGCAAAACGACGCTTGCCCTCCACGTTATCGCCGAGGCGCAGAAGAAGGGCGGCGCTTGCGGGTTTGTGGATGCCGAGCACGCGCTCGATCCCGTTTATGCGAGAAAGCTCGGGGTCAATCTGGAAGAGCTCATCATTTCACAGCCGGATACAGGCGAGCAGGCGCTTGAAATCACCGATACGCTGGTTCGGTCGGGAGCGATCGACGTGATCGTAGTCGATTCGGTGGCAGCGCTGACGCCCAAAGCTGAAATTGAAGGCGAGATGGGCGACGTGTTGCCGGGCATGCAAGCCCGCCTCATGAGTCAGGCGCTCCGCAAGCTCACAGGCTCCATCTCCAAATCGAACTGCCTCGTTATATTCATCAATCAGATCCGCATGAAGATCGGTGTGATGTTCGGCAATCCGGAGACGACGACGGGCGGGAACGCGCTCAAATTTTACTCTTCTGTGCGCCTCGACATCCGGCGCTTTGGACAGATCAAGGAACGCGACGAGGTTGTCGGCAACCAGACCCGCGTCAAGGTCGTTAAGAACAAGGTTGCGCCTCCCTTCAAGCAGGTCGAATTCGACATCATGTATGGCGAGGGCATCTCGAAGACGGGCGAATTGGTCGACCTTGGCGTAAAAGCCAACATCGTCGAGAAATCGGGGTCCTGGTATTCCTATGACAGCCAGCGCATCGGACAGGGCCGCGAGAATGCCAAGCTCTTCCTGAAGAACAACCCGCAAGTTGCCGAAGCCATCGAGCGCGGAATCAGAGCGAATGCCGGGCTGATCGCGACGCGCATCCTTGACGGAGCCGACGCTGACGAGGGTATAGTCGTCGACGGGGAGATGCCCGAGCCTGAGGAAACTGTGCCGGCACGAAAAGGCGGCCGCCGCTAGCTTTTTCAGGGAGTAAACCAAGTAAGACTCGTCCAGCGCAGGCGCCCGCTCGATTGCTGTGGGTTGCTTGCTCCGTAACGAGAATTTGCTATATCGCTCATCATAGCCAATATGCTTTATCACTGGCGCGGTCAGTTTCCTCACCCACATTGAACACCGCGCTAGCCCACTGGAAATGAAACTAGTTATGAGCACCCTCAACGATATCCGCGGGACTTTCGTCGATTTTTTCCGGAAGAGCGGCCACGAGCATCTGCCGTCGAGCCCGCTTGTGCCGCGCAACGATCCCACGTTGATGTTCACCAACGCAGGCATGGTGCAGTTCAAGAACGTCTTCACGGGGATGGAGACACTGCCGTTCAAGAGCGCGGTGACTGCCCAAAAGTGCGTGCGCGCGGGGGGCAAGCATAACGATCTCGACAATGTCGGGTACACAGCTCGCCATCACACCTTCTTTGAAATGCTCGGCAATTTTTCTTTTGGCGACTATTTCAAGGATGTGGCTATCGAGCTTGCCTGGAAACTTGTCACCAAGGAGTACGGCCTCGATAAAAAACGCCTCCTCGTTACCGTCTTTTCAGAGGACGAAGAGGCTTTTTCGCTTTGGCGAAAGATTGCTGGGCTACCGGAAGACCGGATTATCCGCATCCCGACCTCGGACAATTTCTGGTCGATGGGAGAGACCGGCCCTTGCGGTCCCTGCTCCGAAATCTTTTACGACCATGGGTCCGAAATCCCGGGAGGCCCTCCCGGCAGCGAAGATGCGGACGGCGACCGCTTTGTCGAAATCTGGAACCTCGTGTTCATGCAATACGAGCAGATTTCCAAGAACGAGCGTGAACCCCTGCCAAAACCGTCGATCGACACCGGCATGGGGCTGGAGCGCATCGCTGCAGTGCTCCAGGGCGTTCACAACAACTACGACACAGACCTTTTCCAGGCGATCATCAGGGCATCCGTCGAAGCTACTGGCGTTCCCGCCGAGGGCTCCGCGCTCCCGAGTCATCGCGTGATCGCCGATCATCTCAGGGCGTCGAGCTTTCTCATCGCGGATGGTGTACTGCCCTCGAACGAAGGCCGCGGCTACGTCCTGCGCCGCATTATGCGCCGCGCCATGCGCCACGCCCACCTCCTTGGCGCGGTGGAGCCGCTGCTTTATCGCCTGCTTCCGGTCCTTGTCCATGAGATGGGGCAAGCCTACCCGGAACTTCACCGCGGCCAGGCGCTCATC
>Ga0074046_10002597_pt1 | contig 15530 bp, 16 predicted proteins | sample BogForMeECP23OM3_FD_94441 | JGI IMG/M metagenome (GOLD analysis project Ga0074046, IMG submission 94441) | Bog forest soil microbial communities from Calvert Island, British Columbia, Canada - Bog Forest MetaG ECP23OM3 | ecosystem: Environmental > Terrestrial > Soil > Wetlands ...
GACGGCGGATACACGGCAAAATAGCGCCAACTCCGAACCGAGTTGCCACACAGGGCGCCTCAACTGTTCGAGTTAGATCCCTCCAGACTCATGCCATGGCGACGAAATAGCACAAGTAGATAGAGCACGCCAGCCAAACTCCACAGCAATCCTACACGAATGGCGAGAGGCGAAACGCTGAGCCAGATCCACAAACATACCGAGAACCCAATGAGTGGGGAAATGAGATATTTCCACAAACCAGAAAGATGGCGGGCGTTGCGCCGAAAAAAGTAACAGCCAATCACTGATAGATTCACTGCCATGAAGCCGGCACACGCACCAAAGTTAACCAGTTCCGCAGCTTTATCGAGGTCTAGCAGCAAAGCTCCGACCAAAGCGATGGCGCCCATCAAACTCATGCTGTACGTCGGCGTGCGCAGTTTGGGGTGCAGATATCCGAACACCAAGTGTGGTAGCTTCCCATCTCGAGCCATGCCGAACATCAGCCGTGAAGCGCTGGCCTGGCTCGTGATTCCGCTGGCCCAAGCTTGTGCCACCACCAGCAGCGCGATCAGGTAGGCCAAGGCCGGGCCGCCAATCAGTCGGCCTATATCACTGAACGCCGTTTCGACCGGAGAAAAGGTCTTATAGTCGGGCCAGATCAACTGGCCCAGGTAAGTCTGCAGGATAAACAAGCCTCCAGCGATGAAACACACCAGAATTGTGGCTCGACCAATGTTTTTCTCCGGGTCTTTCGCATCTTCCGCTAAGGTCGAAATCCCATCAAATCCTAAGAAGGACAACACGGCGACAGGCGTGGCCGCCATTACCAGCTTCATCGAAAAATTCTGCCGCGAATAGAACGGTTCCAGGGAAAAGAGTGTTCCTCGTCCGACACTATGGGTCAGAGCCCATATCGCTGCTCCCAGAAACCAGATCACAGAAAACGATAAAACCACGTTAAAAACCACTGTGGCTCGCGACGTCATTTCAATGCCGCGCAAATTGATTCCCGTGATGACCATGGCGGTGATAGCTACCCATGCGCTATACGGAATTGCTGGGACAAGCTTGTGGGATGTGGCGCCGACAATGATGACGCAAAGCATAGGCATCAAGATGTAGTCGAGAAGAATAATCCAGCCTGCAAGGTAACCCACCACCGGGTGGATGGCTTTGGTGGCATACGCGTAGGTCGATCCGGATTCAGGGTAAGCAGCCGACATTTTTCCGTAACTGGCTGCCGTGAAACTCACTGCGATCAGGGCGATTAAGTAAACCAATGCGAAGTGCCCCCGCGACTGCACCGCACCGACCCCAAAAAATGTGTAGGGTGCCGTCGGACCAACAAATGCGAGCCCGAAGAGAACCAGTCCCCACAGGGAAAGGACCTGTTTGAAGCCGCCCTTTTTGCCAAGACTGGAGTCATGGAGGGGACCATTCGACACCTTCGAGCTGTTTGCATCATCTGTCGATGATCTTGGAGGAGTCACGCGTTAACCAGCCTCTTTCTGGGATGTGGTTTGTGCGAACGGTTTCGGAGGGTAGGAAGGTTGCACCATTTGTTGGTATAGGAGAGTGTTCGCCGTTTTCCGCGCCTAACCCTCGATGACGCATGGCATGGGGAAGGAGGCTCATGACAGGAGTTTAGGCTGAACCAATCTCCAATCTATAAGCATTCTCGTTTTCTTTGTCACGATGTCATAGCCCGCGATCCCAGAGGTTACCCGGAAACATGTGATCCATCTAGTGTTCTGTCCCATAAATAACTGGCCTTAGTATTGCTGGGAATATAGGCATCTCCCGTGCACAATGGAGGTGCCTATGGCGATGGGACGACCGAAAGCAACGTTGGTTTTGGATTCGGAGCTGTGTGAACCATCAACGCCTGTCGCTGGGAGTTGCCAAGCACAACGACCTAATCGTCAGCAGCCGTACGAGGACCGATATCTTGGCCGCCTCAGCGAGGCCCGTTCGCGGAAAGCCTGCCAGTCAAAGACAGGGAGCCGAGAACGGAGCAAAATCGTGATTCTGGACTTCGTCTTCGTGGCCGCCGAGATTCTTTATCTGGCGGAGTAGGAACTTGCGACGCAGTTTCAACACTGCAGGAATTGATCCGCCTCAAACTGAATGACATACGACCTTCAGGTTTCGGCGCAAAAGCGCAACTTCCCCCTACGAATTTGACGCGTATCTACGGTTGACAATTTTGGCCTATCTATCTGAAATTTATGCTACAATTACGTTTGTAATATTCTGTCATAATGATTATCTTCGTCGCGTCCACGCTGATATTGATCGCCAAGGCCGAGTTGCTCGATCTCTTTCTTGCCACCGTCAGCCTGCCCGTAGCGGTCCCCGGTGAGGTTGAGAGGGAATGCTGCGGCTCCAAAAAGACGCTGGATGCGGTCATCATTCAAAGAGCCCTGGATGAGTCGCGCATCAAAACTGTTGTGGTTAGGAATCGCCGTCTTGTTGCCAAATTGCAAGCGGACTTCAGCCTGGGCCGGGGCGAAGCAGAGGCCATCGCGCTGGCCCTCAATGAAAAGGCTCAGGTCGTCGGCATTGATGACAAGAATGGGATCAACGCGTGCAAGTTATTGGGCATCGCATTCACCACGGCGGTGGGCATTCTGATTAGAAGCCGGGAGAAGGGATTGCTGGAAGAGCCTGAGGCCCTGGAAAGGCTTGCGTCGCTGGCGAAATACGGGCGCTACAAGGATTCGATTATCGAGGACGCCAGATTGAAATTGGAGGCAAAGCTATGAACAAGACGATGAGCGTTCGTATGGATCGCGAGAACTATGATTTCCTTCACCAGATTACCAAAGAGGAGGGGAGTGATCTGTCCAAAGCCGTTCGAGACATGGTCACTCGCGGAAGAATTTTGCTCGCTGTCGAGAGATACAAGAGGGGAGAGGCGTCGCTAGGACGGGCTGCGGAGTTGGCGGGTGTCCCGGTCGGACAGATGATGATGATCCTGACGGACTTCGGAGTCGAAAGCCGGCTGGAAAAGGATGACTATTTGCAAGGACTTAAGAATCTGCAGAAGGCGTGGTAATGATCTACGGAACGGTGTTTGACTTTTCAGCGGAGACGGGCGCACCATGCCACTGGTTGGCCGAGGTAGTCGTTTGGAGCTCCTATACATCCATAGTCATGATACCATGGTCATAGCGTCGCTAAATCACGCGAATCGAATTTGGAGTGATTAACTCTGTTGCCCTGTGGCCGTCCGGCGGCCACAGATCTCGCCGATTACCTCAAACAAACGAGCTGTTGGGTGGTCGCGTTTACTCCCCGGTGACGAAAGACATCTTGTTTGAAGAGCCCCGGTTAGGCCCGTGCGGGGGTCGCGCCGATCGGTTCTGCGAGCCGGATTGGTCTCAGCCAGATTTATCTGTTTGCCGTCGAGCACGGACGCAACGAAGTCGGAGCGGAAGTCCTGCTCGCGATCAGCCGGGAATTTGATAGGTCTCTGGAATGGTTACTTACGGGCGAGGAATAGGCCCGTTTGAGATCTTTACTGAACGGGGCGACGAATTGGCTTCCCGAGAGGGGTCCCTTAAGACAGCCAACGGAGCTAATTGCCCACCTCATTGCAACAGTTGAAGATCGAAATATTAGACAAAAGTGCAGATTTTCCTGTGGTTAGGCTTAAGCATGCGCCATCGCCAATTCCTTCTTCGGCACATTTTTGTGGACTTGGGTGAAGCTTCCCCGATGTTCGATACCAAGTCTCCCCGCGTAAATGAGCAACTTCTCCAGACTCTTCTGGCCGAGCTTGCCGTTCAGTAATTCGCTCACACGGGGCTGCGGTTCGTGCAGGATAAGTTCGAGTTGGCGTGGTGTGTATTGCTCGGCCACCTTCAAGATAGCCTCATATAGGTCGGCCTTGAACTTGACCACGATGGCCTGCTCGGGTGGGAAGATGGCATCGAACACACATCGGCATGCCCAAACTACCGAACCTCAAACCAGCAGTAGTAACTAAACATATACGCTAACAATAAATGGCCACTTTCTCCGCTACTCTTAGTTAAGCCCATCCACTGGGTCTTCGGCGACTGGAGAATGGAAATGAGGGCAAAACCGACGCGCTACTTCAAGGGTAAGCCGGTAATCGAAACGGATTTCATTGCGGGCGATAAATGGTTTGTTGAATTGGTTCGAAATGAAAAAACCCCGGAACTCATTTTTATCCGCTTCAAAGGCGCTGCCGAAAAGTTCGAGGTGAAGCGTTATGTCATTACCGATAAAGCAGTGCTCTTCCCCCCGGACGACAACGAAATCACCCGCCACGTGCGGTTTGCGCGTCGGCTGGGCAGGTATGATTCGGTCAATAACCTCTTGCAAGAAGTCGACGACTTTCTCTCTCGCTGTCTCGATCTTGAGGAACGGTATCGATTCCTGCTGGCCTGCTTCGTACTGAGCACCTGGCTGGTGGACCGGCTTCCGGTGGCACCCTATGTCGCTCTCATTGGGTTGCCGCGATCGGGGAAATCCACCGCTCTGAAGGCTTTGTCCCTGATATGCCGCCGCGGCCTGATCACCTCGGACATATCTTCCGCAGCCTTTTACCGGGCTTGCGAACGTTTGACGCCAACGATTTGCATTGATGAAGCTGCAACTGCGGGACAAAAGAAAACTCTTTTTCATCTACTGCGATCGGGCAATACACGAGAGGCAATCGCCTTTCGCGAGGGCCATTCCTATCATGCCTACGGCGCCAAAGTGTTCGTCTGGACAGAGATGCCTAACGACGACGCGTTGAACAGCCGTTGTACGGTTATTCCCATGCAGGAGACGGCGCGCCGGGACCTGCAGAGGACTACGGACCCCGACCTGGTCGCCGCGGCCGACAGAATCCAAGGACGTCTCTTGCTGTTCCGATTCGAAAAATACCATAGTCTCAAACTGCCGCAAGTTCCCGGAGATGAGCGTCTCCGTTCGCGGGATCGCGACCTGTATGAGGCACTGGCGCTCCCGATCAGTGAAGATCCTAAAGCGTGCGCCCGTTTGCTCGAATGCCTGGAATATCAGCAGGACTTCAACCGAGAGCCGTTGCCCCCTTTTCAAATGGCCGTGCTCGAGAGTCTGTTCAGACAGATTCACGTTCAGCCGGACGAGGGAGTCTACGCGCTTCGGCATCTGAAGAAGAATGTCAACGTCAATCTGGAGCAGTCGGGTGAGCGTTTTCGTCTGAACGAGAAAGGTGTGAGCAGTGTATTGAAGACGTTTGGATTCCTTCATCGGAAGCGGACCAATTCCGGATGGGTGGTGTTGATTGATCGCGCTGCGCGGCAGCGCATCCATGAACTACTCTCGCTTTACGGCGTGGATAGTCCATCCGCCTGCCTTCCCTCTCAAATACCCAGCGAACTTTGTGAGTTCTGTAGGACTCAGGTTCTAAAAGACCCAGAACCTCCATCGATGGAGCATGTTGAGAGGCAGATATTGGCAGAACCGGGCACGCCGGTCGATTTGGCCTCGGCCGGCGGTGAACATAGTGAACATGGTGAACATAAAAACGACGCAAAGGATCATTTTATTGGCAAGAAGTGAATCGAGGGCCCGGAGGACAGCGCCCTGATCGAGAGGCTGACGGATATTGGCCCGGACGACCCTGGAGAACCGCTGTAGCGCGTCGGGGTGGATCGCACGCCAGTGACTGTCAGTAAACCGAACTTGCATCGCGGAGGACTCTCGGATCTATACGACCAGCCCCCTCGTTACAGGTACGAACGTAGGTCCCTGCGAAATCCAATTGCTCACTGACCTTGCCCTACAACCGGTATTGTCTCAGGCCAACGGCTTTGGCCAGTCTCAACTGTCGCTCGTCGAAAGTCCAAAATCCCTCCGCCTGCAATTCGAGAGCAACGGCAACGTGCAGGCTGTCGAGCGTTCGAATCCCAAGCTTTGGCCCGTAGCGACGCCCTAGATCAGCGCACACCTCGAGCGCGTTTTCGGGTATGCCAACCTGCACCCAAACACCGCCGGATTCGTCCTCCTCCAACTGATGATGCAACTGATTGGCTTGGTGGGGGGACAATATTCCACGAAAGACGTGTTGTCCAATAGCGTGTGCCCACTCGGCGCGATGAAGTGGCGTGAGCCATAGACCGGGAGCAGTCAAGACACGCTGTCGCGAGAGGGAGGAATGTTGGTCGGTTACGTATAGGGAAACGAGGAAGCTAGAATCCGCGTAAATGCTCAATAGCGGCCTCGTTCCTCAATGACGATTTTGGCTCCCGGGAGAACGCGGCCGCCAAAGATCTTCTTGGCCCGCGCAGCAAAGTCGGGATATTGGACAGGACGCTGAGGTTCCGGCTTTGCGGGAACGATGCGGGCGATCACTTGGTTGCGTTCCCGCAGCACAATGGTCTTCCCGGCCCGCAGCCAAGCCTTCAGCTTCCGAGTGTCGCGCAGTTGCCGAATGTTTACGTTAGGCACTGCCATAGTGTGACACATATTGTGTCACATTGTCGACGAGAAAAGGAAGATGAAGCAGAATTCGACACTGGGAGCAGGCCTCATCGGACGGGGGCCGTCAGTCCCACAGGAGGCGGCGGCGCAGCCGGCGGCCTGGCGCTGGACCTTGCGGTACCGTTTTTCAGGCAGATCTCAGCGCGATGGATCGTAGCACCTAGTCAGTTCATAGCGAAATACTCGTACGGCATTTACCTAGCTCACACCTTTTGCATCTGGCTCGCCTTTGAACGCCTTCACTTTCTTCTACCACGGATGCTGCAACTTGTATTATTTGCGGTCCTTGTGACGGGGCTGCCCGTCCTTTTCTACCACTTTTTGGAACAGTCTATGGTTCAAATGGGAAAGCGTGTTGCGAAGCGTTATGAAAAAGATTTACGGCACGATTTAGCATCCCCGGCGTGATGGTAAGGTGCACTCCAGGACTGTTCGCGCATCGTCAGATGCATGCGCGGCCGGACGATTCCAGGAAGAACAAAGTCGATCACTGCGTAAGACATCTCCGTTTCGCGCCAAGACTGAATGCTGTTGGGGTTCTTGGAAAATGTGGCCCATGTGCTTGAGCACAAATCAGGGACCCCATTCGCATAAGGACTCGACGAAAGCTGCCGACGCATCGCGCAGCCAACCATCGAGCTGCGCCGGTTCTTTGAGTTGTTGTCCACGCCTCCGGGGCACGGCCACAAAGCGGCAGGGGAACTCCGAAAGGCTGGTCATGTCGCCCCACAGTTTTTCAAATTGCGCCACCGGTAAGATGTCTTCCTGACCTTTTCCCCAGCGTTTTTTGACGTCCTTCAGCGTGATGTAGGTGGGCATGCGCGCGGCCAAAGTCCGCACGGCGTTGTTGACCTTTTCCATGTGCGTCAGATCCCCACGCGCCAGCCCGAACACGGCGAGCAGTTGGTCAATATCGAGCCAGTAGGTCGCGCTGTTGTACCACGTGAGGGTTGATTCGATCTCTTCGGCGGGAAACGCGAGGCCTTCGACGAGGCGCAAGCGGCCGTCAACACGGGCCAAGCCACCGCCGCGGTCTTCCACCTGCCGTGCAATTACTTCCGTGGTAAGCGCAGCTCCCCCCGTGATGTGGTAACCAAGCAAACCCGGGTCTACATCAGTCCCCGTTGTATCGATGTTATGAATCATCAAGTATTTCAAACGGGGCCTTTCCTGGAACAGCCGCAGGAACGTGCCGTTTCGTATCATGTTGGGCACTTCGTACCAGTGGCCGACCGGGTGCAGGCATTGCATCGGTACGTTATCGGTGTAGCTGGCGCCTTCGCCCATCTGCCGGGCCCACGCGATGAGCGTGGCGTGCAGGCTTTCCCGAACCTTTTGCGCCTGATCGTCGAGCATTTGCTGCGGCAACTCTTCCCAGGCAAATCGTAAGTCTCTTTCCATGGGCACGAACCGCAGCCCGATGGAGCGTCCGGGCGAAAGAAGCAAGGGGCCGGGGTAGTCGTAGTTGCGTTCGGAGTGGAGGTGCGTCTGGATTGCATCGTGTGTCAAATAGCTAGTGGTGATGACGTGGGGCAGGGGCGTACCACACTGGCGGCCCCTGCGGCGGTTGCGGGCCAAATGGACTTCGAGGAAGCTGCGGTGCTTGCCGCCCAAGCGGCAGAATGGATTAAGGGCCTTGACGACGCCCGCGCCTTTTGTCCAACGGCTGCCGATGCCGCCCGCAAGCGAAACAACCGCCACCATTCCTGCCGCCAGAGCCTCTTTGCCAATTTCATGGTACTTCGTGGCGACACCCTCGGTAGCGTCGAAGAGATCTGTGTCGCGAGCGTCGGTAATCAGACTGCTGATGGGAAGACGATTCTGCGCCAGTCCCACGCGGCCGTTGCGCAGGTCCACCTGGATGCGTTCATGCTCCGCGCGGTCGAATCCATGAACTTCGAGGAGCGCGTCGAGACTTTGGGAGACGTCGGCTTTTTGCGGGCTCTGCGGGATGAGGCGCTCGAAAACATGCTCTACCATGCCCTGGAATTCCGGCGCCGTGTGGCAGGCGGCGGTAAAGCGTTCGAGTTCAATGAGACGCAACGGAGAGAGCAAGCGGGATTCGATGCGAAGAAGCGAGGGCAAAACCAGTTGGTAGTATCCGGGAGGCATTAGGGCAGAGTTGCCTTCAAGGTACGTAGACCGAGTGCCGTATTCGTTGACCGCGAAATCGTAGAGCACGGGTTCCATGGCAAAGGGCACCGCATATTCCATCTCTCGCTTGGTGGCGCTCATGATGGTCTGCAGGCACTCTTGTGCCAGTGCTTTCGCATGCGGGGCAAAAAGAAAACCCATGCCCCCTCCCGACATTCCGCCGAGCATCCAGAATCCCCAGAAGTCATCGCCCATCTCCCCTCGCACGCGCCGAATCAATGTGTCGGTGTAGAGATTTCCGGCCCAGGGAATAATGCTTTGAATCGGACCACAAAAATTCCGCTCCGTTAGAGTGCCCAGAGCGCGAATGTCCCCGGCCTTCAAGCGCTCGATAAGGTCATCGAGGATGAGCGTGGCTTCGCCGCGGCTGTGCCATTCCCTTTCTGAACGAAGCAGGTATTTCTCCGTCACCATTTCTAAAATGGGGCCCACATCCTGCGCCATCCCGCCGTGCGCGAGCACCAGGCTTTGCTGAAGTTGCTTGCGCGTTTCCGGCGACACATCCTGGTGGCCGAGAAGCTGGTGGTTCGGCAACAATCGGCCTCGGCTGATGCGGAATTCCGGATCGCCTTCTTGGGCTGCGACTCCGTAAATCAGCTTGATGCCTGGCCACACCCCGCCGGAATCCTGCCAGCCCCCTCCTGAGCCTCCCAGCCATTCGCCCAGAATGGCGCGTCCGGCCACCAAGCGGCGGTCTTCTTCGCAAAGACTGCCGGTGAGGGAGCGGATCTGGTTTGTGGCGCGCATGCACACGGAGATGAGGCAGGCCAGGAGGCTAGTGGAAACCGCCAGCCGTGAGCCCCGGGGAATATCATTCACCTTACTGACGATTTCGATGCCATAACCGGGCCGGCCTGTCAAATGGGTCAGGACCTCGGTGAGAGGTTGAGCGGCACCCTCCATGCCCGGTGGCACGATGCCGGAGGCAATCACCGCAGCCTTGAGCAAGCCCAAGTAGTCGTGCGCGAAATCGAAAACCTCTGCAATCGAGTTCAGTTCCGTGCTGCATTGAAGGTCAACACTGACCAAGCGCAGTACGGGCTGATCGATGACCCGGAAGCAGGCCTCAACAGGAGGCTTCGGAGCGCCCATGCCCCGCACGCACAGGTCGATGGAAATGTTAAGCACGCGGGCGCCTTCAGGGAAATCCATGCCCAGGAAGAAAATGTCGCTCCACCCGCTATGGCTCAAGTCCATGCGTACCGGCGTGGCCTCATAAAGGATGGGGAAAAGATGATCCGAGGTTTCACGTTTCAATAACTCGGGACGAATCCGTAGCGGTGCATCTTCAGGAAAAGCAGCGCGGAACATCCACTGATTGCCGCGAACCGAGCGCACGCTGCGCCGTACCTGGTCTGCGAGGGTCTGGAAGCCGAGCGAGCGGTAGCCAACGGCGAGCGCACTGGAAATGGCCGCGCTCGGCCCCGCGGCAGCCTGCGCGGCAATGAAGAGATCAAGAGCTTCTTCGAACCTGCGGTTGAGAAGGTTAGTGTAACCCGCGAAAGGAATTAGACCGCCGGGAGCCGCCAACTTGCGTGTGGAGATATGGAAGCGATGGATGGCATACAGGAAAAAAAGGGCCCGTACACGCTCGTAGAGATTGTCGCTGCTGCGCCGGAAACGATCGAGTGCCTCGCATTCGAGCAGCAGTTCTTCCAGCGTCGCATTGCGGCAGAATGCGTCCAGTGGGCGATTGCGAGTTTCCGCATCTCGGGCGGTTATGACATCGGTAAGCAGGCTCATCGCTAGCCTCCCGAGCCCGGGGAGGTCAACTCACGCTCTGCCAGAAGTTCCAGCAAGTGCGTCAGCACCTCGTCACGGTCGCGACTGTTGAGTGCCAAAGCCAATTGCGCGGTGAGCAATCCGTAGCGAGCGCCGAGATCATAACGCCGCCCCGTGCCTTCCAGCGCCAAGTACTGTTCCTGCCGGGCGAGTTCGCTGAGAGCAGCGGAAAGCGTGATGGCATTACTTGGCGCACTCATAAGCCTGCGCCCCAGCAGGTCCATCACGGTGGGAGTCAAAACATGAATCCCAAAGAAACAGAGGTAATAGCCCGCACGGATTCCAGGCACCATCAGGTGCTGTTCGGCTTCTGTGGGTGTAGGCTTTTCGAGTACTTTTTCCACACGGTAAACGCCGGGCCGGCCGGACACGCGGCGTCCTGCCACGGCTCCAAAGTGAGATAGCAGTTTTTCATGGGTGGCCTGGACCCCGGAAACCGAGCACGACTCGAGTTCCGCTATCTCCACTAGACGCTGGACGTCTGGCTTCGTTGCGGTCAAATACAGATGATCTCCCACCATGTGCAGGAAGGGCTCATCGGCCATAAACTCGCGCGCACAATAAATGGCGTGGCCGTAGCCTCGCGGATGTTGCTGGGGAACGAATCGCACGGAACCGGCTAAATTACCGGCAGCTTGGGCGTAACGAGTCTCGTCTCCCGGCCAGACCACGACGCAGATCTCGCTAATATTCGAAGTGAGGGCCTGCTCGATCAGAATATTCAGAATGGATTTTTCCACTCCGTTATGAATGAGAGTCTGGAGCGGAAGCGCCCGCTGACTTCCTCCCGCTGCTGTAATGACCGCCTTCCTGATGCGCATGGTTGACGCTCCTTCCCAGGGCTTTTGTCGAACGCCTACGGTGGATCCGGGCGCCGAGCCAATGTACCGATTTCGTGACTAGAGAAGGCGGGGAGCGCTCACCATTTGCGCGACGGCTTCGGTGCGCATCGGTCTGGTCTGACGGTCGGTGGCCGATTCGAATGCGAGTATTATAGCCGACGCCTTGAGGCACCATGCACAAGTATCGCGGGTTTGCCTATATGTATGCAGTTGAACCCTCTGCCAATGCCCAACACGCTGCGCCTTGTTGGGTTCCGCTTTCTTGGTGAGCGTGTGCATCTTCAACGGCTCGCGCCAGTCTGTCACGTGGCCAGGTCCGCTGTAATCCGGGCGCGTAGCGATGTGCTCGAGGAACGCTTCGTCTGTTGGCATCGGTTCATCCACAAGTTCAATAAAGCTCAGCACGCAGTACTGTCGCAAGAAGTGAATATACGAATGGAAACGAAGTTTCGTTGCAGCACAGGATCCTTCTTGCGTTCTGCCACACCGTGATAGGCGAGTACCCTGATCCCTCCTTCCGCCGTGTCACCGGAGGCCATCTAGAGAGCCGAGGGTCTTCACGTCCATTGATACCGCAGCAGATTTCATCGCTTGCAGAATAGTTATTCCGGTACAGGGACGACCTTAGGGAACATTTGATCGGGACATAGTACTTCCGCCCGATATCGATAAATGCCGTGACCGGTCCACACTCGCAAGCCATGGGAGACGAATCTGTTTTGGAACCTTGTGTGACCTGTAACAAGCCAGATTGTGGCGCAACCGTGATGCTATCCGTCATGGGCTCGAAAGAAAAACATTTTAACCGAACGACGGATTGCGCCCAACATGCAATGGAGCTTTTTCGATCTCAATCTTCAAACTTGAATGGGCGGAGTTTAACGAGAAAGAACTCGGTAGAGGCTTTTCCGGCGGAAGCCACGCACCTAAATCCCGACGCCGGGTTCAGTCACTGCAGTCCCGTAGGCACATCCGACCGGTGAGTGAAGGGGCGCTTACAGTTGAGCCTGCTGGCCTACAACTTGGGCAATCTGTGGTGGCTGGTGCTGCCGAAGAGAACCGCCCATGAGTTGGAAGACATGGTGCCAGGCGTTGTAGCGAATGCCCGGAGGTTAGGAGCAATTCTATGGAAACTACGACTATTCCCGGAATCGACCTAAGGGTCTCGAGGATTGGGCTCGGCACTTGGGCCATTGGTGGCTGGAGGTGGGGCGGTGCTGACGACCGCGAATCCGTGCGCACCATCCACGCGGCCCTGGCCGCGGGAATTAACCTTTTGGATAGTGCGCCCGTCTATGGCTTTGGCCATTCCGAAGAAATTATCGGCCAAGCCATAACGCAGCTTGGCTGTCGAAACAAAGTAATCATTGCCACCAAGGTCGGTCTTCAGTGGAGGAAAGGACTGGTGCTCCGCAATGCGTCCCGCACGCGAATTCTGAAGGAAATAGACGATTCTTTGCGCCGCCTTCAAACGAGTTACATCGATATCTACCAAGTGCACTGGCCCGATCCTGACATTCCGGTCGAAGAGACTGCAGAAGCGATGAATCAGCTGTACCGCGAGGGTAAGATTCGCGCCATCGGCGTAAGCAACTATTCGCCCGCCGATATGGAGCGGTTCCGTTCGGTTGCGCCCCTGCACTTCGACCAGCCTCCGTATAACCTTTTTGAACGTCAAAGCGAGGTTGATGTGCTTCCTTACGTCCGCGAAAATAACATCAATACACTCACCTACAGCTGCCTTTGTCGCGGCTTGCTCAGCGGAAGGATGAGTGCGGACACGGTGTTTCGGGGTGATGACCTGCGAAAAACCGATCCTAAGTTCCGGCCGCCCACATATGCTCAATATTTGAGAGCCGTGGAACGTCTCGACCAGTTCGCTCGGCAGCATTACGGCAAGAGCGTGCTGGATCTTGCCGTACGCTGGGTGCTCGATCAGCCAGGGGTGACCGTGGCTCTTTGGGGCGTGCGCCGCCCCGCGCAGATATCGGCCGTGAACGGCATCGAAGGATGGAAGCTTGATCCGAGCGCTTTGAGGGCCATCGACACGATTTTACGTGAAACCATCCTCAATCCCGTCGGGGAGGGATTTATGGCGCCACTGTCCTGGGGTGCAAAGCAGAAGAAGGATGCACCAGAGATCGCTTCAATGTCCCGGGCGTGGGGGTAACTGCCGATTAGTTCTATGAGAGAGGAGTCAAGAAAAAATACTTCTCCTATGGATCTTTTCCCTCCAGCCCAGCCCTTTGCTGGAAGCTGGGGTGGTAATCCACGCCTATTATCAACAGCCGTATGGGATGCTGCTGCATTGTGGAGGTCCTCGCAGATTGTCGGGTTTGGGAGTGACCATCTAATCCGTAAGATTCATCGCCCCGCCCTTGGCCGTCGGTCGTCTGGATTTTGCGACGGAAAGGCTGCTTCAACCAAGAGATCCTTAATCGTTTCGCCTAGTGGTGACGATGGCGGCGACCATGACCACGAGAACGGCAACGACGATGACAATGATGGTCACGGCCATACCGACGATGATTACGATGTCCGCGGTAACATGAGTCGAGGCAAAGTCATGCATGCGTCGGCGGTGATGGATTTCGTCTCCCGAGTGTGAGCCGTCTTGCCTACTTCTCGGGGAAAAGTCCTGGCATCCATCGTTCGGCGAGCCCAGCGGGAAAAACAAGGCGCACCGGCGCGTAGGGAGTGTCGGAGATGAGAACTCCCGCCTCGGTCAACGCCGAAACTATGCGTGAGGCTGTGCGGTTTGACGCACCTGCGACACTTGTTATTTCGCTGCGTGGCAGATTCCCGCGATAAAGTACGGCTTCGAGCACGCGACCCGAATTTGGCGGTAGCTTTGACAATTTAATTTGTTCCTCCGCCCACAAAAGAATGCGTGCGCGCAGAGCATCTGGCTGCATCAATCCTTCCATGAACTCGACTTGGTCAATGCAAACCACCAGGAAAAATTTTGTGAATGCCGCCAGTGCTTCCTCGCTTAGTTGGCCGCGCCCGTCAAGATCGTTACGCCGAGATGAATCGCAGTCCGCGAGATGTTTTTTGTAGTCTGCCACTTTTCGAGCGAGACCGCGCGCCACGGACCACACCGCACCCGTTTCCAACATCTGCAAAAGCATGGCGTGCGACATCAATCGGGCAACGCGTCCGTTGCCATCCCAAAATGGGTGAATCCACAAAAGACGATGATGCGCTGGAGCGGCGGAGAGAATGGCGTCGGTCTTTCCGAGATGGCCATAAACTTCCTCAAACCGCTTGAGGAACCGTGGAACTGCAGCGGGACTGATCGGTACGTGTCTCGCGACCTTTACGTCTCGTCTGCGCAATTCGCCCGGGATAATTTTGATCCGCTCCTTAGTGTCTGGGTCTCCCACCCACAACAAATCCTGTGGTGATTCCGCACAGAAGCGGCGATGAATTTCGCAAATTCCTCCCTCTGAAACAGCGAGTCCGTCCCGCAGGCCGCCGCCATCGATCCATTTTTGGACGGCGATATGGGCTTTCGCTTCGAGTTGTAAATTGCGCTTATGGGGTTCGTTGCTGTAGTCGTTTTTGAGTGCGCGCTCGATATCGATGGGGTGTGTGTTATGTCCTTCGATTAGATTGCTGTAATAGCAATTCATCGACCGAACGAGATCAGCTAATGAACTGAGCAAGTTCGAGGGCAGGCTGCCGCGAAATCGCGCTGATTTTTGAGCGAGATCGATGGCAAGGTCTGTTAACGGCCCCCTAAATCGCGATGTCTCGCCGATTAACAGTGGTTCCATTTCGGTCGTTGCTTCCCCGCGATCCAGCAGATTGACCGCTCCTTTCTTGGCGGCTTTTTTGGCGTGATATGTGGCGAGATTGATGGCGACTTTGTCTTTCATGCCAACCAATTGTATATCATTATGTTAAGCGACAATCAAGAATGAAGATGGCGACATATATGGCGAGATTTGTGGCGGGATTAATGGCTAGATTTCGCAGGCTCCCCCCGTTCAATTTTATGCCACTCCGAGTGCATCAAGTGAGACGGCATCTCCGTCCATTCGAATCAACCCTTCACTTAACAGGTTCGAGTTCAATCCATAAGTCGTTGTTCAACCGTCGCTTAGGGTTATTGGGAAGCCAATCTTCCCCCTCAAATGTTCCGAAGTTGTTCCAAGCCCGACTCACGAACCTACGGGAAGAAAGATAACTGCTCGACGCATCGAATCCTACGCGGGGGAGCCAGCCTCAGATTTATTGCGCGGCTTCGACGGTTAGCTTCAGCCCGATTGCCTTGGTTAC
>Ga0074046_10002598_pt1 | contig 15530 bp, 13 predicted proteins | sample BogForMeECP23OM3_FD_94441 | JGI IMG/M metagenome (GOLD analysis project Ga0074046, IMG submission 94441) | Bog forest soil microbial communities from Calvert Island, British Columbia, Canada - Bog Forest MetaG ECP23OM3 | ecosystem: Environmental > Terrestrial > Soil > Wetlands ...
AAATTCAGGACGAACTGCGCAGCCAGTATGCCATTTCCTACAAGCCAGCCGACTTCAAGGCCGACGGGCATTACCGCACTATTGAAATCGTCGCCAACAACCGGAAAGACCTGCGGGTGCGGTCGCGGCGCGGATACTACGCCCCGGCGCAGTAAAGCCTCACCACCAAGGGCGCAAAGGCGTACGAAGAAGCCCTGAAACTCCGTTCTTCGTGGTACTTTGTGTTCTTCGTGGTTTCAATCGCCTTGAAGCTATGCCCGGATATTCAGGCACACCACTTCCGAAAAAGCTGGGGATCAAGGACGGATTCCGCGTGCAGTTCGTCCAAGCACCGTCTGAAGTGCTCGGCGAATTGAAAGCCGCGCTCACCGCCTGCGAAGCGGTTCGCGATGGACGAACTCCGCTCGACTTCGCCATGGTTTTCACCCCCTCGAAAACCGAATTGACGAAAGAATTCAAACCGATCGCGCGGCAGCTTGCTCCCGCCGGAATGCTCTGGGTGAGCTGGCCCAAGAAAAGTTCCGGGGTGGCAACGGATCTCGACGAAAACGTCGTGCGCGCAATCGGGCTGGCGGCAGGCCTGGTGGACGTGAAAGTCTGTGCCGTCACTGAAGTCTGGTCGGGGCTGAAATTCGTGCGCCGGGTAAAGGATCGCTGAACGCTCGTAGTTCGCTGTTCCAAGATTGTTGATTGCTGATTTTTGATTGTTGAATAAAACCCTTGCTCGCCCTCGTTCCGGTTTTCAATCGACAATCAACCATCAAGAATTAAACAATCGCCGCTGTAGAAAGGCAGAGAGTCCTCCCATGATTCGAGTGGGTCTGATCGGATTTGGTCTGGCTGGACAGGCGTTTCATGCGCCCGTGATTCTGGGCGTTCCGGAGATGGAGCTGGCGTGCATTCTCGAGCGGCACGGCTCGCGGGCCAAGGAAAGATATCCCAAGGTCCGCGTGGCGCGCACCCTGGATGAAATGCTCTCCGACAAGACCATCGGCCTGTGCGTGGTCGCCACGCCCAACGATTCCCATTTTTCCTACACCAAGGCTTGTCTCGAAGCCGGGCGCGACGTGGTCGTGGACAAGCCTTTCACGCCCACGCTGGCCGAAGCCGAGCAACTGGTGCGTCTGGCCGCCGAGCGCGGCCGTTTGGTCACCGTCTATCAGGACCGCCGCTGGGATGGCGTTTTTCGAACCGTGAAGAAGCTCCTGGCTGTGGGCGAGTTGGGCGAAATCGCCGAGTTTGAAGCGCGCTTCGACCGCTTCCGCCTCGAGGCCAAGCCCAACGCCTGGCGGGAGCGCGCCGATTTTCCCGCGGCCGGCGTGCTCTGGGACCTCGGCCCGCACCTGATTGATCAGGCGCTGGTGCTGTTCGGCGAGCCGGAGACAATTTCCGCCTCGGCCTTCCGCCAGCGCGCAACTTCCGCCATCGACGACGCCTTTGACGTGAGCATGGAATATCCGCGCCTGCGGGCCGAGCTGCGGGCGCGGATCATCGCCTATGCTCCCGGCCCGCACGTGCTCATTCACGGAACCCGGGGATCGTTCGTGAAGTACGGCATGGATCCGCAGGAGGAAATTCTGCGCAGCCCGGCTTGCCCCGACGGCGACAAATGGGGCCCGGATTGGGGCCTGGAGCCGGAAGAACGCTGGGGCACGCTGAGCCTGGTGAGCGGCGAGACTCGAAAAGTGAAGACCGAACGCGGAGATTATCGCGGCTTCTATGCCAATGTCCGCGACGCGATCGATAAGCGGGCGCCGCTCGATGTGTCGCCGCAGCACGCGCTGCGCGTCATGCGCGCGCTTTTGCTCGCGCACAAGAGCAGCCGCGAAGGGCGAACCGTGCGCTGGACGGAAACGGTGGAGTGAAGACGGCGGAAGACACCGCCGTGTCGCATTTGCAGCCCCCTGAAATGCCCATGTGGGGACAGCCGCCCTCGCAAGCCTGCCCTGAGCGAACCCAAGGAACGAGGGGAGTCGAATGGGTCCAGCGGTCCGGTCGTATCGGGCCGGTGAACATCGCAGGTCTCGCAAAGACAGCGAGACCTGGGGCACCCGGCTGACGGCAGTTGCCGCTTGCAAGAGTTCTTGATTCGCCCGTTCTAACGGCAACCGAGCGGACCGGTATGCACAGACTGTCCAGACCACTAACTGTGGGCGCGATTCTCGCAGTGGCCATCGCAAGCTTGTTCATCGCTCTTTGGGCCAGAGGTCGTCGCAATGTGGTACTGGAAGGCACCCTTCAATGGGGGTTCGAGCAGTCGGCTTTCTTCCCTGACGGCGATTGCTCAAAGAAACCGTTCTGGTGGGAATGGCCGAATCAGCACGACAACGATCTAAACACAAAATGGCAAGCCTTGGGAAAGCCTGATGCGCTGCGCGTGAAGATGCGCGGGAATGTGACCCGTATAGGCATGTACGGACATCTTGGGCAGTATCGACGTGAGGTGCAGCCAGTCGAAGTGATTTCTGTTAGCCCGGCATCACGTTGCCGATGGCTAGGCGGTCACTGAACGAAGCACATCACCTTCATTGGATTACTGACGTAGCACCGCAATTCCACTCATTGCCGCGGATTGCGTGCAGTCGCCCGGCAACGATGAGCGGCGTCAAGTCATTTGATTTGAACTCCCCCTTGCAAAAAGGCCTGCGGAAAATACCGACGCTCCGGTTCAGCGAGCCGTTTTGCCCAACGCAGCAACGGCATGAGCAGGAGCGAGGCGTACCGCAAACCTGTCGTCCTGTCCACAGCTGATTACTGTCACCTGGTTGGGATATTCCCTGACCCAGATAACCCGTTCGGGGTTCACAAAGACTTCCAGGCCGTCCACATCTTCAAACATTACAAACTCCACCGTGCCTCCTTTTGGCAATCGCTAGGCGCCATTTTAGGAATGTCGCAATCACCCAGTGTTCGGTCGATTGTACAGATGTCGAAGCCTAATAAACCGGGAGGGAGGCTGATCTGATAAAAAGCCGCGATCAGACGCATTGGCCCGGCGCCCGGGTACTCATGGCTCTCACGCGGCATTTCCAGGCGCGGCCACTTTCCCCGGCGTAAGCCGGATACGCTCGAATCCGGATCAGTCTTTGCTGACGCCGGCGTAGTACCCGGCGCGGGCCTGGATCTTGTAGTTTTCCTTGTTCTTGACTTCCAGCTTGCGGTAGCTGCCGTCGAGTTTGGTATTGATGGGAGTGTAGCCGATGTTGTACTGGCTGCGCAGTTCGGCGGCGACCTGGTCGAAAGCTTCTCTCAGTTTGTCGAACTTGTTGCCCACATTGATGACGCGCCCGCCGGTTTGCTGGGTGAGTTTGTCCATGTCGTATTCGCCGGAGTAACCGCCCCCGAATCCACCATAGAATCCGCGGTCGGCACAGAGCAGGACGTAGACAATGGCATCGGCTTTTTGTGCCGCTTCAATCGCGTCTTTGATCTTGAGCTGGCTGCCTTCATCCTGGCCATCGGTGAGCAGAATCATGGCCTTGCGCCCGATTTCTTTGGCCAGCATGTCGTGGGCCGAGAGATATACAGCGTCGAACAGAACCGTGCCCCGCTGGGTGCTGGGTGAGGTGGGTACGGGGTTGCCTGCGCCGGGCACTGGGTTCACGTAGCCCGCGTTGATTTTGACTTTGTTGAGAGCGGCTTGCAGACGGTGAACGTCGCGGGTGTAGTCCTGCAGAAGACTGGCGTCGATGTTGAAATCGATGACGTACGCCAAATCCTTATCCGTGAGGATCTGTTTCAGAAAAGCCCCACCGACTTCCTTTTCCATGTCGAGCACTCGCAGTTGGCTGCCCGAGGAGTCGATGAGGATGCCCAGCGTGAGCGGCAGATTGGATTCGGCGGTGAAGTACTTGATAGTCTGGGGCTTACCGTCTTCAAAGACCTGGAAATCATCCTTGATGAGGTTGGGGATGAGGGCTCCGTGCTTGTCTTTGACGTTGAAGAACAGGTTCACCACGTTGACGTTCACTTTCAGTGTCTCGGTGGGGTCCTGGGACTGGTCACCGGTCTGGCCGGCAGAGTTCTGGCCTGTCGCAGACGGCTGCTGCTGACCTGGCGCGGACTGCTGGGCAAATGTCAACGAGGCCGCAGCCGACAAGGTAACCAGGGCCAGGAGCGATAAAATTCTGGAGCAGGAAACGGAAAACTTGGGCATGCAGGATTCTCTCACGATTCTTTGTTAGTCTAATCCTGTAACTTAGATGCACCAAATGGGCCGGCTCAGGCATCCCAAAGAGGGAGAAGTTTTTCCCGGTCACGGGAGGAAGGCTTCGAGGAAGACCATGACGGCGGCAAAGGTGAGTGACGTTCGTCGGAGAAGCGCGGGAAAGGCCGTGCTGGCCCTGGTCTTTGGCCTGGCGCTAGTGGGTCTGGCGGTGCCGGCGCTGTGGGCGCAGTCAGCCAGCCAACCGCAGTCGCAAACGCCCCCGCAACCGCCCTCAAATGCTCAGCCGGCTCAGAATCTCCCGGATGCGCCGTCAACAGTGCAGCCGCCGCCTGCCAAGCCGACATTCCCGGACGTACCGCCTGGCGCGGCCCCGAGGCCACAGCCGGCTCCGAATGGCAATTCGCAGACGCAAGAGGAACAGCCAGCTCCGCCCCCGATGCCTCCCATCGAGACCCTTCCTCCGGGGACCGGTCCGCGGAACCAGCTCAACGCCAAAGACGAGCTCTACAAGATTTCCGTGTCCACCAACTTCGTTCAGGTTCCTGTCATGGTGAAGGACTCGAGCGGGCGCCGCGTGGATGGTCTGATTCCCAAAGATTTTACGGTGCTCGAGAATGGCAAGAAACAGACGCTGACCTTTTTCTCCAGCGATCCGCTGGAACTTTCGGTGGCGATCGTGCTCGACATCGGAATGCCCGACGTGGACGTGCAGAAGGTGAACCAGACTTACTCGGCGCTGGTCGGAGCCCTCAGTCCCTACGATGAAGCGGCAATTTATACCTACAGCAGCACAGTGAGCCAGGTTACCGACTTTACTCGCCAGCCTGAAAAGCTGATCGCGGCGCTGAACGAATTGAAAGATGTGCGAGGCCGCAACAATGGCCCTGCGGTCCTGAGTGGGCCGCTGGCGGCCGGTCCGCCGACCGTCAACGGAGCTCCGGTGGGCGGGCCGATGATCCAACCAGTAAATACTCCGCCCAGAGAGGCGCATGTACTGAATGACGCCATTCTGCGGGCCGCAGTCGACCTGAGCAAGCGCGAGCGCACCCGCCGCAAAGTCATCTTCGTGATCAGCGATGGGCGCGAGTTGGGCAGCCGGGCCAGCTACCGAGATGTGTTGCGTGTGCTCCAGAGCCGCGATATCCAGGTCAAGGCAGTTGTAGTGGGGGGTGGGTCCTTACCTGTTTTTCGCCAGGTTGGGAAAGTTCATCTGCCAGAGCAAGGTTACTCCGACATTCTTCCGAGATACTCGTCCGCGACCGGCGGTGGGGAGGTGGAGCACGAACTTTCCCGCAATGCGATCGAAGATGCCTACGCCGCGATCACGTCTGAGGCCCGGAACCAGTACACGCTGGGTTATGCGCCCCAGGCCATAAAAGGGAGCTCGGCCTACCGCGATATCAACGTGCAGGTCGACCGCAAGGGGCTGAAGGTCTACGCCAAGGACGGATACTACCCGACACCCTCAGCACGGTAACGATTTCTCTGTATTAACCAAGGCTTGCGGGGACCGAGCCAGACAGGGGTCACCTGAGTAACCTGCCTGGGATACCCTTGGTGTGATATAAAAGCCGCGAGCCCCCTAAAAGGACATTGGTGTGCGTGGCCCGGCCTTATCGTGGTCGCGCACCGTAAGGAAAGCCTTTGAGTTTCATCAACTTCGCAGCCCGCGAGATTAACTGCAAGATCGTGTACTATGGCGCCGGTCTGGGCGGCAAGACCACGAACCTGCAGATGATCTACCAGAAGACTGCGGACCAGCAGAAGGGCAAGATGATCTCGCTGGCCACGGAGACGGAGCGTACCCTGTTCTTCGACTTTCTGCCCCTCGATCTCGGCTCGGTGCGCGGCTTCAAGACGCGCATCCACCTCTATACCGTTCCCGGCCAGGTTTTCTACGACGCCAGCCGCAAGCTGATTCTGCGGGGCGTGGACGGCATTGTGTTCGTGGCCGACTCCCAGGAACAGCGCATGGACGCCAACGTCGAAGCGCTCGACAACCTCATGTCGAACCTGAAAGAGCACGGCTACGACTTCAACAAGATTCCCTACGTCCTGCAGCTCAACAAACGCGACCTGCCGAATATTCTTCCCGTGGAAATGCTGACCACCGAACTCCGGCGCAAGAACGAGCCGGTCGTGGAAGCGGTCGCGTTTCAGGGCGTGGGCGTGTTCGAAACTCTGAAGGAAATCGCCAAGCAGGTACTGACGGAACTCAAGGCCGGCGGATAAGGTCAGCCGTCAGCTACCAGCCGTCAGCTTCTTCCCGTTACCAGCGTAAGTACACAATTCTGTTTTCTGCTGCAACTTCGCTGCTTCATTCGCTAGCCTGAGCAGAGGACGCGGTGTATCCGGCGCGTCCCGGGATTCCGTCGTGACTCTACTTACTTTCATCGTTCGCTCCAACGACCCCACGTCACTGTTGATCTGGTGCGTCATCGGTTTCTGCGCCGGCATCGGCCTGTTCATCCACGGATTTCGCTTGCTGCTGCGCCGCCGCCTGATTCTCGACACGCCGTTCTCGAAAATTCGCAGCGCTCCCATGGGCATGGTGGAAATCAACGGCCTGGCTCTTGGTCCGTACACGATGGTCGCGCCCATCACGGCGCGCCCCTGCTATTACTACCGAACCCTGGTCTGGGAGCTGAAACAGCAGGGCAAGAACAAATCGTGGGTCAAGGTCGCCGGTGAGTGCATGCACCTGCCGTTCTTCGTGGACGACAACACCGGCCGCCTGCTGGTGGACCCGCGCGGCGCCGATCTCGACCTGCATCGCGATTTCGAGCAGGAATTCTGCAATTCTTTCTTTACCACCAAAGAGCCGGCGCCTCCCAATGTGGTTGCATTTCTGGTCCGCCACGGCGTCGCGACCAGGAACAAAATCAAGGTGCAGGAGTATTGCATCAAGCCCAAGAACGCTCTGTTTATTCTGGGCACATTGGCCGAGAACCCCGGACTTGAGGTTACGTCGCAGCCGATCGTAGACAACGAACCCATAGGTTCAACTTCTTCGAACCTGCTTTCTATATCGGTCAATTCGTTTTCGATCAACCTGGGTTCGCCGGCCGGCGGCGGGGATGCGGCTTTCGAACAGCGGTTCGCCGAACGCTTCAACGTTCCGCCGCAGCCAATTCAGGCGTCTCCGGGAATCACTGCCAGCACGCGGACAGTGAATCTGGCGTCGAGCGAAAAAGTTGCCGACGCATTGTTGAAAGCGGGAATCTCGAACCCGGCGGCCTGGGCCGCAGCGGGATTGACCCCAACGGGCGCAGGCACCGCAGTGCAGGTAGCCAGGGACCCGTCCGCTTCGGCCAACGCCCTCAGCAACCCCTCCAACACCGAGAGCGATTCGGCCGCGAACGGCTTCGACCCGCATCCGCGGGTCGTGCTGATGAAGGGCGCCAACAACAAGACTTTTCTGATTTCCTGGCGCAGCCAGAAAGAAGTCGCGCGCAATTTGGCATGGAAAAGCACCCTGATGATCTGGGGAGGGCCCGTGCTGGCGCTGGTCAGCCTCTATGTCTTGCTGAGCATCGAAAAGCTGCTCTAACTGCGCTTCGTGACGATCACGCCCGTACCCACACTGCTAACACCCTGTCCCGCAGTTTTGCCCGTCTTGTCGCCGGTCCCGGCGCATGCCCTCTAGTACAATCAAATGCGTGAGCGACGCCGTACGCATCGGAATCCTGGGCGATTTCAACGCCGAATTTCGCTCGCATCACGCCACCAACGACTCCCTGCAGCATGCCGCCCGCAAGCTGGGCATAAAAGTGGAATCGGAATGGATTCCTACACCGTCCCTCTCCGATCCAGGCGGAGAAGAAAAGCTCGCTGCGTTCGACGGCCTATGGGCTTCTCCCGGGAGCCCCTATAAGAGCTTCGAGGGCATGCTCAAAGGCATTGAGTTCGCGCGGCGGCGGGACTGGCCGTTTCTCGGCACCTGCGGCGGATTCCAGTACGCCTTCATCGAATTCATCCGCAATGTGCTTAACATCAAAGACGCTGACAGCGCCGAGAACAACTCCGGATCGAAGAATATTGTCATCTATCCGGTAGCCTGCGCCGTGCCCGGCCACAAGGACAGCGCTCCCAAGCTCTCCGGCGCGGTGCCGGAAATTCGCCTGCGGCCCGGCTCTTACCTGCAGTCGTTCTACGGTAAAGGGAAAGAAACTGTAACTGAAGAATTTTTCTGCAACTTCGAGATCAACCCGGATTTTGAATGGGCCGCCATGGAAGCCGGATTCCCGGTCGTGGCGCGCGGTCCGCAAGGCGAGATTCGCGCCATTGAATCGCCCACCCACCGCTTCTTTCTGGCCACGCTGTTCCAGCCGCAGCTGTCTTCCACCGAAAAGAAGCCGCATCCGCTGGTGCTGGCGTTCGTCCAGGCCGCCGCCGATTGGAGCAAGAAAAAGCTCGACGACTGCGTGCTGGAATAGCTCGGAAAGGGTGGTTACCCCTGATTACCAGAATTACGTTGCATCCTTAGCTCAGCCGTAGCATCATACTGGTGACCGGTTCGTTTTAGTGAATGTCGGCTTCATGCCGTTGACTCGTTCGCGAGTCTTAGCTAAACGGGCTGGCCTTTTTTATGTCGAACGGATTCCTCCTGCGGTCGTAGACGCAGCCTTCCTTCTTGTCGTACTTTTCGAAGTCGAATACATCCCAGACTAATTCAATCTTGTCTCTCAGGAACTCGAAGTACCGCATTTCGCCTTTTTCAAACGCCCTTTGCACCGCCCAATTCACATAGTCCGCAGCCTGAAGGACAGGTTCCTGGATGGGCTGACTCGTCCCCACAACAATCTTCGTTCCGGCGTCGTGATCGAAGCTCTTTGCAAACTCCCGGGCGCCTTTCTCGACTGCCATTCTCAAGGCCTGCTGTCTTGGCTTATTTCCTCGTCTCGCGAAGGTGATGTAATTCTCCTTCGCAAGGTGAAGCTGGCTTTTGAACAGCTTCGTAATCAGGTCATCGTAGAACCTGATTTCAGATGACTGGTATTTCGTCCGAAATAACGACTCGCGCTTTCTCGCTACTATGACCTGTGCGTGGAAGTCCACTTTGTCTAGTGCTTCAAACACTAATTTCCGAACTTCTACGCAGTCATCCTTAGCGTGAAAGTGGACGAGGCTCTTCTTGACTGACGGAATATCTTTCAGGTATCGATCATTCGCAACCGCCAGCCGAACTTCGGCCAGCTTGCTCCGAATCTGTTGTGGATCGTACGTGCGAACGAAGCCCAGAATTAGCGTGCGAGAGCACCCTTCCTCTCCAACGATTACCCGTTTGCTGCGCCTCGCATAGAAAGCCGGATCTCCGGCTTCGTCGACAAAATACCAGCGCGGCTTGTCTTCAGCTAACTTCATTCGCTACAACCCGAGATTTTAATGCCCAGACTCGCGGCTAGCCTGCACCGGTGTCGTTGCCCTCGTCCTGCGGCATGTGGGAGCTTGACTTTCCCGGCAAGACCCCACATTACCAAAGTCCCGGCACCCAGCGCGCTATCGTCCCATCACCATGTGCATCTGGAGGCCGGGTCAGCCTCCCGCTAGACTCATACCGATCGGTCGCCCTCCCCAAACCCCTGCGTCCGCCGGAGCAATGCGCGCCATGCATATGCAGTTGGTCAACTCGTTCCGCATTCCTTTTACTACGCTGATCAGCTACATCCCCATTATTGCCACCATCGTGACCTGTCTTTTCAGCGTGGTGCTGGCCCGCGCCACGCTGCGCTACGTGGAGGCGACCGACAAGGGCCTGGCTCTGGCCCGCGAAGAATTCGAGCGCGAGTGGTCTCCCGACCTGCACATTAAGATGGAGCGGGTCTCCGCCACCGAGGCGAAAGTAATTGTGACCAACCTGGCGAAAACCTCGGTCCTGCTGCAGTTGCTTCAGTTGCGCAAACTTTCCCATGCCATGCCCTTCGAGCGCTGCCGGTTAAATGATCCCCTGGTCGGCGGCATGACCTGGACGCAGGAAATGGGCAAGCGCATCATCGCCTGCACCGGGCACGAATTCGAGGGTCCGATCGCGGCCTGCATCACCTTTTATGCCTCCGGCCGCATGTACCGCACCGACTGGTTTCGCTCGCAGGTCCAGGTCAGGGAAGGCCGCATCGTCAGCCTGGAGCCCAGCACTATGCCCACCCGCCGCGTGCGCGTGCTCGACCGCAAAGGCCCGGAACGTCGCCGCGAGTTCGTCCAGGACGTCACCGCCGACGTGGCCCCGAACAAAGTTGAGAGCAAGCCCGACGAAAGCTACTTCGTAACCGGAGCGTGAAGGAAACGCCTTTTGGCATGGGATCCACCGGGGCCAGGGAAGCGGAACAACGCAAGAGTGCCTTTGGGTGGCGGTGGCCTTCCAGGCCTGCGAGCGAGTGAGATCTCGTTAACATTGGGCTTTAGCCCCAGAAGTACCCCGGCGGCGGAACAGACTGCGGAAAAAGTTGCGAATGCGTGCGCCACCGTGGAAGAGCGGCGCTTCAGCGCCGCGTGAGCGGTTTCAAATCAATGCGGGCTTCAGCCCCGGTGGTCACTTTCCTATCGACAACGGACTTTTCCGGCACCCTCTGAAGCTGCTCGAATCGATCTGCTTGAATCGCAGCGCTTGAAGTGCCGCGCCGCGCTCCGGCCTTCTCCGCGCATGGCCACAGCGCCAGGCGGTTCTCGTCCTGATTTCGTAACGCTGTGATCCCTCTCCTTTGCGTTTTCGTTCGAAGAGCGGATAATTTAGCTGCCTCTTTCTTCCTTTCCCCAGGAGGTCTTATGCCGTTTCTTATGCGCACCCTGCGAAGCACGGTTGCGCCTGCACCCGCAGTCTCAGCCGTTTTCACAGTGCTTGTGGTGGCCGCGTTTATGGCCGGAAACGCCCAGGCCCAAAACGCCGCCCCCGAGCCCAATTCTGATCCGAACTACCAGGCGCTGCGCAACCTGACGCTCACCGGCGAGGGCGTGAGCGTCACCAACTTCGAACTCAAACGCGATGCCGGAACCTTTCATCTGCACTCGGGTACGGTGTGCTTTACCGCGCCAGTCAACGGGAAGGTGACGGGCGCCGTGTTCGCGGGAGATGGAAACTTTATCCTCAATCCGCCCACGGAGACCGAGAGGAAGTCGCTCAAACTGCTGACCAAGGAAGACGAGTTCAGCGAGAACTTCAGCCAGATGGTGTTGCGTTTCACCGACTCGACTTACGAGGAAATCAAGAAAGGCGGCAGCGGGAGCGCATCCGGATGCGACGCCGGGCCGTTGAAAGACAGCCAGCACATCACTCGCCACAAGCTCAAGGACAACCTGGAAGTGCGCCTTCTGGAAGATGTGCTGAGTCCGGAGCCGGGCGGGCTGTTTATCGCCTTCATCCACGGCAAACACTACGACGGGCAGGAACGTTACACCATTGATCCGCACGAGGGGCGATATGAACAAGTCGAGTTCATGACCTACGACGAGAACAAGTTTGGTCAGTGGGCTGCCTTCCCGATGTCCGGCGAGCACAAAAGGGGAGCGGTTGGGCGGCCGATCCATGTTGAGCATGAGCAACTGGAAACCACACTGGAAAAGAACGCCAATCTGATCGGCAAAGCCACCACTACCTTCACCGCGCACCTGAACGGCCTGAAGGTTGCGCCCTTTGATCTGTTTCGCAGCCTGCGGGTAAAGAACGTCCACGCCGAGGACGGTACGGCGCTGTCGTTCATTCAGGAAGACAAGAACGATGATCCGCAGTTCGCCGTAATTCTGCCGAAAGTTCTGGCGGCGGGAGACAAGTACACGATTACGACGGAATACGAAGGCAAAGAAGCGGTCACCAACGAAGGCGGCGGAAATTACTTTCCCGTGGCGCGGATGGATTGGTATCCGAACAATCCGGAAAGCGGCCTCGGCGAATACGCCAGCTACGACATGACGTTCCGCATTCCGAAGGGGATGCAGATTGCGGCGACCGGAGTGCGGGTCAGCGACTCGAACGAGGGCGGCCAGAACGTGACCGTGTGGAAGAGTGAAACGCCGCAGACCGTGGCTGGCTTCAGCCTCGGGCGGTTCAAGGTGGAGGAGGCCAAGCTCGACAAGCCTGAGTACTTCATTCAGTCGTTCGCCAATCAGGAGTCGCCTGATTGGGTGAATGCGCTGCAACGTGCAGCGAGCGGCGGCGAACTGCCGACGGGGCCAAGAGGGCCGGGAAGCCCCAGCGGTGGACCGGATGTGGCACTGGGCACGATGAGCACCACCGGCCTGAACAAGAAAGCGCTGGCCGAGGGTGAGCTTGCCGTCCAGCTCTACACCGACTATTTCGGCCCTTCCTTGTTCAAGCACTTGCAGCTCACGCAGCAGACGGCCTGCAACTTTGGTCAATCCTGGCCGGAACTGGTGTGGATTCCGATCTGCTACTACTTCGACACCACCGTGCGCCACCAACTCGGCATGGACTGGGGCGACCGCGGGTATTGGAAGGTGGTCACGCCGCACGAAGTGGCGCACCAGTGGTGGGGACACACCGTCGGCTTCAACTCCTACCGCGACCAGTGGATGAGCGAGGGATTTGCCGACATGTCGGCTTCCTTGTACCTCACCTTCATCGAAAAGAACCCCAAGAAGTACCTTACCTTCTGGAACGACGAGCGGGAGTTGTTGCTGGAGCGCGACCCGCAAGGATTCCGCGCCATTGATGCCGGTCCGCTGACCATGGGGTACCGCACCAGCAATACCCGTACCGGATTCGACACCACCCGTCGCCTCATCTATCCCAAGGGCGCGTACGTTCTCCATATGATCCGCATGATGATGCACGACCGGCAAACCGGCGATCAGCGTTTCAAAGAGACGATGCAGGACTTCGTCAAGACCTACTCCGGAAAATCGGCCACGACCGAAGACTTCAAGGCCATGATCGAGAAGCACATGACCCCGGAGATGGACCTCGAAGGCAACCACCGGATGGACTGGTTCTTCAACGAGTACGTGTACGGAACGGCGCTGCCCACCTACAAATCAGACTCCACCTTTGATATTGGAGCGGATGGAGACGTCGTGCTGAATATGAAGCTCACGCAGTCGGGCGTGGACGATAAATTCCGCATGCTTCTGCCCGTTTACCTGGAGTTGGCGGATGGAAATATAGCCTTTCTGGGGCGGGCGCGGATGACGGGAAATAATACGGTCGATCAGAAAGTTCCCCTGAAGGGGCTGAAGACGAAACCGCACCGCGTGGCTCTCAACTATTACGACGATGTGCTGGCGTCGCCCTAAGGGCGCCACCGCATGCAGCCGCGAGAGACGGCGGCGTTGCGACGTGGCTTTACGGTATCGAGAACAAAGGGGAGCACTGAGAGGCTCCCCTTTCTGTTGGCCACGAGCGCGGCTATTTTGCTGATCCGGCCTGCATGCCGTCGCTCGACTCACCGATTGCCAGAGCGAACTTCTTGCCTTCAAAACGGGCGCCGCTCAGGGTTCTGGTTCCGTCACCGTTGTTTGTGATCACCGCAGCAGTATTGGCCGAGGGAGTGCTCAGGTCCACTAATTTCGCCGGCACCTTGGCCACGACGGTCTTGCCCTGAATGATACTGACTTCGACGCTGGGGCCGGTGCCATCCCACAGCAGCTTGTAGTCTCCCGGCTTAAGAGTGGTGCCGTTCACCGTCACCGGACCGGACAGGCTCAGGTTGGCTTTGGTGGCTGCAAACGCGCTCGAGGCCAGCAGCAATGCCAACCCCACAACCAGAATCTTCGAAACTGTCGCGAACTTCATGACTGCTCCTTTTTCTTTCCCGAAGTTACGTCGGGAAGCGGTTGGGGCGGCCCGGCTCGCGACCAGCTCGAGAAAACACTTGTGTTTCCCCACCAATCGCCTACAATGCTGCCGCCGGGGTTGAACAGCCAAGCTCAGCCGACAGGCTGACCGCTTGCGCTGCCGCTAAAGGGGGTTTTCTCACCTGGGCCGCCAAACCGAGCGTGAGAGAATCCCCTGACCCCGCAAAACCAGTTCAAGTCAAATCTGGCCAGAGCCGCCTTGGCACTGGCCATTGCTCTTCACTAGCTCAATACGCATTCACCGCGCCCGAAGTTCCGCTCGCTGCCTCGGGGTGTGACATGTTCTTGGACGCGGCATGCGCCTTTCCGATAGCAAGAAAGTCTGCCGCGTTCGTTCCTTTCAGTAAGCACACGCTGGCAGTGTTTTGTGATCGGGCTGAACCCCCCGAACCCAGGTCAAGTCCGCTCAAATTTCAGGGAACAGAAGACACATTCTTCACGTATCGTGAGGTGTCAGTACTCATATAGTGTCTTTGTAGCTGCGTTTCTGTGCTGAGGAACTGCGCTGTCCGGCGTCTGGCCGGCGCGATTCCGCATTTCCGGGAGGCGCTTTCACGCGTACACACCAGTGATTGAATTTGTTCACCTTCGCAAAGAATTCGACAACGTGCTGGCGGTTGAGGATCTAAGCCTCGCCATTCCGCCGGGAGAAATCTTCGGGCTGATCGGCCCCAACGGCGCGGGCAAAACCACCACCATCCGCATGGCCTGCGGCCTGCTCGCTCCCACGCTGGGGCGCGCGCTCATCGCCGGCGTGGACGTGGCCGAGGAGCCGGAACGGGCGCAGCAAAACATCGGCTATCTCTCGGACTTTTTCGCGGTCTACGAAGACCTGAAAGTCTGGGAGTATCTCGATTTCTTCGCGCACGCCTACAAGATGCCGGAAGCGGAGATTCCCGCGCGCATCACCGAAGTGATCCGGCAGGTGAATCTGGAGGTCAAGCGTGACGCCATGATTGCCGGCCTGTCGCGCGGCATGAAGCAGCGGCTGGGCATTGCGCGGGCAATCATTCACCGTCCGAAAGTGATGCTGCTCGACGAGCCCGCCTCCGGGCTCGATCCCAAGGCGCGGCTGGAGTTGCGTAACCTGCTGCGTTCGCTGCGCGATCAGGGAGCGACCATCCTGATTTCATCGCACATTCTCACCGAACTGGAGGGCTTCTGCACTTCCATCGGCATCATGGAAAAGGGCCGCATGGTGCGCAGCGGAAGTATTGAAGAAGTGACTGCCGCGGCCGCTTCCCAGCGGCTGGTGCGGTTGAGTTGGGCGGGAAATTCCCAGGCCGTGGTCGAGGAAAAGCTGAAAAGCGATCCTCGCGTGTCGGAGGTAAGTCTGGCAGCGGGCGCGGGAACGTTCCGCTTCAGTGGATCGGAGGAAGACCTGGCGCCGGTGCTGGCGGGTCTGGTAGCGGCCAACGTGCCGGTGACCTCTTTTGGCGAAGTGAAGCAGACGGTCGAACAACTCTACATGAAGCTTTCAACCCACGAGGTGATGTGATGCTGCGATTCTGGAATAACCCTGAATTTGTGCGGCACCGGCGGGCGGAACTGCGTCCGG
>Ga0074046_10002601_pt1 | contig 15518 bp, 14 predicted proteins | sample BogForMeECP23OM3_FD_94441 | JGI IMG/M metagenome (GOLD analysis project Ga0074046, IMG submission 94441) | Bog forest soil microbial communities from Calvert Island, British Columbia, Canada - Bog Forest MetaG ECP23OM3 | ecosystem: Environmental > Terrestrial > Soil > Wetlands ...
AGAATTGGAGACTCCTTTGCGAATCAATTAGAGAGGCACTCCTAAAAGCACACCTGCGACCCGATGACGTTCGAGGCGTCAGCGCCACGAGCATGAGAGAGGGAATGGTTCTCTATGATAAGGAAGGTAAAGAATTATGGGCATGTCCAAACGTTGATTCCAGAGCGCGAACTGAGGTTTCACAACTCATAAAGAAGGGACTTGCGAAGAGAATCTACTCGCGCGCCGGAGACTGGTTGGCTATTACGTCCCCGCCTAGATTTCTCTGGATCAGGAAACATCAGCCCGAAATCTACCAGCGAACCGCCCACATGACCATGATCAGCGACTGGATTCTCTACCGGCTGAGCGGAAGCTTTGTAACCGACCCCTCCGCCGGATCAAGCTCCAATCTCTTTCAACTCTCAAAAAGAACGTGGTCAGACGAAATCATCGAATGGTGTGGACTGCCCCGTGACATCTTTCCGCAAGTATTCGAACCGGGAACCATCATCGGAGAAGTAACGGGCCCCGCGGCGAACGAGACAGGACTGAAAAAGGGAACACCAGTAGTTCAAGGAGGAGCTGACACACAACTTGGCTTAATTGGAATAGGCGCCGTAGATCCTAACGATTCCACGGCGATCGGCGGAACGTTTTGGCAACAGACGATTGTCACCGACAAACCGGTGATCGATCCCCAATTCAGACTTCGCACACTTTGTCATGCTGTCCCCGGCCTTTGGATGACGGAGGGTATCGGATTTCTTTGCGGGTTAACGATGCGCTGGTTCCGAGACGCTTTCTGTGAGAGACAGATAGAAGTGGCCGCGCAGCAAGGAGTCGATCCTTACTTCCTACTTGAAAAACAGGCTGAGAATGTTCCGCCAGGTTCGAATGGGATAATCCCGATCTTCTCAGATGTTATGAACGCGAAGAAATGGATGCATGCGTCTCCATCATTCATTCAATTCGACATTAATCAACCCCAGAGATCAGGAGTGAAAGAGTGTTTTCGTGCGATTGAGGAGAGCGCAGCGTACGTTGCGAGGGGTCACATGCAGATCTTGGATTCCATCACACGGCGGAAAACCAAGGAGATAGTGTTTTGCGGTGGAGCATCGAAAGGTGTGCTATGGCCGCAAATTCTAGCCGACGTGTTAGGAGTGAAGGTAAAGATTCCTGTTGTGAGAGAATCTACTGCACTGGGAGCAGCAATCTGTGCGGGGGTCGGAATCGACTTGTTCTCAAACCTCCAAGCTGGAAAGCGACTAGTGAAATGGGATAGAGTTGTCGAACCTGACTTGGCCATTCACAGAAAATACTTGAAGCTTTACGATCGATGGATTGAAGTGTACAGCAGAATGGTTCGGTTAGTGGAAGACAATCTCGTAGAACCGATGTGGCGAGCAGCAGGCACTTGACGATTTGGTATCCCGGTGAGAAAGCCTGGCAAAGGCTAAAGAACTAGTCTCGAGTTAGCGGGCTGTCGATGCGAGTTGGCGAGCATAACTCAGATTGAGTCCATTCCGGAGAAGGACTATCCAAAATACAATTTAACGAAGGAAAGCCTTCGCCGTATGCTTCAAAGTCTGCTACTCGTAAGAAGATTTGAAGAAAAAGTTGAGGAGCTCTTCATCGTCAAGGGCGCATTAATCGGCCCATCCCACCTCTACCTTGGCCTTGAAGCAATTGCGGTAGGTGCAATGAGTGCTCTCTCTCATGATGACCTGATAGTCACGACATATCGAGGACACGGACACGCGCTAGCCAAAGGAGTTCCAGCAAAGTTGTGCATGGCAGAGTTATTTGGAAAGGAAAATGGAAACTGCAAAGGACTTGGGGGTTCCATGCACGTTGCAATTTACCCTAAGGTCGGCTCCCTCTACGCGACCGCTATAGTTGGGAGCGGCATCCCAATCGCAGCGGGCGTCGGATTAGGATTGAAGCAGAGGAAGAGCAAGAATATTGCCGCGACCTTCTTCGGGGATGGGGCATGCAACACGGGAGCGTTTCACGAGGGAACCAACCTAATCGCAGTGTGGAAACTCCCCGTTCTACTATTCTGTGAGAATAACCAGTACGCAATGTCAACTCCTGTAAAACGTGCCGTATCTAGCCCGAGTATCGCCGAAAGAGGAAGATCGTACGGAATCGAAACGATTGTCGCTGACGGCAATGACGTCATCTCAGTCTATCTCGCCGCAAAGACGGCTGCCGAACGTGCAAGATCCAAATCAGAACCCACCTTCATTGAATGCGTGACATACAAGACGAAGGGCCACGGAGTATACGACAAGGGAGAGTACCGCCCCAAAGAGGAGGTTGAAAAATGGCTCGCGCGCGATCCAGTCGTCACCTTCAAGAAAAAACTGTTAGATAGCAAAACAATGACGCAAAGCGAGATCGACACAGTTGAAGAGACAGTGAAAAATGAGATTGAGGAATCTGTAGCGTTCGCAATGCAAGGATCGGTTTTGCCCTTCAATACGATACAAGATTACGTGTACGCGGAGGAATAGAAGTTGCGAGAACTCACCTACGCTGATGCTCTTCGAGAGGGACTTCGCGAGGAAATGTTGCGGGATCCTAGTGTTATACTACTGGGCGAAGAAATCGGAGTCTTCCAGGGGGTCTACAAGGTTACTCGCGGATTGTTAGAAGAATTCGGCCCTGAAAGGGTTCGAGATACTCCCATATCTGAAGCCGCCATCGCAGGCGCAGCAGTCGGACTGGCATTGACAGGATTTAAGCCAGTCGCGGAAATCATGTACATGGACTTCATGCCCATCTGCATGGACCAGCTTGCCACACAAGCAGCAAAAATGCGCTTCATGAGCGGCGGACAATTGAAGGTACCGCTAGTCCTGAGAACTCAATACAGTCTTGGCCGGCAACATGGCTCGCAACATTCACAGTTCACACCAGCATGGTTCCTGCAAGTTCCAGGGCTCAAGATAGTATTACCATCTAATCCGTACGACGCCAAAGGCCTACTCAAATCTGCAATCCGCGATTCGAACCCTGTCCTATTCCTGGAAAGCGGCCTCCTGTACCGAACAAAAGGACCAGTCCCAGAGGAAGAGTACACTATCCCCCTAGGACAGGCAGAAGTGAAGAGAAAAGGTGATGACATTACAATTCTTGGCATATCAAGACAGGTTGGAGAGGCCCTTACAGCCGCCACGAAGTTAGAGCAGACCGGCATCTCAGCCGAAGTAATCGACATTCGTACCCTGCAACCTCTCGACCTCAAAACGATTGTAGAATCAGTGAAGAGGACATCAAGGCTGATCATAGCCTCCGATGACGTCAAGACTGGAGGCGTCGGGGCTGAAATCTCCGCATCGGTTAGCGAGAACGCGTTCGGCTATTTAGATGCACCAATCGCTCGAGTAGCATGCCCAGATACACCCATCCCCTTCTCGCCACCATTAGAGCAATTGTATATGCCCAACGCTGATAAGATCGTAGAGACAGCGAAAGCGATCATGGGACAATGAGACTATGACAGAAGTTCTGATGCCAAGACTAGATCCGGGGATGCAGAGTGGAAAGATCGTTGAATGGCTCAAGAAAGAAGGCGAAACGGTTCAGAAGGGCCAGGCAATTGTTGTGATTGAAGGGGAAAAAACAACATTCGAAGTCGAAGCTCCTGAAACAGGTCCGCTGAGGAGACTCCTCGCCGCGGTCGGCGATGATGTCCAGGTTTCGCAACCAATAGCGATCATAGGAGGCTCCGGATCCGTCTCAACATTTACTCAAGCTGAAGGGCCTAAATCCCAGCCGTCCACCACGCTTACAGCATCATTAGAGCAACCAACCATACCAGGCGACCGCACCGTTGCCTCTCCTGCTGCAAGACGATTAGCTCAAGAAGCAGGCATAGATCTCTCCCAAGTTCGAGGTACCGGCCCAGGCGGAAGAATTTCGCGAGAAGACGTTCTCGCCGCAGCAAATCAGCAGAAGGTGGTGCAAACGACCACCGTACCAGTCCTAAAGACACGCCAGCCACAAGTCATGAAGAAGACGAAACTCGAGGGAATAAGAAAGGCAGTTGCTGAGCGGCTTTCGTTCAGTGAAAGAAACTCCGTGCCAGTTACACTAACAATGGAAACGGATGCATCCAAACTCGTGAAACTCAAAGACACTGAACGCGTGAGTTTCAATTCTTTCGTAGTCAAAGCGGTTGCTAAAGCGCTTGAGGTCTATCCTATGATGAATTCGAGCATCGATGGTGATGAAATAACAACTTACTCTGACGTCAACGTGTGCGTAGCGATAAACACTGACCATGGCCTTGTCGCTCCAACCATTGTGAACGCTAATAGGAAATCATTAAAGGAGATCAACGACGAAGTTTCGGTGTTGGCGGAAAAAGCCAAATCGAATCAGCTCACAATTGAGGAACTCACGGGCGGCACTTTCACCATTACAAACCTTGGCGCTTACGATATCGAATCGTTCGCCCCAATAATCAATCCGCCCCAATGCGGAATACTCGGATTAGGAAGAATCACCTACAAACCCTACGCATCTGGCGACCAAATCACAACCCGTCCGCTGACCGTATTGACTCTCGTGTTTGATCACCGCATAATCGACGGATTACCAGCTGCGAAATTCCTCCAGACCATAAAGAGGAACCTAGAAGACCCAGAACCGTTACTTTGAATGCTACGTTGGTCGCAAGGCAATCTTCAGCGTTTTACCCTCACCCATTACTTTCAATGCTTCCTCAGCCTTCTCAAGGGGCATTTCCTCTGAGATCAACGGCCCAATCAGGACCCGGTTGGAAACGATAAGGCTGAAGGCACGTTCGACCGCCGAGGGGGTATGATGAAAAGCTCCTTGAAGATGTAATTCACCGTAGTGTATCTTGTCAGCGTCGAATGTCACAGTTGTTCCGCCTTGACATCCTCCGAATAGTAGAATTGTTCCCCCTTTCCTAACCAGTTTGCTGGCAGTTTCCCAAGTTTCCTTTCTTCCGACGGCCTCAATCACGATATCGGCTCCCCTGTCGTCGGTAAGGTCTGCAACACGTTTGACAGGGTCCTCTAGTGAGGAATTGATAGTAGCGATGTCTATCCCTATCTTCTTTGCTTCTTCCAGTCTTTGATCAACAACATCACACAAGATTATTCGCTTCGCACCATGAAGACTGGCAAGTTGTAAGTGGAGTAATCCGATTGGGCCGCCTCCAATTACGATTGCGGTCCCTCCTGGTGGTGTTGTCACTAGATCCCAGCCGTGCACTACACACGCCAGCGGTTCAAGACTCGCAACATGCTCCAATCGAACGTTATCGGGAATCTCGAACGTGTTCTGACGCACAATCCTTTCTGGAATACGAACATATTCAGCATAGCTTCCAGGCCATGAGAAACCGATCAAGTTCTCTTCAAGATGTTCGCAGAGGTTTGGTTGCTTGGTAAGGCAGTAGAAGCATTTGTTGCATGGGGCGGAATTGGCGGCGACAACATTCATCCCAAGCGCGAATTTCTTCACGCCGTCACCCACTTCTGTCACTACGCCTGCAAATTCGTGGCCAATGATTTGTGGCGGTTGAACAAGCCGATGTCCTCGTTTGTACATTTTGACATCAGTTCCGCAAGTTAATGTAACAATGCATTTTGCGACTAATTCTCCTGGGCCTGCCCGCGGAATGGGAGCATTTTCGAGCTTCACTTCGCCGGGACTATAGAATCTGATACAGCGCATTGAAGACATGATCGAGGCGCCCTTTGGCTATTCTACTAGGAGGATAGAGATCAAGTATTCTCGACGATAATCTTGCCCGCTGCCTTACCGTTCTGTGCAACATGAAACGCGTCAAGCAACTTGTCAAGAGGCAATCTGTGAGTTATCATTTGCGCCGTATCTATCCGTTTTTGCTCGACAAGTTCGAGCGCCACTCTCATCTCGAACTCAGAAGTCGAGTAACTGGACTGCAGAGTAATTTCGCGGAGAAAGAGACGACTTACGTCGAGTGAGAGAAGAGAGCCGCGGGGAGGAGCACCGAACAGTAGCACGCGCCCACCCTTCCTTACTATTCCGATGGCTGATTCGAGTGCCTTCGGATTTCCCGTGGCAACAATTGCGTAATCAACTCCTTGGTTATTCGTTTGCTTGAGAATTGTTTGGAGAGCGTTCATTCCAGGATCAAGAACAACATCAGCACCTAACTGTGAAGCCAAGTGTCGTCGGCTTTCTATCAGATCAACTGCAAAGATCACTCCAACTCCGTATAGGCGTAGCAGTTGAACATGCGTGAGGCCTACGGGTCCTACGCCGAACACAACAACGCTTGAGCCTGGGCGAACATCAACCTTCCGGAGTCCCCTTATGCAACACGCGGTTGGCTCGATCTGTGAGCCTTCCTCGAAACTGGTGTTTGAAGGAAGGTGGTACACTGTGCCTCCTTTGACAAGTGAGGCAGGAACACGGAAGTACTCTGCGAAGCCGCATGGGTCCAGGTTGCTTTTCGGGTATTCTTCACAAAGAGTTTCTAATCCGTTCTTGCAGAACGTGCAACTTCCACAGGAGATATGATGATGAATGATCACCCTCTCTCCAGCTTCGACTCCTCGCACATTTTCTCCTTTCTTCTCCACAAGCCCCGCAACCTCGTGTCCTAGGATTGGTGGGGTAATTTGTTCTCCAGCGATCTTTTCCAAATCAGTTCCACAAATCCCACAGGTGCGCATGTGAACTAGAATCTCGTCAGGCCCAATCTTCGGAATAGGATACTCTCTAAGCTCAACCCTGCCTTTTCCGGTAATCACTGCTGCCCTCATGTTTGCCGACCTAATTGGCAAAGGAAGTGATCTATAACTTAGCCAGTTGATGAACTCACATGATGTGCAGGCATGTCAGTTACTTAAATTGAGAGATCACCAAATCAATCCGAAGGAGTAGCATGGATTGAACCAACCTCGCGTATTATATGCAATCGCCGAGAGTTGTCCATTCGATTCACTACTCGTTCTAGATATGAAGAAAGTAGTCAACACGTTGCTGCAACTTAACCTGAAAAGATTCAGGGTACCTCAAAAAACAATGACAAAGTACTCTGCCCTCGACATAATGAAGCAGGCATTGGAATTACTATTCGAGTTCAGTCCCTCAGAGAAGAATTATCGCGAGGCTATGCGAACTATCCAGGTGTACTCCGAAGGCGACGCTGAGATGGTCCAAATCCTGAAATCGGGTTTCAAGTTCATCGCGAACGCCGTGTACAATACTTATGCCGCTCAAAGATATACGGAGAGATTTTCTCCAGAAATTCTGTTCCTGCAAGGTCTCCCGTTCGATCAACCGGAGCTGGAGCAAGCTTTCAGATTTGTTGGAGTCAAGCCTCCGAACGCAGACATTCGCACAATTAAGAAGACGTACTTCCTAGACCAAGAATATGAGCCATACAGGCGATTCTTAGATCAAGGGATTGGAGATCAACCTCAGAAGGGGAGGGAGGAATATTGGGTAAGCATGATAGAAAGTGCTTTGTCAGAATTTCCGGGAAGAGCTCTTTTGCGCGTCGGGTCCGAGCATCTCGAGTCGCATGTCATCAGGTTCATCCACAAAGACACAGGACAATTAGTGTCAATGTTAAAGAAGCGTCATATTGAAGTCGAAGTGGTAGAGAAAATTGCCGATTTGAATCAGGTTTTCAGCAAACGCTAGGCACGATCTACTTCTTCTTGCTTGGCAATAGCAGATACTGGTACACGAAACCCGCAAGCAGAGCCCCAACGATTGGTCCGACCCAATACAGCCAGAGGCTGGAGTAGTAACCTGAGGCTACTGCTGGGCCTAACGCACGCGCCGGGTTTGCAGCGCCACCAGTTAATGGTCCTGCAATCAGAATATCAGCTGTTAGCGTCATGCCGATCAGTATCCCTGAGGCTCCAGTGGGAACTCTATCCGTGTAGAGAACTGCATAATATGCGAACATCAGGAAGAAAGTAATGAGAAGTTCCACCGCGAGTGCTACGAGTTCACTTCCACCAATAGTAGGGCTAGGCGCCACGCCACCATAACCGGTCAACGCACCATTGCCGGGTTGGATCAACATGTGCGTCCAACCGGCTAATACTGCAGCAAGTAACTGGGCCACGATGTAGCCCAACCCGTCGTCAATGTCGAGCTTCCGAAGAACTACTGCCGTTATAGTAACAGCCGGATTCACATGGCACCCCGAAATCCACCCAATCGCGTAGACCATTGCCATCAGAATCAGCCCACTAGCGAAGGCGATGCCAATGAAGGATGCAGCGGGAGAAGCCAGACCAAGGACGTTGGAAGCGAAGATTGTTACTGAAAGAGACCCGAACAGCACTAGAGCGTACGTTCCGATAAATTCAGCAACGTATGCTTGTCTTCCCATTCTCATCTTAGTCACTTTCCGGATAGCACATTCTCATGGTATAAAACCGTTCAGCTTTCAGTAACGGCAAAGAGTGCGGCTAGAACTAGGAGTGCTCCGAGTAGGGTTGTCGTGTTGTAGACCTCACCAAGGAATATCCATGACATTATCATCGCTGCAACAATCTCAAGCATGCCTACAACAGACGCAACAGTTGCTGTCACTGACTTCAAAGCTACAATCCACATTGCGTAAGGCAGCACGGTGCAAGCTATAGCCATGTACACGACCAACTCCCAGCCCTGGACAGGAATTCTTGATGATGTAAGGCCTCCCAGAACAATTGCGGCAGGGAGGAGAACGAGCGCAGTGGCAATCATCACTATGGCCGACAGTTGAATAGCATCCTGATCCTTATCCAGGAGAATCTGTTTATGATGCACAATGAAGAATGCCCAGACCACACCTGCCGAGAAGACAAAGACGTCACCCAAGAGCTGCCCCCCCATTAGATTAGACAGATCTCCGTTTGTCGTAATCATCGCGGCACCAACAACGCCAAGTAGTACTCCAAGCTGTTTTCGTTTACCAAACGATTCTTGAAATAACCACCAACTTAGAATTGCGACAATCACCACGTTAAGGTCAACTAACAGTGCTGTTTTCGCGGCAGTCGTGAATTCCAGTCCTACATATTGAAGAATGAATGCCACACCGTTTAGAGTGCCTAGGAACCATACTGATCTATCTTTCAGCGCAGCAAACCGGAATTGTCTTCGAAATACGAGGACCACGAAAAGAACAGAGGCGGCGATTGCGAGTCTAAGGAACACGAAATCAAATGGGTCGATATAGGCAAGTCCGATTTTGGCGCTGACGAAAGAACTACCCCAAAGTATGCTGGACAGAACTAGTAGGCCCAGCGCACCTGATCGTGCATCAGCCTGAGAATGTGATATCGTCATTGGTGATTGTCAATTCAGAGTTGTTCGCCAATGCGGTACGTGTAGATAGTGTGACCGAGGAGTTCATCATAGACTTGTTTTGGTTTCCAACCTGGAACCTTGAAATCGTGTGATACTATTCTGCAGCCGCGCATCAGTTCTTTCTCCATTTTGGGACGAAGACGTTCGTTCGCGCTGGAGGTAAGGTAGAGAGTCACGACGTTGGCGGCTGAAATATCAACATCGAAAAAATTCCCCTGGATGACTTTCACTTTTTCTTTAAGCCCCAAGCGAAGAATCTCGGTTCTCGCTCGTTCAAGAAGATCCTCACGTAGATCTATTCCTGTAGAATTTGCACCCATCTCTTTTGCTGCTAGAAGAATCAGGCGGCCATCGCCGCATCCCAGATCGTAAAGGTTCTCTCCAGGTTTAAGTTCGGCAAGCTCGAGCATCTTCTTTGCCACTTCGAGTGGTGTCTGAACGAATGGAGCAACGCTCACAAGCAACACCTCAGGCTAGTCACGTATACCTTCTTTCTACTTCGGACCGTTCATTCTTAGTTTTCGTAGCAACCGGGAAGCCCTTCTCTTTCTTGCCCGTCCACTTAACATCTTCTTCGAGAAAACGAACGCAAACGTTCTTGAACTCAGCATAAATCTCCTTGAGTTCTTGCTCGTCAAAAGTGTCAATGAAAGTGGGATTTCTAAGCCAGCTATCCCAACCTCTCACACTCTCGAAGAGTGAAGAATTCATCTTGATCAACGCTGCATATAGACCTAGACGATCGACTGGAGCAAGTTTCTTGATTGCCTCTAGAGCCTTCGCTCTCTCCTCAACCCAAGACAAATTTGCTAAGACACCTGCGTAGTGACGTCGCAGTAATTCTAACCGCAATTAAAACTTGCTTTCACCTAACTCCCAAAGCTAAATCAGCACGCAACACTCTCTTCTATCTAGAAATGAGGCAGAGCATTGAAGCGAATTGAACCACAAGTATTCAAAATCGCGGAGACAAGCCTTTGCATAGAAGGGGTACGTAAGATGACAGAATTCTATGGCGCGCAGGAATGGCTGAGAAGATCAAGAGAACTTCAACCGAATGACTCGGAGTTCTTAATCGAGCTTTCAGGACGCGCATGCTACAAGAGTTTTGGGACTGGTTTGAACCCTAATGTGACTAAGGTTCGCGACAATCCACGAGACTACCTTACGAACGTTCTGGCAAAGGCTGATGGTAGTATACTTGAACATGCATCTGTAACATTCGCTTTTCTGAACGTAAGTCGAATATTCACACACGAACTCGTGAGACACCGCGCAGGAACTGCCATCAGTCAGGAGAGCTTAAGGTACGTTAGGCCGCGAGAAATTGATATTTGGATTCCACCCGATGTTGAATCAGCGTCGAAGGAATTTGAGGAAGCTATTGAAGCAATCGCGAAGAGATACCGTAGCCTTGAAGAGAGATTCGATTGGGAAAAGATGAGCTTTGAACAGAAGAAACGTGTGACATCTGCTCTTAGACGAATCCTTCCTGATGGGATAGCAACCAACCTCATCTGGACGGCCAATCATAGAACTCTACGTTGGGTAATTGAGATGAGAACTGATCCTGCTGCTGAGATCGAAATACGCAAAGTGTTCGGAAAGGTCGCTGACATCTGCATCACAGATTATCCTCTCCTGTACGCAGATTTCAAGCGAACGGAACTATCTGATGGCACGTTTCAGTATACTCCAAAATTCTCTAAGGTGTAATAAACGGAAGCAAGGAAATTGACAGAACGCTTTTGGAAGACATCAATCTCTAAAGTCGAACCGAACAAAATTCTAGTTCACGGATACGACCTTACGCAACTCGTTGGCAGATACAGCTATGCGGATTTAACGTACCTCTTGTGGCGTGGCGAACTACCGTCACGATCACATTCTCAAATGATGGATGCGTTATTGACGTCTTGTCTCGAACACAGCCTTAATTCGCCTTCCGTTGACGCCACGGTATTCGTCGCATCCTCAGGAGTCCCCCTCCAAGCGTCGGTTTCAGCAGGTGTGGCCGCCATGGGTGATTGGCATGGAGGCGCTATCGAGGAAGCAGCAAGAATATTGCAGGAAGGAGCGGCGATGAAGGACAAATCACTTCAGGAGACGGCCAATGGAATCTTGACAACTTGGAAAGATTCCGGGAAAAGACTCCCTGGCTATGGACATCCTACTCATACTGATGACCCACGTACGAAAAGGCTGTTGGAGATAGCCGATCAAGCGAAAGTGTCTGGACGGCATGTCAACCTTGCGCTCGAAATCTCCGCTTTGACCGAAGAGGTCTACGGCAAGCATTTGATTCTAAACGTTGATGGTTGCATAGCCGCAATAATCTCCGATATGGGATTCGACTGGAGACTCGGCAAAGGATTCTTCATTGTCAGCCGTACTCCAGGGCTCATAGCGCATGCTTACGAGCAAATGTACTTCGAGAAACCCTACAAGTCACCGAACTGGAGCGAAATTGAGTATACTGGACGTCCTGAACGCAAGGTGCCAAAGTCTTAAAGTGGCTATTGTTCTTTCTGCATGACTCGGACTTCACACTTCGCCAGTTTCTTGAATTCTTCCGCGTCTTTGGCACTGCCAACTATAGAAGCGTAATGCATTGGTACAGCGACTTTCGGCTTGATTGAGGCGGCAGCTTCCGCTGCTTCCTTCGCAGTCATAACGTACGTGCCGGAGACCGGTAGTAATGCAATATCAGGCGCCATACCTTTCATTTCAGTAATATGATCTGTGTCCGCTGCATGATAAATTCGGACACCATTCACCGTCACAATGAATCCTAATTTACCATCCTCCTTAGGATGAAACAATTTTCCGGGTTCTCTGAACTTGTTAGTATTATAGGCAGGAACAGCTTCGACTGTCACCGTGCCAAGTGCCAGTTTGTCACCTGGCTTAACGATCTTCAGTTCCTTCGCTGGCAGCTTGGAGAGCTTGTTCTTCGACTGCGCATGAGCTACGAGCACAGTCTTGGAGGTGACCACTTTCTTCAGATCGTCAATGCTGCAATGATCGTCATGTTCGTGACTGATTAAAACCAAGTCAGCATCTGCGCCGCCTTTGATTTCGTACGGATCGATGTAGATAACTTGTCCATCTTCAATCCTAAACCCGTCATGTCCCAACCAAGTCAATTTCACACCATTATACTCAAACATCGTTGGCTACCTAGGAGATACCGAACATCTGTACTTTATTTAAAGCGACCGCAGATTTAATTCAGGCTCAACATTTGCACCAGCAAGGCTTCTCGCTTCTGTCAACGAAAATTCAAGAGGTAATAGCGGAAGCTGGGATGGTTCATCCTACTGCTCCACAGTCCGCTGCAATTCCTCAAATCATGTCGGGCAGGAATGTTCTACTCATCGCGCCCACCGGTTCTGGAAAGACTGAAGCCGTGCTACTTCCCATTTTCGATCTTCTGATGAAAATCCCAGAGAGACATGGAATTTCCATTATCTACATTACGCCACTCCGAGCATTGAATAGGGACCTACTCAACCGACTGAAAATCTGGAGTTCGAAACTCGGTTTCTCAGTCGAAGTCAGACACGGTGACACGCCAACCAAAGAGCGAAGGAAACAAGCTATCAAGCCACCTGATTTGCTTGTTACGACTCCCGAAACACTGCAGGCAATTTTACCTGGAAAGCGCATGCGAACCCACCTACAACAGGTTAAATGGGTTGTAATCGACGAGGTCCACCAACTAGCGGGCGACCGACGAGGGGTACAACTAACCGTTGCCCTTGAGAGACTTCGCAAAGTCACTGACTGTGAGTTCCAGAGGATTGGACTCTCAGCAACAGTCGGTAATCCAGATGAAATCGCTTCATTCATTGCAGGTAACAGAGATATTCAGGTTATTCAAGTCTCTCCACCGAAAGAAGCAGAATATTTTGTGGAATATCCTCATCCGACAGACGAAGACAATATCGTCGCGCAAAAACTTCTTACGGCCCCTGAGGCCGCAGCCCGCTTAAACAGAATCTGGGAACTCGTCGAAGCTCATGATTCCACGCTAATATTCGTAAACAGCCGCACGAACGCAGAAATGATCGGGTCCAGATTTCACCAGTTGAAACGAAACGTTGGAGTTCATCACGGCTCTTTGCCCAAGGATGAAAGAGTACGCGTCGAAGACGACTTCAAGGCCGGAAGAATAAAGGCGTTAGTGTGCACTTCTACACTAGAGCTCGGGGTCGACATTGGAAACGTTGACCTTACAATTCAATACATGTCTCCGAGACAGGTATCAAGTCTTATTCAGCGGGTTGGACGTTCAGGCCACAGGCTCGATCGAGTATCCAAAGGTACGATTGTCGCAGTATCAACTGACGATTTACTGGAATCTATCGCAGCTGTATTCAACGCTCAAGAAAAATGTCTTGAGCCAGTGAAAATCCATAAAAACGCGTTAGACGTTCTCGCACATCAAGTCGCTGGCCTTCTACTAGAATTAGACGACGGAGTAATGCCGGCTGAAGTATTCGCTCTCATCACGCAAGCATACCCATTTCATGAATTACAAAGAGACGACTTCGACAAAGTCCTGGTTTTCCTTGACAAGCTAAGATACATCAACTTTGACGATAAGTTACTGACACGTAGCTCACGCACTCGACAATATTATTTCGAGAATCTCTCGATGATACCAGATGAACGCAGATACCAAGTAATCGACGTTTCCACTCAACAACCCATAGGAATTCTGGGAGAAGAGTTCATGATTCTCAAAGCACGGAAAGGGATACGTTTCATCATCAAAGGAAAAGTCTGGGAAATCAAGCAAATCACAGACGACGCCAAGGTCTACGTGATACCGGTTGAGGATCCAACAGCGGCTATTCCCGGATGGGATGGCGAACTCCTTCCTCTGCCAATTGGCGTAGCCCAAAGAGTTGGTAGTCTACGGTCAGACATAGATCAATCTCTCACTCAACACGATAGCACAGTCACCATCAACCAATTGAAGAAATCGTGGCCCACCGAGCGTTATGCACTTAGAAAAATCACGGAAGAGATTGCCGAACAAAAGACCATGGGAGCTCCAATCGCGACAGATCAAAGGATTGTTCTGGAAGCGTTCGATAGATACCTGATTCTTCATTCATGCTTTGGAGATACAGTGAACAACACGTTAGGAGAAATCTGCGAAGAACTACTCTCAAGAAAAGCATTAGTCAGAAACTGGTGGGCTGACGGATACAGAATACTACTCGAATTAACGTCACACACCGATGACCTCTCCATCGAGGAAATCAAAGAGACTATCTTCGGAATAGATGATGGCGCCCTCGAAGGCGTATTGAAGGGGATTCTTCACCGACACTTCCCCTTCGGCTATTATATGAAGTTCATCGCAGAACGATTTGGAGCGCTCAAACGCGGACTAACCTACTCGGGAGACAGCCTACGAGAACTCGCCTTAAGATTTCGGATGACCCCTATTTATGACGAAACGATTCGAGAAGCCCTTCTGCTTCACGTAGACTATCCACGCGTTAGAGAGATCTACAGATCATTACACGAAGGCTCCATTGAACTCTCGCTCTTCAAAGCAAAGGACCACCCTACTCCATTCGCGTACCATTTACTCAACAAACACATTGACGTGCCAGAACTGATTGCCCCCGAGACCGTTGAGAAGGACACGATTAACAGATTGAAATTCAGCCTCGATAACATTAGTGTCGACCTCATATGTTTTGAGTGTTGTGAGACAGGCTATAACCTAACTGTCAAGGATCTGCCCTCTAAACCCTCGTGCGAATCTTGCAAGTCAGGCCTCTTAGCCGTATCAACCTGGTCCACCGATTTTGTTAAGAAGATACTGCAAAGGAAGCTCAATGGAGAGACGTTAGAGGAGGATGAGAGAACGCTTCTAGCAAAGAGCAGACGATCAGCTGATCTCGTTCTCTCTTACGGTCACCGAGCAGTAATTGCACAATGCGTCTATGGCATAGGCCCTCAGACGGCTAGCAGAATCTTAGCAAAGATGCATGACCACGAGAGAGACTTCTACAAAGACCTGCTTGAAGCGAAATTGCATTTCATTACTACAAGACAGTTTTGGGATAAATCGTAGCGACATGGGCCGCGTTTCGAAGCTGTATCGGCGTCGCACCAAACGGACACGCCAATCTAGAGGTCGGCATGAGACAGGTTGATGCAGG
>Ga0074046_10002602_pt1 | contig 15513 bp, 13 predicted proteins | sample BogForMeECP23OM3_FD_94441 | JGI IMG/M metagenome (GOLD analysis project Ga0074046, IMG submission 94441) | Bog forest soil microbial communities from Calvert Island, British Columbia, Canada - Bog Forest MetaG ECP23OM3 | ecosystem: Environmental > Terrestrial > Soil > Wetlands ...
AGACATGACCGCACCCGAAGCGTTCGCAAAGCCTCAACCAAACCCTTGACGACGGGGCGCCGTCCAGACATGCCGAATCCAGTTGATCGCCTTGGTGGTCAGGTCGTCGGTCAGGTGATAGCCCTGTTCGGCGGATTTTTCCGGCTCGATCGGCGTGGTGCCTTCGTAGAGCGCGGGGTAGTACTGGTTTGTTTCGCCGCCAATGAAACCATAAAAATATTCGAACCCGCCGCCTCCGCTAGGCCAGGCGTCGAACGGACCCATCGGGCTTGTCTGCCAGACCGGCACTTCGTGGCACTTGCCGAACTGCGCGGTCGAATAGCCATTGAGCTTGAGGGTGCGCGCGAGCGGGGCGCAGGTGTTGGGCAGAATCGAGTTGTAGCCCGGCGCCGAGGTCGCAATCTCCGTGATGCCGCCCATGCCCACTGAATGATGGTTGCGGCCCGTCAGCATCGCCTGACGGGTCGGCGAGCAGAGCGCCGTCATGTGGAACCGGGTGAACCGGAGGCCGTTGTGGCGCCAAGCTTTTCGAAATTCGGGGTATGGCACGGACCGCCGAAGGCGCTAGAGGCGCCGTAACCGACGTCGTCGATAAGCACGATAAGGACATTCGGCGCGCCCGAAGGTGGGCGCAATTGTCGGATTGGCGGATATTTCGTATCGGGGTCTTTCGCGTCGTAGGTCGTAAGGCCTACGTGCGGTTGATCCGGGATCGGAAGAACCGTCCGCTGCACCTTGTCCTGCTCGGTCATCGGATCGCCCCCCAATTGTATGTACCCCCGATATCCCGCGCGGAGAGCAGGATCGGATGTTGCTCGGAGCACGCTACACAACAATTGGTGCGCGCGCCACTCAGCTTCAAATGCGGAATCCTCGAACTTGGAAACTCAGCGCGGCTTCCCGTCGTCGCAGTATGGCTGGTCGCCCTAAGTCGACTCCGGCCGTCTGTTGCGGACAAGCGGCGGCATCGGCAAGGGCTGCGACCCGAAGCTCGAGGCCAACGATGTCCTCGTCGCCGAAGCATCGACGCGACGGTCCCGCTCGCCGTCTCGGCCGACGAGACGCTCGATGTCGGGATCGATACCGGAATGCCGGCGGCCGACACGTACGAAGGCGCGTTCCCGTTCACCGGCAAAATTGGGGCGGTCACGTTCAATCTGAAATGGATCGCCAAGCGCCGGTCAGCTCAGTCGCGAGCCCTTGGGATACCGCCCCGGCGCCGTCGTCGCGGCCCTATTCCGCCGCCGCCGGGACCTCGAACGACGGCGCGGCGCGTTTGCCGGCCTGGGCCTGGATCGCCGTCAGCGCGATGGTGTAGACGATGTCGTCGACCAGGGCGCCGCGCGACAGATCGTTGACGGGCTTGCGCAGCCCCTGCAGCATCGGGCCAAGCGAGACGACGTTCGCGGAGCGCTGCACGGCCTTGTAGGTCGTGTTCCCGGTGTTGAGATCGGGGAACACGAACACGCTCGCATGGCCCGCCAGCGGGCTCCCGGGCGCCTTCTGCCGGCCGACGCTTTCGACGGTGGCGGCGTCGTACTGGATCGGTCCGTCCACGATGAGATCGGGACGGCGCGCCTTGACCAGCGCCGTGGCCCTGCGGACCTTGTCCACGTCTTCGCCAGACCCGGAAGCCCCCGTCGAATAGGAGATCATGGCGACGCGCGGCTCGACGCCGAAAGCCCTCGCCGATTCTGCGGATTGGATCGCGACTTCGGCGAGTTCCGCTGCGCTCGGATCCGGATTGATCGCGCAATCGCCGTAGACGAGCACCTGGTCCGGCATCAGCATGAAGAAGACGCTCGAGACGATGCTGCTGCCGGGCGCCGTCTTGATCAGTTGTAGCGCCGGGCGAACGGTGCTCGCCGTCGTATGGACAGCGCCCGAAACGAGACCGTCCACGTCGCCGACCGCCAGCATCATCGTTCCGAGCGTGACCCTGTCCTCGAGGCCCATCTCGGCCTGCAGCGGCGTCAGGCCCTTGTTCTTGCGGATCTCGACCATGGGCGACACGTACGCGTGCCGGATCGTCTCCGGATCGATGATTTCGACGTCCGGCGGAAGCTCGACGCCGTAAGCGGTTGCGACCGCTTGGATCTTCTCGGGCGATCCGAGCAGCACGCAGCGCGCGACGCCTTTTTCGGCGCAGATCGCCGCCGCCCTCACGGTGCGCGGCTCGTCGCCTTCCGGCAGAACGATGCGCTGGGGAACGGCGCGCGCCGTCGCGACGAGGTAGTGCCGGAAGACCGGCGGCGGCATGAGCGTGTCGGTCGGCAGGTCGATCCGTCTGGCGAGAGGGGCCACGTCGATCCTGTCGGCCATGAAGGCGATCACGCGCTCCATCCGCTCCAAATCGTCTTCGCTGATATGCTTTGACAGACCCGACAGCCGCCTCGCCGTTGTGTAGGTGTCGTCGCTGGTCAGAAGGATCGGCAGACGGTTCAGCGGCGGCTTGGAGAGGATCGCGCTCACGTCCGTCATGGGCCGTCCGCCCAGAGTCAATACGAATCCGGCAAGCGGCATGCCGCGCTGGGCGATGAGCGCGGTCGCGAGGATAGTGTCGGATCGATCGAACGACGTGACCACCAGGGTTCCCGGACCGAGATGGCCGAGCAGCTTGCCGCAGGAGCTGGCCCCGATGACCAGCTTTTCCACCCGGGCGGTCTCGATGTCTCCCCGATTGAGGATCTCGAAGCCGAGCTGCCTCGCGACGTCGATCACGCGCGGCGCCGAAAGACCGGGGACGTTCGGAATCGCAGCCAAAATCGGCACGGGGCCTGTTTCCGCGTCGGTCTTTGAGCGTCCGATCTCGGCGAGGTCTTTCGCCGCTTCGGGGTCGCAGTAGTTGATCAGCACGCCGGCGACGGGCCGACGGCCGTCGTCGCTATATTGCTCGATTGCCGATGCGATCATCGCGACCAGGGTCTTGGCGGCACGCCCCTGACCGGCGAGCACCGGGATGACGTCTGCGGCGAGAGACGTGATCATCCCGATATTCAGGCGTGTGGCGATCTGCATGTCGGCGTCGGGATTGAGTCCCTCCACGACGAGCAGATCGGTGTTTTCGCCCGCAGCCTCGACCCGCGCGACGACTTCCTCCATCAGGTTCGAGAGTTGCCCCGTCCGCACCATTTCCGCCGCCTGGTCGAACGGAATCGGGTCGGGCGTGTCCTCGTGGCAAAGCTTGCGCGCGAAGGACGCCGAAAGGTCCTGCTCACCCACGACGCGCTCAGGCTGCGAAATCGGTTTGACGAAGCCAACGCGACCGCCCGCGAGTTGCAGAGCGCGGACGAGGCCCAGCGCCAGCGACGTCAACCCGACCTCGGCCGACACCGGCACAAGGTAGAAGATGCGGCGGTGCGAACTGGCGTTCATGACTGTGATTCCTTTCCCCCGACGACATCGCCGAAGGCCCGCGATCTCGTCGCTAATGCCCGTCCGATGCGCTCGACGCCCGTTGAGGCGGGCCCGCCTCGTCCAGTCGCCTGGGTATCGCCGCCAGGCGCGGTCGCTCGTCGATTCTTGTCGCTTGGCTGGCGTCCCGAAGGCCGAGACATTTCGCGCAATCCCAATAGGACGGGGGCGCCGCCGTCGGCCGGCAAAACGGAGATTCTCGGCGACGACGAACCGCAGGTGATGACGAAGGCAAAATCGTCAGGCATGGCCGGGACTGTTCTGATTCGATTATACTTCTAACAAGGAGACTTCAAAAGACTGTTCGATGACGGTAGCGCGAACCGGCTCGCCGCACCTCTCGCCTCGGCTGACCTAGCGCGCCTGCCTTACGTCACGCTGGACGCGGCGCGGTCCCGAGCGGAGCCGGCAACTCCCTGTCTCTTCGACGCTTGCCCCTCGCGCGACGGCATGCCAGCGTAGCGCATGAGCACAGCTTGCGCCGGACGTTCGGTCCAGGTCGCAGGACGTTCACCGGGAGGGAAGCCTATGCTCGATGTGACGCCAGAAGGTCGTGTCAGCCATGTCCTGACGAATCTCGGAGACGCGCTCGCCGGCAATGACCTCGATCGGGCCGTTCAACTGTTTCAGGACGACAGCTACTGGCGCGACCTCGTCGCGTTCACGTGGAACATCAAGACGATGGAGGGCAAGGACGCTGTCCGCGCGATGCTCGAATCGCAGCTTGCGGCGGTGAAGCCGTCGGGCTGGAAGGTTGACGAGGCTGCGGGCGTGACGGACGAGGGCGGGGTCACGACCGGCTGGTTCACTTTCGAAACCGACGTCTTCCGCGGCTATGGCCTCGTGCGCCTCAGGGACGGGAAGATCTGGACGCTTCTGACGACCGCCGTCGAACTGAAAGGCCACGAAGAGCCGCTCGGTTTCAACCGGCCCCTCGGCGCCAAGCATGGCGCGGCCAAGCATCGGCCGAGCTGGAAGGAGGACCGCGAAGAGGAGGCCCGCACGCTCGGCGTCACGAGACAGCCCTATGTCGTCATCGTCGGAGGCGGCCAGGGCGGCATCGGGCTCGGCGCGCGGCTCAAAATGCTCGGCGTCCCGACCATCATCGTCGAGAAGCACGCACGGCCCGGCGACAGCTGGCGCAACCGTTACAAGTCGCTCTGCCTGCATGACCCGGTCTGGTACGACCACATGCCCTACCTGCCGTTCCCGCCGAACTGGCCGGTGTTCTCGCCGAAGGACAAGATCGGCGACTGGCTCGAGATGTATGTCAAGGTGATGGAGCTCAACTACTGGGGCTCAACGGTCTGCAGACATGCGACCTACGACGACAAGACCAAGGAATGGACCCTCGTCGTCGAGCGGGACGGCAAGGCGATCACGCTCAGGCCGAAGCAGCTCGTGCTCGCGACCGGCATGTCGGGCAAGCCGAACCTTCCCAAGTTTCCCGGCATGGAGCGCTTTAGGGGCGATCAGCACCACTCCTCGAAACATCCCGGCCCGGACGCGTACGCCGGGAAGAAGGCGGTCATCATCGGCTCCAACAATTCCGCCCACGACATCGCCGCGGCGCTCTGGGAGAACGACGCCGACGTCACCATGGTGCAGCGCTCGTCCACGCACATCGTCCGCTCCAGCACCCTGATGGATATCGGCCTCGGCGCGCTCTATTCCGAGCAGGCGGTGAAGAACGGCATCGATCACCATCGCGCCGATCTCATCTTCGCCTCGGTCCCCTATCGCATTTTGCACGAGTTCCAGACCCCGCTCTACCAGCAGATGAAGGAGCGCGACGCGGACTTTTACGAGGGGCTGGGAAAGGCGGGCTTCTGGCACGACTGGGGCCCCGACGGATCGGGCCTGTTCATGAAATACCTGCGGCGCGGATCGGGCTACTACATCGATGTCGGCGCGAGCCAATTGGTCATCGACGGAAAGATCAAGCTGAAGCGCGGGCAGGTGACGGAGATCACTGAGACGGGCGTCAGGCTCGATGACGGAACGGAGCTTCCGGCCGATCTCATCGTCTACGCGACGGGCTACGGATCCATGAACGGCTGGGCCGCGGATCTGATCAGCCAGGAAGTCGCCGACAAAGTCGGCAAGGTGTGGGGCCTCGGCTCGGACACGCCCAAGGACCCGGGCCCCTGGGAGGGCGAACAGCGCAACATGTGGAAGCCGACGCAGCAGGAAGCGCTCTGGTTCCACGGCGGCAACCTGCATCAGTCGCGGCACTATTCCCAGTTCCTGGGGCTGCAGCTCAAGGCGCGGATGGAGGGAATCCCCACGCCCGTCTTCGGACTGCAGGAGGTCCACCACAAGGGTTAGGGGTCAAAGCCAACGTCTGGCGCCCGTCTGGCAGGAGTGCGCAAGAAGGTCATGGTGGGCTATGCGAACGCGTATTATCCGCGGACGCTGGCGGTACCGATTCCCGCAGCCTCCTGCCCCGACGGAAGTGGGTCTCGAGCTTCACGACGCTCGGGCAGAGGCGCACGTCGTCGACGCGGCCGCCCGCGTTCGGAAAGCCATCGGGCAAGTCCTCCCTGTCCAGCGAGCCTGTGACGCCCCTCACATCCCCCCGCGGTATTTCCCTGTAGATCACTGGGTTGAGGGTCGTGGAAGGGATGCCGGTCTGGGCCAGCCGGTTGGCAGGAACCTCATGAGGAGTGCGATTTCGCTTCTGATCCTCTTGCCGGCGCTCGCGACGCCTGCCTTCGCGATCGACGTCCCTGCCGAGGCGGTTCGAAAGAGCGAGGCTCTCATTCTGGCCCGAGGCGGCGGCATGGGCGACTCGGGAGGCACGGGCGGCTCGATACAAGGAGTCGGCGGAGGCGGCATGAATTGCGCCGGGTGCAGCGGCGGCCAGGGCGGCATGAACGGAGGGAACGGAGGCGGGGCGACCGGCGGCATGGCTGGGGGATCAGGCGCAGGCGGCGGGATGGGCGGCGCGGCGCAGCGCGCAGGCCCAAGCGGAGGGAGCTTGGGCGGCCTGTTCGGGTTTACCAATCCCGCCAACGCCGCAGAATCGACCGGGCAAGACAAAGACAAGCTCGAGCGAAAGCGTAAGTTGCGCGCCTCGCATCACGCGAAATCGCGAGGTCAGTAAGTCCGGGCTCTTTGCTCCTCGTCGCGCGCGAAGCGGGCAATGAGGAGGGCGTCGGCTCACGATCCGGTGGGGGCGAGTCTGGACGGGCGGCAAGAGGCGATGGGCCCGGCCTGCTGGATGAGTCCAGGCGGCGGCACACCGGCGCACTCCCTCCGCAAACTGCGCGTCGATCAGTTCGGTTTGCCGCGGCCGGCGGCCCGGCGACCGCGGCCAGCCTGCGGCGTTCCGAAGACGAACGGCCCAGCCTGGGAACGCTTGAGAGGGAAGCCACTGAAGCGTAGTTTCATGTGCAAAAGCGTATCGAACGGTGCTTGGGATATGCTTCGGGACTTTGCCGCATGAGAAGAACACACGATGGTTGGCATCTTTATTAGTTATCGGCGCGGGGAGGCGGAGGGACAAGCAAGAGCCCTGAGTGCCGAGCTTCAGACTTTCTATGGCAGGGGGTCTGTGTTTATTGATGTCGACAGCATTGGTCCCGGACGAGACTTCCGTATAGCGCTCTTGAAGAGCATCGAGTCGTGTGACGCATTTCTGGCGCTTATCGGCCCCGGTTGGCTCGACGCCAAGGATGCCGAGGGACGCCGCAGGTTAGACGATCCAAAGGATTTCGTGCGCGAGGAGATCGCGGTCGCTCTGACGCGAGACATTCCGGTAGTGCCGATACTCTTGCAGAACGTTTCTATGCCGCGGGCGGAGAACCTGCCGGACGATCTGAAGGAGCTCGCCTTTCGTAACGCGTTCGAACTCAGACACAGCCGATGGCATGCCGACGTCCGGGATCTCGTCGAACGATTGGGATCCGTCTCGCCCGCGCTCGCCTTTCCGCAACTGAGCGCGGGAAGCGGACAGTCTGAAGAAGCGGGCCGCATCCGGCGACCGCGATGGCTGAACCGTCGCACCGCAGTTGGAGCGGCAGCGGCTGGAGCTATCGCCGTCGGCTCGGCCGTGGTCGCGCCCCCAATCCTCCGATGGGCGTCAAAGGCGTCGAAACCGAGCTTGCGCGCAATCTCCTTCGACTTCGCTACGGTCGACGAGAAGGGCGCCCATCTCGCCATGCAGAAGGGGACCGCATCGGTCTTCACTGAGCCGCTTTCTTCGGACGTCGGCGTGATGATGGTGTCCATTCCGGAGGGAAGTTTCGTCATGGGTTCGCCCCAATCCGAACCGGAGCGGCGCGCAAACGAAGGCCCTCAGCGCCATGTGAGGCTCAGGACGTTCTTCATCGGCTCTTCGCTGGTCACGCAAAGGCAGTGGGCCGCGGTTGTCGCCAACCCAAAGGCTTCGAGTCTCCGCACCCTCGACCCCGATCCGTCCTTCTTCAAGGGTGCGGATCTGCCGGTGGAAACCATAAGCTGGAATGAAGCCGCCGAATTCTGCCGCCGCGTTGGCGAGCTCACAGGCCGCGACTACCGCCTTCCGACCGAGGCGGAGTGGGAATACGCGTGCCGGGCAGGTTCGTCCGGGCCGTTCAGCTTCGGTCCAACGATCACTCCGCAACTGGCAAACTACTGCGGAGTTGGCGGCGCCGTCTGCGGAGACAGCAACGGCGGCAGCATCGCCTCGGATGAGTATGACGGCGCGACGTACCATTCCGGCGCTTATGGACAGGGTCCCGTTGGCATTTTCCGGGGTACGACCACTGTGGCGGGGACGTTTCCGCCGAACCGGTTCGGCCTTTACGACATGCATGGCGACGTTTGGGAATATTGCCAGGATGTGGCGACTCCCAACTATTCGCATGCCCCTTCGGACGGTTCGGCCTACGTATCCGGAGACGGCGACAGGATCCTTCGCGGGGGCTCCTGGTCGCACAATCCGGCGATCTGCCGCGCCGCGTATCGCGACCAGATCGCGCCGGACAATCGGGGTTGGCAGGGCCGGATAGGCCTTCGGTTGGCGTGCTCGGCGTGAGGGGCGAGCGCTGGAACACCGCGCAACCAGTCATCCGGGACCGTGCGGGTCGGCAGGCGCGTGGCCGGCGCCGGCAATCTCACGTCAGGGCGAGGATTGCGCCTCGCTGGCGATTCCGTAGGTCCGGTTCCTTGCCCACTCGCGACATTCGCGCCCGCGACCCGCAATGTCGGCTCAACGTCGACACCGGTCCTTCGGCGTGGGAACCAAACGTCAGGTTAACCAGTGGGCGCGCCACGAAGGCAGAGGGGCGAGACGATGCGAGCGACGGAGCGTTGAAGCGCCGCGGGACGCCGCCCGTCCTATTCCCGCTTGTCCTCCGGCAGGTCGTCGTCGCTGATCGCCCGCCAGCCGGCGCCGTCGAGGTCGTCGAACTGGCCGCTCTTCAGAGCCCAGAGGAACGCCGCGAGGCCGAAAAGGCCCAGCGCCAGCGCAATCGGCACGAGATAGACGAGGACGTTCATGCGCGCGGCCTATTCGGGTCGCGGGCTCTCAGCGCGTTGAGCGTCACCACGACCGACGAGCCGGACATCGCGAGCGCGGCGATCAGCGGCGTCACGAAGCCGAGCACGGCGAGCGGAACGGCGATCGCATTATAGATCGCCGAAATCCAGAGGTTCTGCACCATCAGCCGGCGCGCCTTCGTCGATATCCGCATCGCGTCCGCGACCGGCGCGAGGCAATCGCCTAAGAAAAGCGCGTCGGCCTGCGCCTGGGCGACGTGGGCGGCGGAGATCGGCGAGATCGAGACATAGGCGGCCGCGAGCGCCGGCGCGTCGTTGAGGCCGTCGCCGATCATCAGGGGCCGGCGGCCGGCCTCCTTGAGGGCCTTGATCCGGGCGATCTTGTCCGCGGGCTTCAGGCCGGCCGCATAACGTGTCACGCCGAGTTCGCGGGCCGCCAGCGCCACCGCCGGCTCGCGATCTCCCGAAAGGATCTCCACCTGCCGCTCGCGCGCCAGCTCCGCGACGACCGCCGCCGCGTCCGCGCGGAGCGCCTGCCGGATGGCGAAAACGACGGCGCGCCCGGGAAGGGCGAGAGCGATCAGCGAAGCGTCGGGCCAGCGTTCCGCGACCGGCGCCGCCTCGCGCTCCGCGGCTACCCATGCGACCGAGCCGAGCCGCACCGGCGAGCCCTTAAACTCACCGCTGACGCCCTCGCCCGGGAACTCTTCGGCCGTGAGCGGCGACTGCGCCCCGGCCGCCTCGACGATCGCCTTGGCGAGCGGATGCCGGCTCGCCAGCGCCAGCCGGCCGGCGAGCGCGAGATCCGCGGGCGCGACGTCGGCGACGTTGGCGAGAACCGGGCGGGGCAGCGTCAGCGTGCCCGTCTTGTCGAACACGACCGAATCGGAGTCGGCGAGGCGCTCCAGCGCTTCGCCGGAATGGAGGATGAGCCCCCGCCGGAACAGCGCGCCGGCCGCCACGACCTGCACCGCGGGGACGGCGAGGCCGAGGGCGCAGGGGCAAGTGATAATGAGCACCGTGATGGCGATCGTCAGCGCAGGCTGCCAGCCGGCGCCGAGCGCGAGCCAGGCGAAAAAGGTCAAGAACGCGGTCACATGCACGACCGGAACGTAGACCCGCGCGGCGCGATCGGCGAGGCGCACATAGGACGAGCGCTGCTCGACCGCATTGACCAAAAGACCGTTGACCTCGTCCAGGAAAGTGCCCGTCCCGGCGTTCTGCACGCGAATGCGGAGCGCCCCGGTCAGATTGAGCGTGCCGGCGTAAACAGGAGCGCCGGGCGACACGGGCGCCGGGGCCGTCTCTCCGGTCACCAAGCTCTGATCGACCTCCGAGCGTCCGTCCTCGACCGTTCCGTCGACGGCGATGCGCTCGCCCGGGCGGGCGAGCACGAGGTCGCCGGGGCGAACGGCGGCGATCGGCGTCTCGCGCGCCTCGCCGTCGTCCGTCAGCTTCACGGCCCGGTCGGCCCGCATCGCCGACAGGTTGATCGCGTAGTCGCGCGTGCGCCGGCGCATGCGCTGATCGAGCAGGCGGCCGGCGAGCAGGAACATCAGCAGCATCACGGCGCCCTCGTAATAGGAGCCGTGCTGATGCGTCACCGTCTGCAACACCGACAAGGCGAGAGCCAGGATCACGCCGAGCGAGATCGGGACGTCCATGTTGAGCGCGCCCGCCCGGATCGACCGCGCCGCGCTTTCGAAGAACGGCATGCCGGCATAGGCCGCGCAGGGCAGCGCGACCAGCGCCGACAGCCAGTGGAACAGGTCTCGGGTCGCGGCGTTGGGGTCGTTTTCGGCGCCGGCCCACAGCGAGACCGACAGCAGCATGACGTTCATCGCACCGAAGGCGGCGACGCCGAGACAGCGCAAAAGCCGCTTCTCTTCCTGCGCCTCGACGCTGTCGGCCGCTTCGGCGGTGAAAGGAAAGGCCGGGTAGCCGAGCGCCTCGAGCCGTTCGAGGATGACCGGCGCCTCGAGCGCGCCGTCGTCCCATTCGACGGTCACCCGCTTGTTCGCCAGATTGACGCGCGCGCCGCGGACGCCCGCCTCTTTGCCGAGGCCCTTCTCGATCGCGACGATGCAGGCCCCGCAATAGACCCCGTTCACCACCAGGTCCATCGCGGCGACCCCGTCGGCCGGATGGCGCACGAAATGGGAGAGGTCCTGCGATTCCGTCAACGCAGGCGCCCTAGTCCGTAGCGGTGTCCGAGACCGTCATCTTGTTCACGCTGCGGAACAATCGCTCCGCGCCGCGGGTCGCCTCGATGACCAGGGTCCAGCGTCCGTGGCCGATGGGGCTCGCCACCCCCTCGTAATTGTCGCCGTCGGAGACGAGCGGGACGCTGCGGTCCTGCGCGGCGTCGAACGGGTGCTGGAAGCGCGCCGTGACCGCGAGGTCTGAGATCGGCGCGCCGTTCCTGTCGTGGAACTCGACCATCACCCGCTCGCCGTCGCCCTCAGCCCGGGTCAGCACGTCGGCTTTCCAGCCTCGTTCGTCCTGGGCCCGCGCTTCGGCGATGAGTCCGTTGAACGCCTGGCTGGCGTCGTAGGAATTTTCCAGCGCTTCGCCGTGCAGCGTGTGCAGGGCGAAATAGATCAGCGCGCCATTGGCGGCGAACATCACCAAAAAGAACCCGCCAAGCCAGGCGAGAACGTGGCGTCCCGTCAGTTGTCCAGACACGAGTGTCTTTCTCCATGCGTTGGCGCCAGTATGCGCCCGCCCCCGCGCCCCGCAACCCCTCCGAATCGCTCCGCCGCCGATCACGGCCCGAAGAAATGATCGACCACGACATTGCGCTCGCCCGTCTTCGGGTCGACCGCGGTGAAGGTGATCGGCGTCGACTGAGCCTTGAGGTTCACGTCCGGCGCGGTCGTCACGTAGACCGGGACTTCGAGCGTCGAATCCGGGTCGAGGCGAACGCCGAGGCGGCCGTCGGCAACGGGCTTCGCGACCACGCTGCTGACCGAGATTCCGGGGACGCCGCTCACCTCGAGGGTGAAGTCCTGCGGATCGGCGAGCTTGTTGGAGAAGCGCAGCGTGTAGCCGTTGCGGACGCCTCCCTCGGCCGTCTCTGTGAACAGCGGCGCGCGGACGTGCAGGACGCTGAGATGCGAGTTCGAGCGCGTCGCGAGCACGTACAGCATGATGCCGCCGGTCAGCGCGATCAGCGCGGCATACATGATGGTGCGCGGCCGGACGGGGTGGAAGGCGTTGGCCTCTCCGCGCATCCGCCGTTCGCGGTTCTCGTCGTTGTCGAAGGCGATCAGGCGGATCGGACGCTTGATCTTGGTCATCACCGCGTCGCAGGCGTCGATGCAGAGGCCGCAGTTGATGCAGCCCAGCTGAGGGCCGTTGCGGATGTCGACGCCGGTCGGGCAGACGGCGACGCATTGCAGGCAGTCGACGCAGTCGCCGGCGGGCTGATGATGGGCCCGAACTCGCTGGGCCTCCTTCACCGACATGCGCGGCTCGCCACGGTCGACCCTGTAAGTGACGTTGAGCGCCTCGTTGTCGGTCAGCGCCGCCTGGATACGCGGCCACGGGCACATGTAGAGACAGACCTGCTCACGCAGGTGGCCGGCGAGCGAATAGGTCGTGAGCGTCAGGATGCCCGCCCAGATGTAGGCGATGGCCGGCGCCTCAAGGGTGAAGAATTGTCTCATGAGGGTCGGCGCGTCGACGAAGTAGAGCATCGCGGCGCCGCCGGTGGCCAAGGCGATCAGGAGCCAGACCGCATGCTTGGCGACCCGCTTCATGATCTTTTCGGCTGTCCAGGGCATGGCGTCGAGCTTCATTCGGTCGCGACGATCGCCCTCGATAGCGCGCTCGACCCAGAAATAGAGGTCGGTCCATACGGTCTGCGGACAGGCGTAGCCGCACCACACGCGGCCGTACAGCGCGTTGGAGAGGAACAGAATCAGCGCCGCGAGGATCAAGAGGCCGGTGAAATAATACACCTCCTGAGGCCAGATCTGGATGAAGAAGAAGTAGAAGCGCGAGTGCGCGATATCGATCAGGACCGCCTGGTCAGGCAGGCTCGGTCCCCGGTTCCACCTTATGAACGGAACGACGTAGTAGACGCCGAGCGCGACCCACAACACGATCCATTTTAAGCGCCGGTAGGTCCCCCAGATTCGCTGGGGATAAACCTTCTTTGCCGCTTCATACAATGGACCGTCGTCGTAGACCTCCTCGGCGCCAATAGTCACTTCAAATCCGTCCTTTAATTTCCGCCGCCCAGGCTGTGGACGTACACGGCCAGCGACTTGATCGTCTCGGGGTCAAGCCGCTTTCCCCAAGCGGGCATGGTCGAGTTGCGCGCGTTGGTGATGGTGTAGACGAGGTCGTTGATGTCGTTGCCGTACAACCAGACCTTGGTCGTCAGGTTGGCGGAGCCCATGTCGAGGTTACCCTTGCCGTCCTCGCCGTGGCAAGCGACGCAATTGTCGGCGAAGATCTTCTTGCCGGCGGCGACGTCGACGCCCTGCTCCGGCTCGAGGCCGTCGATGGTGCGCACGTAGTTGGCGACCTGACGGATCTCCTCCGGCTTCAAAATGCCGTCCTTGCCGAACGCGGGCATGGCGCTGGTATGGGTGTCGGGATCGCCCGGCGCGCGGATGCCGTGGGTGATCGTGGTCTGGATTTGGTCCAGAGTCCCGCCCCACAGCCAGCGCCCGGCGGTCAGGTTGGGATAGCCCTTCTGGCCCTGCCCGCCCGAGCCATGGCACGGCGTGCAGTTGTCGCCGAAGGCCGCCTTGCCCTGCGCGAGCGCGAGCTCGAGCAGCTTGGGGTCGCCGGCGATCTCAGTGATGCTCGCCTTTTCGAGGCCCGCCGCCGCCTGCGCGCGAGCCGCCTGTCCAGCTGCAACGTCAGCCAGCACGGCCGCGCGGTTGGTGTGGCCCAATATGCCGGGCGTGAAGCTGCTGGCCAGCGGCCAGGCCGGATAGAAGATCCAGTAGACGAACGCGAAGGCAATGCAAAGGTAGAACAGCCACAGCCACCAGCGCGGCAGCGGCGTGTTCAGTTCGCGAATGCCGTCCCACTCGTGCCCCGTGGTTGTCTGGCCGGAGACTTTATCGACGTGATTCGGGTCGGTGGTCATCGCTCAATCCTCCCGCAGCGGCATGCGGGCCGCATCATGGAACCGCACGCCGTTCTTCGGCCAAAGCGCGTAGACGAGCGTCGCGAGGAAAAACAGGAAACAGTAGACGGTGCCGGCCGATTGCGCGAACTGCGCAAGCCATTCGTAGGTCGTTGACATTGCGATCCCCTATCCGGTCAGCGCAGGTTGGCCTTGTCGTCGAACTGCTTAAAGTCGACGAGGGTGCCCAGCATCTGCAGATAGGCGATCACGGCGTCGCCCTCGGTGACCTCGGGCGAGCCCGGATAGAACTTGCGCACGACCGCCTTGGGATAGCGCTTGAGAAGCGCCGCCGCCTCGGCCGTGTCCGGGCTCACCTGGGCCTTGAGGTCCGTCATGACGTTGGCCATCTGCTCGTCGGTGTACGGCACGCCGACCTCGCGGTTGGTCGCGACGTTGGCCTCGAGTTCCCGCGTATCGAGCGCCGTATCGAACAGGAAGGCGTAGCTCGGCATGATCGACTGGGGCACGACCGAGCGCGGGTTCATCAGGTGCGAGACGTGCCAGGAGTCGGTGTACTTGCCGCCGACCCGGGCGATGTCCGGGCCGTTGCGCTTCGAGCCCCACTGGAAGGGATGGTCGTACATGCTCTCGGCCGCGAGCGAGAAGTGGCCGTAGCGCTCGACCTCGTCGCGCAGCGAGCGAATCATCTGGCTGTGGCAAAGGTAGCAGCCTTCGCGCACGTAGATGTTGCGGCCGGCGAGTTCGAGAGGCGTGTAAGGCCTCATACCCTCCACGGTCTCGATGGTGCTCTTCAGGTAGAAGAGCGGGACAATCTCGACCAGGCCGCCGATGGCGACCATGATCAGGATGCCGATGACCAGCAGGATCGGATTCTTCTCCAGGATGTGGTGCCTGGCGAAGAATGACGACCCGCCATGTTGAGTCTGCGTTGAGCTGCTCATGGTCTCAGGTCCTCATTCCGCGGGCTGGAGAGAAGGCTGCGCCGCCGGCGCCGCCGCCTCGGACGCCGTGATCGTCATGTAGACGTTGTACAGCATCAGGCAGTAGGCGATCAGGAACAGCAGGCCGCCGAGGGCGCGGATCACGTAGAACGGATGCATCGCCGCGACCGTCTCGATGAATGAGTACTCGAGATAGCCCTGCGGGGTGTAGCTGCGCCACATCAGGCCCTGAAGGATGCCCGACACCCACATCGAGGTGATGTAGAGGACGATGCCGAGAGTCGCGATCCAGAAGTGCCAGTTGACCAGCTTCAGCGAGTACAGATCGCGCTTGTTCCACAGCCAGGGAACCAGGCAGTAGATGGCGCCGAACGAGACGAAGGCGACCCAGCCGAGCGCGCCCGAGTGCACGTGACCGACGGTCCAGTCGGTATAGTGCGACAGCGAGTTGACCGTCTTGATCGACATCGCCGGGCCTTCGAAGGTCGACATGCCGTAGAAGGCGACCGACACGACGAGCATGCGCAGCACCGGGTCCGTGCGCAGCTTGTCCCAGGCGCCCGA
>Ga0074046_10002603_pt1 | contig 15512 bp, 14 predicted proteins | sample BogForMeECP23OM3_FD_94441 | JGI IMG/M metagenome (GOLD analysis project Ga0074046, IMG submission 94441) | Bog forest soil microbial communities from Calvert Island, British Columbia, Canada - Bog Forest MetaG ECP23OM3 | ecosystem: Environmental > Terrestrial > Soil > Wetlands ...
CCGGCTTGCCGTGGTATTCGAATTCGTGCATGCGGCTACCCTGCTGCACGACGACGTTGTTGACCATGCCGAATTGAGGCGAAGCCAACCATCGGCAAACACGGTCTGGGGCAATCCTGCAGTTGTGCTCATTGGGGATTTTCTCTATTCGAAGTCCATACAGTTAGCTGTCGGATACCAGGACATCCGAATCCTGGAGGTGCTGTTGGAAGCCACGACCAGGATGTCCGAGGGCGAAGTTCTCCAGCTCATAAATTCCGATAATCTTGAAATAAGCGAGGACGAATATCTCGAAGTAGTTACGAAAAAAACCGCCGTACTCATCAGCGCGGCGTGCCGGACTGGCGCCATTTTCGGAGGAGGCGGCCTGGCAGAGGAGACGGCCCTCAAGGCTTATGGCCACAACCTGGGCATAGCCTTCCAGCTTGTTGACGATACTCTGGACTTTACCGGCGAGGCTGAAGAACTCGGAAAACCGGTCGGAAACGACCTCCAGGAAGGCAAGGCAACCCTGCCGCTCATCTATGCCCTGCAAAACGCAAAAGCCGCCGAACGGCTTCGACTGAGGCAGATTTTCACCTCGGAGCATATTCAGGCAAAAGAGATAAGTGAAATCAGAAACCTGGTCGTACGCAGCGGCGGAATCGAATACACCAACAACCAGGCCTGCGCGCATTCCATGAGGGCCAAAGAGGCGCTTCGCATATTCCCCCATGGTCCGGTCAAAGAAATCCTCGAGGACATCGCCGATTACGTAATCTGCCGAAGGACCTGAAAACAGAATTTGCACCACAGGCGCAGAGAGCGCAGAGATTTCGATCATTCGTCCTTCAATCACTCATCATTCCAGCCCCGGATCGGGGTTCGGGGCCGGCGCCGGAATCCAGTTAAACAAACTCTTGTTTTCCTCTGCGTCCTCTGCTGGTGAAATCGTGTCATCGCGGACAACTTCGCTTGCCGATGTATAGTGGCCGGACGCCACTTTCCGCGGTGCCGTATGCTCAAGTTGAGGTGTTAGGTTGACGTTCATCGTCATGGCAACCTTTGCAAATTATCAACTATCTGCAAAATCAATCCGAAGGCGCCGCAGCGCCGGGAAAATTCTCCATTCCTCCTAACCGGACAAAACGCACAATTGTCCAGTTAGGAACTCCGCATTCGCACCTGCCTAAACCCATCTCCGGACCTGCGCCCTGTAAGCGTTATAATCTTCTTTGAACGTATGATTCAGCCGTTGTTCCTCATACGGTATGAAAATGAAATGAATGATGCCGAAAAAGACGGCAGGCGCAAGAAAAAAGAAAAGTGAGCCCGACCAGAGAAACGGTGCCAGCAACATCAACTCCATTCCCTGGTACATCGGATTCCGGGAGAATCGGAACGGCCCGGACCTGACCAATGTCACGGGAGCCGCTGTCGGGCAGATAGGGTTCTTTTCCCGCCGGAATTCGCTCCATGCCCACATCATGACGCCAAACCCCGCAGTTAACGCAGCGACACCGCAACCGGGGCAGGAAAAGGGCGATAAGCGAACAACCGGCGCAAAACAGTACGAAAGGCTCGCAACAGCCACCAGAAAGATCGCTATGCGGGGAGGCCTGAGTCTGAGAATTGCATCTTTCATGCTGAAACTTTCCCTTGAGTTGTAGGGGCTGCAAAGGGATACCCGGGTAATCAACCACATTTCCATCATGCGATTGTTACCTGCCGGTCAGTGCCTGATTTTTTTGTTTAGTAACTAAACTTTTGACACAAAAAAATCAACCTCATGTATGGCCATGAGATTTCATCCTCTCCCCGGTTTGGTCCATAAACTCATCGAGCCAATGGAACATGGAAACAAGAAAGACGACTTTGTCGTCAGAATGCCGCTTAAGCTCCTCGCAAAGAGGTCCTATGGCTTCTTTATTGGTCCTCCTGCGTTCCTCGTAAACCCCCCTTCCGGCTTCGGTCAGTTCGATAAAGACTTCCTTGTCATTAGCGGCTTTTTTATATCTTCCGATGATTTCCTTGGTTTCGAGCTTTTTTACAATCTGGGAGATCGCGCCTTTGGTAACACCGGAAGCCCGTGCAAGATCGGTTATATTCATATCGGGGTTGTCTCCGATCCTGTCAAGCATGTGGCGCTCGGAATGGTACAAACCATAACCCGAGGAATGCCGAACGGGAATCTTTTCCATGGCGTTGTATTTATTCACAACCCTTAGAAAGAGCTCCATGATCTCGTTGCTTGCAGCTTCAACGTCCATGAATATATTGTTTACTATCTAAACAATAAAGTCAAGCAACAATTTCGGGCCAGGTGTCTATAAATCCCAGCCAGGTTCTGGCAGATACGCGGCCCAATTCCTGCGGCACTCGCGGAGCATCCCCGCCACTCATGCCGGGCCCCCTTGGCAAAGGAACCGAATAGAACGGCAACAGAGATTTTGCCGTCGTCCCTCACAGCCTGAAGAATCATTGGAAGTTCGTCTATTTCGTTTATACCTACGTTAAAGCTCGCAACCGTTCAATTTCATGCGGGTGGTTAGACTTGTTATTTGCCATTCCCCGCTCGCGACTTTCCACATACATGGGACATCCGGCATAGAGTATCGGGACCACGGAGCCGTTTCCACCACCATGCTTTGGCTTCCGGCGCATACCGGGAGCCAAAGCCCTTGTGGTGTAAAGCATACGGCGATGAAGGCCCCTTTTTCAATGGGGCCGGTACGGATAGAGTCCCTGCCTTATCTTCTCAACGCCTTCCAGCATCTCCTTGTGCTTCTTCTCATCCGCAATAATGGTCTTCAACAGGAATTCCTGGATGCGCAGGCTTTTGTCTTTTAACTGGACCAGCATTGATTCCGTCTTTTGTATCATCTCACCTTTTATGCGGGTATGCTCCCTGATCAGCTCGATCACCTCACCGACTTCATCCAGGCCAAGGGTGATCGGCTCTCTTTGAAAACTGCTGATGATCAATTCCTGAAGCCTCTCGTGTATCCTGGCATCGTTCTCGATGATATCCATCATCAGACAGATCAAAGGGTTTGCGCATTTTGCCTTTACCTTTTCTATCGACTCGGCAGACCGTTTCTCAAGCAACTTCCAGTCTGTCATCGTGGAAGCTATTTGTTCATGTTGCTCTCTCATTAACATCATCACCTCACCTCACACCGTGTCCGGCCGCGAACACCGAGTGATTGCGATTCCAAAAAGCACCCCTTTCGGGACGAAAACTGCATTGCCTCTACTCTTCCCCGCAGGGTACACAAAGTCCCTGCCTGTCGATACACTCCTCACAATAGGCCCGGTGGCACATCCGGCATTCCTGGACGGCCGTTTCCCTGGCAAAATCCACGCCACAGGCTGCACAAGCGAATTGTTCTTCTGGAGGGAAATTTTTTAGTGTATCACCACCCCTTTCTCGATCCCTAAAACTCTTTCTACCCTAGAAGGTATAAGCTTCGGTCCCTTGTCAATACTGATTCGAAAACCGGGGACACACTGCGCGCGGACTCATGAACTGCTGTTCAATACGGCGGCAAAATAAGCTGCCCGGGATTTCCGCCAGGGCGAAAAAGCACAAATCCTCAATCATCCTGAAGCAACTCCCCGGCTGCGGGAAACTCGAGCGGTTCTTCAAGTCTTTACCATCGCCCATCAGCCCTGTCATAGCCGTATAACCGGCGATCCCTATAAACCATGATAAAGTACTCATTGTGGCCAGGAAATCGAGGGGTTGCGCGGGGCGCACCCTGAAGTGTGAAGGGTGAAACTGGAAGGGAGAAATTTTCACTCTTCACTCTTCAACCTATCAATGATAAATTGAAAATCTTGGACACAAGTAGCTGCGCACTCTTGAAACTGATACTGTTAATGGAAGAATCCACCAGGACACCGGCACGCTACTACCCTCTTTTTCTTGCCATAGAGGGGCGAACCTGCCTTGTCGTGGGCGCTGGGGCTGTAGGTGAGCGCAAGGTCAGCACACTGCTCAAATATGGAGCCAAAATACGGCTTGTAGCCCGTGAACTCTCGGCATGGCTCGAGGAGAAGCGCTCTGAAAAATTGGTGATCTGGGCCGGCGAGCGATACGAGAGGTCGCATCTGCAAGGGGTCAGCCTGGCGTTTGCCGCCACGGACGACCCGGATTTGAACCGAGCCATTGCCGCCGACGCCGGCGAGCTGGGCGTCTGGTGCAACATGGCCACTGACCCGGAGCTGGGGTCTTTTATCGTCCCTTCGGTTTTCGAGCAGGGGGCCTTAAGCATCGCCATATCCACCTCAGGTCTGAGCCCGGCGGCTGCAAAGCTGCTCAGGCAAAAGCTGCAACTGGAAATCGGCTCCGAATGGGATTTTTTTGTCCGGTTGCTTGGAGAGTTGAGGCAGTGTTTTAAATCCAGGGGAGTGGTGGAAAAACAGGCCCGGGAGATATTCACCAGGCTTGCGGGGCTGCCCATCCCTGAATGTCTCAAGCAGGGCCGGCCGGAGAAGGCTTTTGCAAAAACCATTGAGGCCTGCCGCCCTGTTATGCCCGAAGCCGAAATAAAAGCTGTCTGGGAAAATCTATGGAATCTCTTTTCCTGGTAATCGCAATGCTTTGCTACCTGAGCGGGACGGTAGGATACCTGGTCTATCTTTTCAGGGACCTGGAACAATTGCCCCGTATCTCCTGGACTATACTGCTTGCCGGCGCTCTGTTTCATGGGGTCGCGCTGGTAATGCGCATGGTCAACACCGGGCATATTCCGGCTGCCACGATTCAGGAAGCGCTCTCCCTGTTTGCATGGGTGTTTGTGGTTACCTATCTCATCCTTCAAATCCGGTTAAAGCTTCGCATCCTGGGTTCATTCGTCTCCCCGCTTGCCGTGGTTTTCATGCTTTCATCTTGGCTTCTGCCGTCGCAGATAATGCTTAAGAGCGAGTTTTTAAAAAGAGGCTGGGTCATTGTGCACGTGGCAAGCCTTTTTTTGGCGATTGCACTGTTTGCGGTGGCATTCAGCGTCGGCGTGATGTACCTGCTGCAGGAAAGACATATCAAGAAAAAGAATTTCGGTTTCCTCTACGAGCGGCTGCCCTCGCTGGAACGGCTCGACTCCATTGCCAATTACTGCCTCATGTCTGGGTTCCCTCTCATGACGGCGGGCCTGATAATCGGGTTTGCCAACGCGGCCATTGTCTGGCATTCGCCCTGGAACTGGGACCCTAAAGAGATACTGTCTCTGGTCACCTGGATTATTTACGCTGTCCTTGTCCATGAGCGGCTCGCGGTCGGATGGCGGGGTCGAAGAGCGGCGTGGCTTTCGATCCTTGGTTTTTCGGCAATCCTTGCGACCTTTGTCGGAGCGAGCCTTTTGCTCGGCGGCCACCATTCGGTTCTTTCGGGTAAGATGTAATGTCTCACATCGTCCTTTTAGGCATGAATCACAAGACGGCGCCCGTTGAAATACGGGAGCAGCTTGCGGTGGCATGCCGAAAAGAGGTAAACCCCCTGCACATGCTCCCGCATCTGGAGCAGGTCGATGAGATGGTTTTCCTTTCCACCTGTAATCGAGTGGAATTCCTGTTTACCTGTAACTCTCTTGCCAGGGGCATACGGGAGATAACGGCCGTGCTGAGGGCCCACGTAGGGTTGTCGGACTCGGTTCCACTCGACTCGTACTTATACGTCCATAAGGACCTCGAAGCTGTCAGGCACCTGTTCATGGTCGCATCCAGCCTCGATTCGATGATCGTCGGAGAACCGCAGGTGCTCGGCCAGTTAAAGGACGCCTACCGTAATGCAGTAGAGTACAGAACGGTGAGGGTAGTCCTCAATCGGCTTTTACATAAATCTTTTTCCGTCGCCAAGCGCGTGCGAACCGAGACCTGCATCGGGTCCTGCGCCGTATCGGTGAGCTATGCGGCCGTCGAGCTTGCCCGCAAGATCTTCGGCGACCTAAGGGACAAGAGAGTGCTGCTCATCGGCGCCGGAGAAATGGCCGAACTGGCCGCAGAACACTTTCGCAGGCAGGGCGTGCGCCGGATGATGGTGGCCAACCGCACGCTCGAAAGGGCAATGGAGCTGGCCGCCAGATTCAAGGCTGAGACGGTTGCATTCGACCGCTTTCTGGAGGAGCTGAAGGCAACGGATATAGTGGTCTCCTCCACAGGGGCACAGGAACCCGTCATCAGCTACCGGGATGTCAGGTCCAGGATGCGGGAGCGGCGCAACAAGCCTCTTTTCTTCATCGATATCGCCGTACCCAGAGACGTAGACCCGAGAGTAAACGAGATTGATAACGTCTATGTTTATGATATAGACGACCTGCAGGGAGTAATCGACCACAACAGGGAAGAACGGCAAAACCAGGCTCAGATAGCCGAACACATCATCAATGAGGAAACCATCAAGTTCAACAACTGGATGAACAGCCTGAGCGCTGTGCCAACGATAGTCTCCGTGCGGGAAAAGGCCGAGGAGATCAGGCGAAATGAGCTCAGGAAGACATTCTCACAGCTTCCCGACTTAAGCGACAGGGAAAAAGAAGCCATTGAAATCCTTACTGCATCGATCATCAAGAAATTGTTGCACGACCCTATCGTGTTTTTGAAACAGAAGGCACAAAGAAACGCACAGGCCATTTACATGGATTTCACCCAGCAGCTTTTCAATCTGGTCGAAGGAGCGAGTGAAGAGGATGCAGCGCCTGTTGAAGGCGAGGATGCACAAGATCAAACGTTTCTTAAAACCGCCAAGAAATGAGGGGCAATATGGCCGACATCATCGAATTCGGTAAAAAAGTCGAGAATTTGAGGTCGGAGCGCAACGACGCTGTCCGCCGGCGCAAGATCGAAGCCCTGCGGAAGATCTTTCATTGTACCCGGTGCGTGGTGAAGTGCTCGAAGTGTGGGGCCCAGATAGACTCCCAGGCCGAAGAATACGCCAAGTTTGCCGCTCCATACAGTTTCTGCAAATCCTGCCGGCAGGAGTATGAAGAATACCGCGCCAGGGCCGGTGGAAACCGGGCTGATTCTGAGTGCTACTGGCATAACTCCACGTGGATGAAGGTATGGGAGAGCTGGCTCCAGCATCAGCAGGCGCTCGACCAGTACAGGCAGTCGAAGGAATTCCTGCAACTCATCGACGAAGTCGAACACCTGCTCAGAAAGTAAACTAAAATAAGATGGGAGAGACTGAATGTACGGTTTCGGGATAGGCAAGGTACTGCTGGTTTTGTTCGTAATCATATTGCTTTTCGGGGGGCGAAAGCTCCCTGAACTTGGCGCCGGAATCGGCAAAGCCATAAAGAACTTCAAGAAAGAATCGAAAAGTTTTATGGATGCAGTCAGGCAAAAGCCGAATTAGGCTCTCTTTACCTGTTATTGCGTACTTGAATTCGTTGACGTATTGACGTCTCATAGTCGGGTAGGCGAGGGCAGGCAACTACCCACGTCTACCCTACTATCAGGACTCCAGCTAGAAGGGTATATCGTCGTCCGGACCCCCCGTATTGGCGGGCAGCTCTTCTGTTGCGGAGCGCCCGGCTGGACCGGCACTTCTCATCTGGTTCTGGCCGCCTGCGGGTCCTTGGCCTTGACCCTGCCCCTGGCCTTCCCCGCTCCCAAGCAACTGGATTTCCCGGGCTATAATTTCGGTGAAATAGCGTTTCTGACCTTGAGGGTCATCCCACTGGTTGGTCCGAATACTGCCTTCAATGTAGACCTGTCGGCCCTTGGCCAGATAATTTCCACAGAATTCAGCCGTTTTGCCGAAGGTAACGATACGGTGCCATTCCGTTCGCTCCTCCCGGTTGCCTTCTGCTCCCGCAGAGACATAATCATTTGTCGCGATGTTGAATTTGGCAACTGCTACCCCGTTGGGACTGTATCGGATATCCGGGTCAGCCCCCAATCTGCCGACTAATATGACCTTATTGACCGTCCCTTTAGCCATTTGCTACCTTCCCCTTCTAGTGAAATATGCCGTCGAAACTCCCTGGATTCCAAACACCCTATATCATGAACCAAAAAGGAGGAAAATCATATGGGATTTTTTTCAGGCCTCGCCCCGCCTTGGGCTTGATCGCGGAACCTCTAGTATATGATCTGCTTTCTTTTAGGGCAAAAAATCCACCCGGTCTTGCCTCCATCGAAAAACACCGGATGAGAACTCCAGGCCCCGCGAGATGTCCGTTTCGGATTTTTTGCCCCCCCGCCTTCCGATTGACTACCGTCTGGAAACAGTTTAGAGTAAAAGGTTGAAAACAACCCGGAAAATATGTTTACAATTCTTTAGTGCACGTCGCCAAAAGCTGGTGAGAAATGAGATTATTGCGCTCGGTTTTCTTTTACATCATTTTATTTTTTTCCACCATGATTCTGGGGATTGCAACCGTAATAGGCTCTTTTGTAAGCCGGGGCTGGCCTACTTTTATGGCTAGGCTATGGGGCAACCTAAATCTTTGGGCTGCCGGGGTAAAGGTTGACATCAGGGGTCTTGAAAATATAAATAAACACGGATCTTACATATTCGTCAGCAACCATCAGGGATGGTTCGATATTTTTACCGCGCTTGGGAAATTGCCGCTCCGTTTTAGCTGGCTTGCAAAAGAGGAGCTTTTCAAAATTCCGGTCCTTGGGCACGCGATGTACAAGGCGGGCTATATCCCAATCGACCGAAAGGATCGCAGGAAATCAATGGCCAGCATTAACAGGGCCGCCGAAATCATTCGGCAGGGGACCTCCGTATTCATCTTCCCTGAAGGCACCAGAAGCGCTGACGGGGTAATCAGAGACTTCAAAAAAGGCATATTTATCCTGGCCTCCAAATCGCAGCAGCCCATCGTCCCCGTCAGCATCAGCGGTTCGTATCGCATTCTTCCCAAAGACAGTTGGACGATCTATCCCGGGGAAATCAGGTTTTCAATAGGAAAGCCGATCCAGACCACAGGCATCGTCAGCGGAAGTCGGGACCTCCTGATCGAACAGGTACGGGAGGCGATCCGCGCCAATTTGACTTTTGAGGAGGCCGGGGGCGACTCCAAAGTCGAGCCGGAAATAAAGAAGGCCGATTTACATGACGGGGGTAGCGTCTGCCGCGATGGCTGAGAAATGGACTGGTCCCGCTTTAAAGGTCATCCCTCTCGGTGGTCTGGGCGAAATAGGGCTCAACATGATGGTGCTCGAATATGAGGATACCATCGTGGTTGTCGACTCCGGCTTGATGTTTCCCGAAGAAGAGATGCTGGGTATTGATATAGTCATTCCCGATTTCAGCTATCTTCTCAAAAAAAGAGACAAGGTGGCCGGCCTTGTCATAACGCACGGCCATGAAGACCACATAGGCGCCATTCCCTTCCTTGTCCGCGAACTGTCCATCCCGATATACGGAACAGCCCTCACCCTTGCCCTGATCAAAGAAAAACTCCGGGAGCACAACTTGCTCGACAGAGCGGAGCTTGTTGAGATCGTCCCCCGCCAGGTCATTGAGATCGGGCCGTTCGGTTTCGAATTCATTCGGGTCTGCCACAGCATCCCCGATGGCGTGGGACTTGCCATCCGCACCCCTGTCGGGATCCTCATCCATTCGGGCGACTTCAAGATCGACAACACGCCCGTGGATGGCAAAAGGTTTGACATCGCGCGGCTTGGCTCCTACGGCGAAGAGGGCGTTCTGGCCCTTTTTTCAGATTCGACCAACGCTGAGCGCGCGGGTTACACGGTGTCCGAAAAGGAAGTGGGCAGGACGCTTCGCGAAGTATTCCAGGAAAAACAGGGAAGGGTAATAGTTGCCGTATTTGCGAGCAATCTGCACCGGATACAACAGCTTATCAATATTGCGCGCGAGTTCGGGCGCAAGATCCTGCTCAACGGCAAATCGATGATTCAAAACGTTCGAATCGCGCGCGAACTGGGCTATGTCGACTTTACAAGGGACGATGAGATATCGATTCAAGACCTTCAGTACATGCCCGACTCACAGGTGCTGATGCTGACCACCGGGACGCAGGGCGAGCCGATGAGCGCCCTTAGCCGGATGGCTTTCAACGATCACAAGAAACTCAGAATAAAGGAAGGGGATACGATAATCCTCTCCTCTAGGTTCATTCCCGGAAACGAGCGTACCATTCAGAACATTATAAACCACCTGTGCAGGAACGGGGCCGATGTAATACACGAGCAGGTCAAAGACATCCATGTCTCGGGGCACGCCTATCAGGAAGAGCTCAAGATACTTATAAATATGGTCCAGCCCCGCTATTTCATCCCGATTCACGGCGAATACCGCCATCTTATGAAGCACAGGCAACTGGCGATGTCCCTTGGTATTGCTCCGGCAAACTGCCTTTTGATAGAAAACGGCACCATTATGCGCTTCGGCCGGGACACGGTGAATACAAAAGACAAAATTGAGGCCGGCAGGGTTTTTGTGGACGGCAAAGGGGTTGGTGACGTAGGAGGCCTCGTCCTTCGGGACCGCAGGCACCTGTCTGAAGACGGGCTTGTAATAGCATCGCTGGTGGTAAACAAGGAGACTCACGAAATTCTGAGCGGCCCGGACATATTCAGCAGAGGCTTCATTCACGAGGAGGCAAAACCGGAAATCCTCTATGAAGCCAAGTGCATAATATTCGAAACCATCGACAGGCAACTGGAGGAGGACCACCAACTGGACTGCGTGCTTCTACAGGAGGAAATACGCCGCGAACTGAAGCGCTTCTTCAACCGAACTCTGGACAGGAGGCCCGTTATTTATCCTATCGTGGTAGAGATTTAGCCGGCGCCATCGTGTGTTGCCTCTCCACGCCTCGCGGGCGGGCTGTCGAGCTTGTTTCATCGTCCTGTAGTCTAGTCCCTTGTGGGAGGACTACTATTATCTCGATGCTCCGCGTGCGGCGGTGCTTCAGTTTTTTGAAATGTTTGTGCAACCACGCATGGAATAAGTAGTAATATATTGCACTTAGTCTATCTTACGAAGTGCCTGCGAATTTATCTTCGCACAAGGCGTGCTAGAGGCTCCCAATGGATCGAAAAAAGCACGAAATATGGGCTTTATGCCTTTTGACGATCTCGCTTCTGGTCCTCTTCAGTATTTTGTCCTACCACGAAAAAGACCCCGCTATTTTCTCTTCTTCCAAAGCTTTGACCAGGAACTGGGTAGGCGCCTTCGGGGCCAACATCGCCTGGCCGCTGGTCACCTTTTTGGGACTGGGCGCCTACGGGCTGGTAATTGCAGGTTTGTGGGCAAGTTGGCGTCTTTTCAGGGAACCCGTAATCGAACGGATGTGGTTCCGGCTTTTGGGTATCGCTCTTCTGATCTTGAGCTCAATGACACTTGGAGCCATGCATTGGGAAGTGGTCCCTTTCCTGGGACAGGAATTCAAAATCGGCGCCGGCGGAGAAATCGGCAGGCTCCTCGCTGAATTTCTTGACGACCGGCTTTCGGGGCTGGGTTCGCATACGCTTCTAATTGGCATGTTTCTCATTGCTCTGCTGCTTTCCACCCCCCTCACACTAAAAGCCATGCTCCATTGGATTTCAGTATTCTGGGGCAAGACATCCGAATGGCTTCTGGGAGACAGGCAAGCTGCAGATGGCGAGCAACCGGGGCCTGAATCGCTCGATGCGCCCCCGAATCGAGTGAAAAAGAAGGAAAGACTCACCTCGCCGCCTGTCCAAACAGAGCTGTTCCCAAAGAAGCAGGCCCGCAGTCAATCCATGTGGCCGGCGCCCCCTCCCATGCCTCCGGGGCAATATGCGCTTCCTGAACTCACCCTGCTTGACACCTATGAAACAGACATCGCCAAACCCGACTGGAAACGGCTCGAACAAAACGGCGCCATTCTAGAAGAAAAGCGGGCCGACTTCGGCGTCCAGGGGAAAGTGGTGGGTATCAATCCCGGGCCGGTAATTACGATGTACGAATATGCTCCAGCGCCGGGAATCAAGATCAGCCGGATCGCCAGCCTTGCCGATGATCTTTCGATGGCCCTTAAAGCCATCAGCGTGCGGGTGGTTGCCCCCATTCCGGGCAAGGCGGCTGTAGGGATCGAAATACCCAATCTCAAAAGAGAACTGGTGTCTCTTAAGGCCGTACTCGAAGCGGAAATTTTCTCTCTCGCCGTTGCCCCGCTCACGATCGCCCTGGGAAAAGACATAACCGGCCAGCCGTTTGTGACAAATCTCGGCAGAATGCCTCACCTGCTCATCGCGGGGTCCACAGGGACCGGTAAAAGCGTCTGCATCAATACCGTTTTGAGCAGCCTGCTTTTTAGAAATACACCCGAAGAGCTGCGGCTCCTTCTGATCGATCCCAAAAGGATCGAGCTCAGCAGCTTCGAAGGCATACCCCATTTGATCCACCCCGTGGTAACCGACGCAAAAATGGCCACAAGGGCCCTGCGTTGGGCAGTCGAGGAAATGGAGCTTCGCTACAAGATGCTGGCCGACTTAGGGGTTCGATTAAAGGCGCATGTTCGCAACATCGAGACCTATAACCGGTTGCTCGCTCGCGAAAAACCACAAAAGGGAAAAGAGGTGGAAAAGGAATTGGAAACGGGTGCGCTTCCCGATCCCGGCCTTCAGCACTACAGGCTCCCTTACGTGGTAATAATAATTGACGAGCTTGCCGACCTGATGATGGTTGCCTCCCGCGAGGTTGAAGAGTCTATCACGCGCCTTTCGCAGATGGCGCGCGCAGCGGGCATCCACCTCGTCCTCGCCACCCAGAGGCCATCGGTGGACGTTCTGACCGGGATAATCAAAGCCAACATCTCCACCCGGATTTCCTTCCAGGTCTCATCGAAAATCGATTCGAGGACCATTCTGGACGGTTCGGGCGCCGAGGCTTTGCTGGGATCAGGCGATATGCTCTTCCTTCCGCCCGGTACGGCAAAGCTGCAGCGCATACACGGGGCCTTCGTCTCCGATGCCGAGATCGTGAGGCTCACCGAACACTGGAAGGCGCAGAAACTATTCGATGACCCGCTCAAGGGCAGGGTCGACCTGCGTGACGAAGGGGCGGCTGCGGAGATCGCAGAAGAGGAACTGGACGAAAAATACGAGGATGCGGTCCAGATCGTTCTGGAAACCAGGCAGGCCTCGATATCCATGCTGCAAAGAAGACTGCGGGTGGGCTACAATCGTGCTGCCCGTATGATAGAAGCAATGGAACAGCAGGGGATAGTATCCCCTTCGGACGGAATAAAGCCAAGGGAAGTCCTTGGCAGGCGGCTGTCCTAGTTTCCATCCGGATTTTCTGTCCTAGAAGAGTCCTTTTCAGAACGAAAGCCTCGCGGGGCGTGGAATTCTTATAAGGTGAAATTCTCCTGCTTCCATCGGTGCTTGCGGATGGACACTGATCGGGATGGACCAAGGGCCGAAACTCGAAGATCGAGAGTCAGCGGGCGCCGTGACTCGCAGACCATAAAATCAAGGAATCCTATGACAAATATTACAAATCATGCGGCTGTGAAAACAGGCCTCTACCGGATCGTATTCCCATGCCTTGTCGTCTTGCTTCTCTTTTTGTGCTCCGCCGGCCCTGTTTCAGCCGCCGGTCAACCCAAAATGCTCGGGGAAATCCTCAGCCAAACGGAAGCAAACTACCAGGACATTCATGCTTTCACGGCAATTTTCCACCAGAAGACCACGTCGGCGGCAGCGGGGACCCTCAGCGCTGCACAGGCCCTGGGCAGGCTCTACTATGCAAAGCCCCGGCAGATGCGTTGGGAATACGACAAGCCCGAGGAACAGCTCTTCGTTGCAAACAATCAGTTTGCCTGGCTCTATGTGCGGGCTGAAAACCAGATCACCCTGTTCGATGCGGACAAGCTTTTCGCCTCTCCTCTGGCCCGCACCTTCTTTGAGGGGGCACTTGGACTTAAGAACTACTTTGACGTGACCCTCGACCCGATCCAGTCAACCCAGAATCTGGCCGTTCTCAAGCTCATCCCAAAGCGGGAAGACCCGAGCGTCAAACTCCTTTATCTGTGGATAGACCTTCGAAGTTACCGGATTTCCCGCGTAGAAAGTCAGGATATTTTGGGAAACTCCAACGAGATCGCAATCGACTCCTTTACGCCCCACTCGAGTCTCGATCCCGGGCTGTTTCACCTGGAGGTCCCGCCTTCAGCGAAGGTTTTTGGCGCCGACGGCAGCGAGCTGAGCGCCGCCGAAATCGAACAGTTGAAGGCCAGGATTTCCTCCGGAAAATAAACGGCTGTTAACATCAAAACCGTTCTAGAAAATCTCATCGGCTTTTTTACCGCATGTTGGGTGTTCACCACGATCTCCACGCTCCGCGAGGTACGAAGATGACATTTGATGGACTGTAGAACAGAGTAATTGGGCGCGGCGGCAGGGCCGCACGCCGGGGTCTCGACGCTCCGCGAGGCGCGCGGCCCTGCGAAAGGATTCCCTCAGCCGCTCGCTCTGCGCTGGTCCACTTTGCCCTAAATAGCGGCTTTGATAACTCGGCCCCAAAATCCGCATGTACCTGAGCACAGTGAGCGATGCCCAATGAGTGTGAAAGTAAAATAATGGTTTTCCGAATCGAGCGGTATGGATTAATCTTTCCGCCGACAATAAAAAACGAAACCGATCAAAAATGGTAAAATTCGGTTTTAATTTCAATTCCAGACTCGCACCAGGCATACGTCAAGATGCCAAGACAAACTGATAGGACCCGGGAAGGGCTAAACACGCGGCCAATTGTTGCTATAACAATGGGAGACCCTTGCGGGGTTGGGCCGGAAATCATCGTTAAAGCGTTCGATTCGCCGGGGTTTGCGGGCGAGTGTGTTCCACTGGTGATAGGAGACAGGCTCCCGCTCGAGCGCGCAATCAAGATTGTCGGTTCATCCGCAGTGATCCGGCCATTGACCGGCCAAATGCTGAGGTCGTTTCGCTCCGCCGCCCTTATGATGGATTCGGGCATGATTCCTCTTTTGGCGCCGACAGATCAAGACGTAAGTTCGACGACAGGGCTGACGGCGGCGGATATAGAATTCGGCAAACCTTCTCCGGCTGCATGCGAGACGGCGGTCTGCTGCATCCGGACGGCGGTCGGGCTCGCCGTCGCCGGGTCGGCCGATGCCGTGTGCACCTGTCCCGTAAATAAGGAACAGCTTCACAGGCAGGGCTTTCCCTTTGCGGGGCATACCGAGTTCATACGGGAATTGACGCTTGCCGAAGACGTGGTCATGATGCTTGCCGGACCCAGACTCAGGGTGGCGCTCGCAACGATTCACGAGGCCCTGGCCGACGTCCCGGGCCTGCTCACAAAAGAGCTGCTCCGAAAAGTTGTACGCATCACTGCGGAGTCGATGTCGCGCGACTTCGCCGTGAAATCGCCCCGCATTGCCGTTGCGGGCCTCAATCCGCACGCGGGGGAAGCCGGAAAGTTCGGGCGTGAGGAAATTGAAGTTATCAGGCCCGTAATCGAGGAATTCGAAGCCGCCCCCGTGCAGACGGGGGGGCCAGGGAGCGGCCTTTACGCCCGTATCAGCGGTCCGTGGCCTTCGGATACCGTTTTCCATCGCGCC
>Ga0074046_10002604_pt1 | contig 15505 bp, 4 predicted proteins | sample BogForMeECP23OM3_FD_94441 | JGI IMG/M metagenome (GOLD analysis project Ga0074046, IMG submission 94441) | Bog forest soil microbial communities from Calvert Island, British Columbia, Canada - Bog Forest MetaG ECP23OM3 | ecosystem: Environmental > Terrestrial > Soil > Wetlands ...
ATCGGTGGCGGAGCTCGCCTTGGGGGAAATCATCATCTTGGTGCGGCGGGTTTTTCACAGCAGCCTCACCCTTCACCGCGGCGCTTGGCACAAAAGCGCGAAAGGTTGCCATGAAGTTCGTGGGTTGACACTCGGCATCGTGGGCTACGGTAAGATTGGTTCCCAACTTTCTGAATTGGCAGAGGCTATTGGGATGAAAGTGCTCTTCTGCGATGTGGCGGAGGTCCTGGCACGAGGGAACGCAAAGAGCTGCACGTTTTCAGAGCTGCTTCAAACAGCGGATGTGGTTTCCCTTCACGTCGACGGCAAACCCCAAAACAGGAATTTCTTCGGCGAAGAAGAATTCCGGATGATGAAGAGTGGATCGGTTTTCCTCAACTTGAGTCGAGGTTTCGTGGTTAATCATGAAGCGCTGGCAGAAAACCTGAAGAGCGGTAAGCTGAGCGGGGCGGCCATTGATGTTTTCCCCGAAGAGCCGGGCAGCGGGGGACTTTTTTCCAACTCGCTTCAGAACCTTCCCAACGTCATTCTGACCCCGCACATCGGAGGAAGTACCGAAGAAGCTCAGCAAAGCATAGGACAATTCGTTTCGGCGCAGATGTGCCGCTACTTACAAACCGGCAACACCCGGCTCAGCGTGAATCTGCCCCACTGCCAACTCGAGACCGCCCCCCAGAATCACCGGCTGGCACACATTCATAGGAACATTCCCGGAATGTTACTTGCCATAAACCGGGTGTTCGCGGAACGAGGCATCAACGTGGAACGGCAAGTCTATGACACCAAGGGGACTGTCGGGTATGCCATCCTGGACATCAATCGTGAGTGGGACGACGCCCTCATCCGCGCGCTGGAAAAAATACCTGACACCATCAGGTTCAGAGTTCTTTATTGACTCGTTGAAAAATAACCCATAGAATTCCCCTTGAACTGAGCCCGAACCTCGCCGCTATAAGTACGGGTTGGTTTTATTCACTAAGAACCCTCCTGGGGGGTAACCATGACCTCCTGCCGAAGTACTCTTCTTACGCTTCTTGTCCTGTTCTTACTCTTCGCATCTTATCTTGCACTCGGGCAAGCGTGGCGCCTTCCCGATGTGAGCGACCGCAAGGTGTTCAAGCGCGTGGACATGGGAAAGGGGCCGAAGTACGTTCCCGGCGAGCTTCTCGTCCGATTCAAACCCGGCACCAGCAGAGAGGCCATGCTGTCTTCCCATGCCAAGGTCGGGGGAATGATTGAGCGGGAGTTCAAGAGTGTGGAAAGGTTGCACCTTGTCAAGCTACCTTCCGGGGCTACGCTGAAGCGAGCTCTGCGCGAATACCGCCACGATCCGAACGTTCTGTATGCCGAGCCGAATTACGTTGTGCATGCCCTGACTCTGCCCAACGACCCGCTCTTCCCCCAGCAATGGGGGTTGTCGAATACCGGGCAGGACGAGGGGACGGTGGGGGCGGATATCCACGCGCCGCAGGCTTGGAATACCTCCACCGGTTCGGCGAATGTGGTGGTGGCGGTGATTGACTCAGGGATCGACTACACCCATCCGGACTTGGCGCCCAATATGTTCAGCACCACCAACTGCAATCCGAATGGCTCCGGCACGGGCGCAGGAACTGTCTCGCCCTGCTTTGGCATAGCGCCAGTCTATAACACTTCTGACCCCATGGACGACTTCGGACATGGCACGCACGTGGCCGGAATCATCGGCGCAGTCGGCAACAATGGCCTGGGGGTGTCCGGGGTCAACTGGAACGTCGCGCTGGTTGCCTGCAAATTCATCGACATGAATGGAAATGGCACGGACGCAGGCGCGGTGACCTGCCTCGATTACGTCAAAAGCCTGAAAGATCAAGGGGTGAATGTCGTCGCCTCGAACAATAGTTGGGGCGAGAGCACTTTCTCCCAGGCGATTTCGGACGCAATTCAGGAGCAACAACAAGACGGCATTCTCTTCATCGCTGCCGCCGGCAATGACTTTCAGGACAACGACTTGTATCCCTTCTACCCCGCGAACCTGTTCTTGCCCAATCTGCTCTCCGTAGCAGCGACGACTCGGATGGACGCGGTAGCGACCTTTTCGAATATCGGGGCGCACACGGTTCACCTGGGCGCGCCGGGACAGGAGATCCTCAGCACGCTGCCGGGGGCTACTTACGGGTTAGACACGGGGACTTCCATGTCGGCGCCGTTTGTGACGGGTGTGGCCGCACTGTTGGCCGCGGCGGATCCGACGCGCGACTGGCGAGCGATTCGAAACCTGCTTCTGGCGGGCGGCGATACGCTCCCCGCTTTGGCAAACACCATCACGGGCAAGCGGCTGAATGCCTATGGTGCGCTGGCCTGTTCGAATTCCACCGTGGCATCGCGGCTGCAACCCACGATCGTCAACACCAGCGGCGCCGTGGGCTCATCGGTCCTACTGGCGTATCTCGACATAGACTGCGCACAACCGAACGGCCCGATCAGCGTAATTTCGTCGAGCGGGGGCACGATCAACCTGGTGGACGATGGGACCGGTGTAGATCAAGCCGCAGGCGATGGAACGTATACCGGCCAGTGGACGCCGCAGGCGCTGGGGAGTTACGCGCTCACATTCCCGGGCGGGGACGCCGTAAACGTCCAAGTCTTGACCAACTACCTCCCATCGAACGTGCCTGCGTCGGAGTACAGTTATCGGAATATCTCGGGAACGAATCTCGACCTTGGCGATGACTCTGTGGCGACCGTCACCTCTCCCTTTCCGATTGAATTCGGCGGCGGGAGCTTCAGCAACCTTTACGTCAGCAGCAACGGGACCATAAGCTTCACGGACGCTTTCGACGGCTTCCTCGATGTTAATCTACCGACGGCTTTCCAACCTTATCAGTACGTCACGACGCTGGTGGCTCCGTTTTGGGAGGACCTCTATCCGGTCTCAGGAACCAACAACAACGTTTTCTGGGAAGTAACCGGGGCTGCCCCGAGCCGCGAGCTGGTAATTGAATGGAGGAATGTGGAAAGCTACGCCTGCCTTGGTGACAGCTCCGCGACAGTGAAATTCCAAGTGGTGTTTCAAGAAGGGTCGAGCAATGTTCTATTCAACTACGCGAACACCATATTTGGAGGGAATTGCGCAGACGAGGACAAAGGTGGAGAGGCGGAGGTGGGCATCCTAGTGGCGCCAACAGTGGGGACGACGTGGAGCTTGGATGAGCCGGACCTCGGCGATGGGACAGCGATTGTCTGGACGATTCCCAGTGCGCCGCCTGCGGCCAATCCTGTGCCCGTCATCAATTCCATTTCCCCCACCTCGGTCCCCTTGGGTGGATCGGATTTCGTCGTGACAATCACAGGATCGAATTTCATCCCCCAATCCAGGGTAGAGGCGAACTCGCTCGCCTGTCCAACCACCTACGTGAGCGGCACAGAGCTCCAAGGCTTAGTTCCGGCGAGCGACATTCAACTCAGCTACGGCATCGGAATAGACGTCTACAACCCGCCGCCAGGCGGCGGCAGGTCGGGGTTCTCGTATATTACGGTTACGGGCCAAGCGCCGGCGCCGGTCATCACCGCACTTAATCCCTCAAGTACGGCGGCAGGAGGATTCAGCTTCGATCTCGAGGTGGACGGAAGCAATTTCATATTTGGGACGTCGATCGTGCAGTGGAACGGTGCGGCCGTCACCACCACTTACATCGGGCCTAATAAATTGCTTGGCGTGATCGTGGGCAATCTGATAGCGAATCCAGGCACGGCTCAGATTACGGTCAATAACCTGAGTGCTGGAGGTATTTCGAACGCTGTGCCGTTTACCATCACGGCGCCCACTGCGCAGTCACAGGCTCCTGCTTCTGCAAATACGGAGAAGCAGAATCCCGGCGGCAATGGAACTCCCGGCGGATCACCGGGGGCGATCCAGTCCCCCAAGTATCTCCCACGCTTTCTGGGATGGAATATGCTGCGCAAAGAGGGTCCCGATTACGTTCAGCACTTTCTAAGACCTCATGCCGCAAACGCATTGCCTTCGGTCAGCCCGAAATCCGGCAATATCGCGACCAGCCCGCGCCCCTATGCCACAAGCCAAAGCTTGAGTCCGAGCGTGCTACCGGGGTTCCAGTTCAGGCCATCCATCACTGCGGATCTTATCCCGACCAGCGTCGCCACAGGAGACTTCAACCACGATGGGCACATGGATTGGGTTGTCGCCAACGGCGGCGCCAACAGCCTCTGGCTCTACCTCGGCAATGGCGACGGAACCGCACAACCTCCCGTCATCATTCCCCTCAAGGGCCAGTCGCCGGTGGCGGTTGCAGCCGCGGACTTGCGCGGAAGCGGAAACCTCGACTTGATAGTCGCCGAGGCCGACAGCGGACAAGTGGGAGTGCTCCTGGGAAACGGCGATGGAACTTTTGGTGTTGAGACGCCCTACTACGTTCCCGGCGCTCCGCTCTGTTTGCTCATCGATGATTTCAATGGAGACGGCCACAAGGACATCCTGGTGGGGATGGCCGGCAACGTCAACGTTGGGGAAATCGCGTTTCTCCCTGGAGACGGCGCCGGCCACTTTGGGCCGCCGGTGTACCAGCCTTATGAAAACACGAATGTTTCGTCTGAAGACGTCTTGATGGCGTATGACGTTGTGGAGGCCGACCTGAATGGTGACGGCTTTCCAGACCTCATCGTGAATGACATCAATCCCGCCACACCTGGGGTCTACGCATACCTGAACCAGAAGGACGGAACGTTCAAGATCTCACAGATGGTGGACGAGCCTGGCTTTTTCGACCAGATTAGCAACGTGGCCCTGGGCGATGTTAATGGAGATGGCTGCGCGGACTTGGTTGATACCAATACTTCCGGCATGGCTAGCCTGTTCTTGGGGAATTGCGACGGAACCTTCCAAAATCCTTTCAACGGTCGTCAGCTAGGGGTGGGCGAGATTGGCGTTGGGCTGGTGCTCGCGGACGTCAATGGTGACGGGAACCTCGACATTGTCACCTCCGCCGTGCCCCTTGGGAATGATCGCATTTACGGAGATCAAACTGGCAATGTCGTCTCCGTACTTTTGGGGGATGGGCACGGCAACTTCAGCAATGCCAGAGTTTATAGAGGCTGGCCGTCTATGTATTCATTCGCGCTGGCCGATTTGAACGGTGACGGATACCCGGACATCGTCGCCGCCAGCCAAGATGCGGATCTGGTTTCCATCTTCCTCAATGATGGTAGGGGCGGTTTTGGCATACCGGAAGGCGAAAACTTCGGCTACAAAGGCTACGGAAACAGTTCTCCACGCCGTGTCCTTAATGCAAGCTTCAAGGTTGCTGACGTGAACGGTGATGGGTTGCCTGACGTGGTCCTTTTGCAATTCGGAGACACCAACATCGAAGCCTTTTATTTGAGCGCGTTCCTAAACAAGGGCTCCGGGAACTTTTCCGATCCGATCCGTTTGCCCGTGATAGACCTTTACGTTGGCACAGGGGGCGACGTAGGCGACGCTGCGCTGGCGGATTTTCGCAATACCGGACGTCCTGATTTCGTGGCCATTGGCTCCCAATGGTCGTCGCGCTCGAACTACATTGCGTTCGCCAAAAACAACGGAGATGGGACGTTCACTCCCCTGCCGCTCGCCAACCCACCAGGGGCGACGGGCCTTTTGGGCGTTGGGGATTTCAACGGGGATGGCAAACCGGATTTGGTTGTGGTTGGACCCGTGTCGGGGACATCGCAATCCCTGCTCAGCGCTTTTCTGGGTAATGGCGATGGAACCTTCACTCCCGGTTACTCCACCACATTCGAGACCGGGAGCCAGCCCGCAAACGTGTGGGTGGGCGATTTCAATGGCGATGGGAAAATGGATGTCCTGGTCTATGCGGGCGCAAGTGCGGGGGGCACTCTAGGTTGCAATGTCTACGAGTTCTTGGGTAAGGGGGATGGCACGTTCGCCCCGGATAAACTGGTGCTGCCAAACTTCGGCGACATGGCTGTGGGCGATCTGAACCACGACGGCATTGATGACATCGTGGAATTGGTGGAGCCGCTCACCACCGACTCTGATGGCATTCCCCTTCAGTACGCGATTTACCTTGGCCAACCAGACGGTTCCTTTAAGCTAAGCAATACCTACCAGCCGTACGCAGGCTTATCAGTGCCGTACACGTTGGCCTGGACCCCCGGGGTGACCTTGGCGGATTTCAATGGTGATGGCAACCTCGATATCGGCGTGTTCCAGACCTTTCCCGGCTACAACGAAAGTGGTGGCGCCAGTGGTGGGCACACCTTCCTCCAGATCATGACAGGAAATGGCGATGGGACCTTCACTCCGACCTACACGATTTTTGATTTCGATCAGACTCTCGTCCCGCAGCTCGCGGCTGATCTCACTGGGGATGGGAAGGCGGACTTGGTGGAATTGGCCGGAGTCAATGATTCCTTTCACGTTGTGCCCGCAACGGTGGGTCCTGCCCTACAGGTCCGTCTCGTCAGCACTCCGATCATCGGCTCGACCGGGACGGCCCGCGTGACCTTGGCCGTTGCTTCGAGCTCGGACACCATGATTCAACTTGCGGCCAGCGATCCCATCATCAGCATTCCAGCGACCGTTACCATTCCCGCAAACAGCGTGACCCAGGACGTCCAATTCCAAATTGGAAGCGGGTTCAATCCGCAGCACGTCTTCACCATCAGTGCGACCCTGGGCACAGGAATAGCCACGGCGTATGGCTGGCAGGCCAATGGTTCGGTCTCCGCGGGTTTCAGTATGTCGCTGTCATTCCCCTCGCGGACGGTCTATGCCTCGCAATCAAGTCCCAACTATCAGTTGGTGATAACCTCAATTAATGGTTACTCGACCATCGTGCAGAATTCGTGCACGGGGCTGCCGGCCTGGGCGACCTGCCAGTTTGACATGCCTGCCTTAACCATACCCGCGGGAGAGGGCGTGGACACCCCCCTGGTAGTGGCCACTACTTCCGCCGCCCAAGTGGGGACGTATCAATTCGAGGTGGTGGCAAGCGATGGAATCATCACCCATGAGGTTGCCGCCACACTACTGGTCCAGGCATCGCCGCCGCCCGCCATCCTCGGAGTCATCTCTCCCGCATCGGCAACACTCAGCACCGGGCAATCCGCCACGCTCGTGATCACTGTAATGTCTCAATACAGCGCGGCGGGCACGCTGAGCTTGCAATGCTCAGGAATCCCCAGTGGTTCGACCTGTTCTTTCAACCCCACTACAGCAACGCTCCCTGCCAATGGAAGCGTCACCGACCAACTCACCTTGCAAGTTGGTTCCGCCGCCGAGGGGGGTACGTATCCATTCAACGTGGTAGCAACAGTTGGAACCATGACCAATCAGATCGCTGCCACACTCCAAGTCCAGGGACCCGACTTCAGCGGCGCCATCTCGCCCGCCTCGGCCACGGTCTCGGTTGGGCAATCCACCAATTTCACCATCACTCTCAATTCACAAGACGGTGAAACCGGCAGCGTCAGCTTACAGTGCTCGAATCTTCCCAGCGGCGCGACGTGCGCCTTCAACCCTTCGGCGCCCGCTCTGCCGGCTAATGGGAGCGTCACCGACCAACTCAGCGTGCAGGTTAGTTCGACTGCCCAGGTGGGTACGTATCCGCTTACGGTGACAGCAACCGTTGGAACCATCACCCATCAAATCGCTGCCACGCTCCAGATCCAGCCGCCGCCCGCCTTCAGCGGCAGCATCAATCCTGGCTCGGCCACGCTCTCCGTTGCACAATCCGCTAATTTTAACATTACTCTTAATTCGCAGTATGGTGCAACCGGCAGTGTCAGCTTCCAGTGTTTGAACGTTCCCAGCGGCACGGCATGTACATTCAATCCGACCACGGTGAACCTGCCTGCCAACGGAAATGCTTCTGATACATTAACCGTGCAGGTTAATTCCCAGCCGGCCATCGCGCCTCCGCTGACTTCCATACCGTGGACTTCGACGGTCGGTAGGCTTGGAACCCTCCGGTTCCTCGCGGGCCTGCTCTTCGCCACATTGGTTATCATCGCCTCCACCGGCGGTCGGAAGCGGCGGCCGGCGGCTTTAGTTGTTCTGCTGTTCATCGCCGCATCGCTGTTAGTCGCGACGCTGTCGTGCGGCGGCGGAGGAAGCACGCCGAGCAGCCCGCCGCCCCCTTCGCCGGTGACGTTCACTATCACCGTTCAGGCGAGCGGCGCGGGAGTCAGCACGCCTCAGAACATTGGGTCCCTGACCATAACAGTGAACTGATTCTCGACATGCTCATTGCGCAGGGGGAACAGACATGGCAAAAGAGAATTTTTCTCTTACGGCTAGAATTAGCACAGATAATCCCACAGCAATTAATATAGTTCTAAAGAAGGTCGTTCCTCAGGGTGTCATCACAGTGACCTGCTACTCGCAGCGCAGAGCCTCCGCAGGATCGAGCCGGGTGGCGCGTCGTGCGGGCAGGTAGGCGGCGACAAGGGTCACCACTAGAAAGAACAGCACCACCACTGCGTACATTGCGGGAGACCCGGTAGCTTCCGTCTCCGTCAGTGAGCGGATGATTTTGCCGGTGGCCAGTCCGAGGTAGAGACCCCCGGCCAGTCCAGCCACCACCCAAAGGCTTGTCGTCCCCAAAACCGTCCTGATGATGGCGCCTCGGCCGGCGCCCAGCGCCATACGAATGGCGATCTCGCTGGTCCGCTGCGAGACCAGGAAGGAGATCACGCTATACATCCCTGATGCGGCCATCGCCACGGCCAGCAGTGCGAACGCGCCAATCAGATAGACGTCGAACCGCGGCTCGGTCACCGAATCCGCAATCAGTTCGTTCATGCTCTGGACGCCAAAGAGGGCCTGATCAGAATTGACGGACGCAATCGCCGCCTTCACCTGTTTCACCAGTTGCGCCGTGGGCATCGTCGAACGCACCAGCAGATGCACATTCGGCCAGGAGATTTGCAGGGAAGAATAATAGCATTCCGGAAATGGTTTGGTCTCGAGCCGGCTCGCGCGGACGGTGCCCACCAGGCCGACGATAGTGATGGGCCCCTCAGGGTCGGCGATCTGCTTGCCGACGATATTGGGTCCCAAGCCGAAGTGGCGGGCGAACTCTTCATTCACAATTCCAGCCGTGATCTTCCGTCCCGCGTCGCTAAGGCAAAAGGTGCGCCCGGCGAGCAGGGGAATGCGCAGCGTGCGGAAGTAATCCGGGCTAATCTGATGGCTCCACGCGAACGTGCCGGGGTCCGACATTCCTACGAGCGGAATCGGACCGCCCCCGCGCGCTGGACGCAGCGGCGGGCCGGTCACGGTAGCGGCCGCCTCGATGCCCGGGATGGCTTCGATTCTATCGACGTACTGCTGAAGCGTCACACCCGCTCTCGGATCCGGCAGCTCCAGCTTTCCAAAGGGGAGTTGCAACCGCATGGCTAGGACATGTTGAGGATTGAAACCCAGGGGAGCGGAAATGAGCTTCCAAAGGTTTTGCGCAACCAGTCCCGCGCCACATAGCAGGAACACGGAGAGCGCAGCTTCGATCGTGATCATCGCGTGCCGCCATCGATTGCCTTCACCCGTAGTCACGCGTGCGCTGAGGCTCGGCCCAGGCGTCCAACGGCTGCCCTTCACCGCCGGGATGATGGCAAACACGAGGGCCGAAATCATCGAGACCGCCAGGGTGAAGCCGACGGCGCGCGCGTCCAAATGCGCCGAAGCGAGAAGAGGACTGCGCACGGGCAGCATGCGGACGAGAACGCGCGCCATCCAGCCCGCTACCAGCAGGCCGGCCACGCCGCCGCAGCAGGCGAGCACTAGCCCTTCCAGAAGAAACTGCCGAATCAACCGCACGCGGCTGGCGCCCAACGCCGAGCGCACCGCGATTTCCCGCCCCCGTCGCAGCGAGCGCGCCAGCAGCAGTTGCGCCGTATTCGCACACGCGATCAGCAGCAAGACCCCAACGCCTCCGAGCAGCAGCCACAGCAGCCGCCGCTGGTTCCCCACGATGGCGTCGCGTAGCGTCATGACGTTGAAGGCAAACATGGCCGGGTCATGGGGGTGGCCCGGGAATGGTGAGGTATTCTCGCGCGCCAGAATCGGCGCAGTGTCCCACAGGTCAGATTCCACATGTGCCAGTGTGACACCCTCTCGCAATCGGCCCAATACCCGAACCGGGACGCCCTGGCCGTTGGCGGCCCGTTCGAAGGGAAGGGACGACTCGATAGGATAGGGAGCGTAGAGGTCAACCGGCTCCGGAGCGTCCAGCGTGGGATAATCGAAATGGAAGCTGGCCGGGAGCACGCCCACCACCACGGCAGGCTGGCCATCGAGCCGCAGCGTGCGCCCGAGAACGCCGGGGTCTGATCCCATGCGCGAGCGCCAAAAGGCGTGACTGAGAATCACCACCGGCGGGCGGCCGGGCTGATTCTCCTCCTCGAGAAACGTGCGGCCCTGCGACGCATTCACTCCCAGCAGCGGAAAAAAGGACGCCGTCACGCGCGCCGCGAAAATGCGCGTGGGCTCGCCTGTCCCGCTGAGCTGCATGTCGCGGTGCTCGACAAACGCCATCGCTTCGAGCGTGCGGGTGTGCCTGCGAATTTCAAGAAACTCGGAGACGGTTGGGATCCAGCCGTCATTTTCTATAATCGTAACCAGCCGTCCTGCATCGTGAAACGGCAACGTGTCAAGGAACGCAGCCTTCAGCAACGTGAAGACCGCCGCGTTTCCGCCGATCCCCAGCGCCAGCACCAGCACAATCAGGGCGGACACTCCAGGGTCACGCCGCAGCAGCACGAGGCCATGCCGCAGATCCTGGAGAGACGACGCCAGCCACTGAACCACGCGCGCGTCCCGCATCTCGTCTTTCGCCAGCGACAGATTTCCCATACGCCCGCTTGTCGCGTCCTCCGCCTCCGGCGCGCTGAGCCCGTGTTCCCGAGAGCGGCGCAGACGCATCTCGCGATGAACCCGCCCACCCATTACTTTAGTCCCAGTTTTTCACTTGCGGCCAAATTTCCTTCAGGGGTTGTTTGAGGCCGCGGCAGTAGAAGATGTCAAAGTGCTCGTACGGCATGGAGTAGGGATGATAGACGCTGGCGACTCTCTCGACGCTGGTGAAGCGCCGCTCAAGGTCCTGCTGCCGCCCCTGCATCACGATCATGCTCTCGCCCGTGTATTCGCGCGGTCCCCAGAAGAAGTAATTCATATGCCCGCTGATGGCGGGCGGCAGGCCGTATTTCGGGCCGAAGAGATCGATGGCGCCGGCCTGACCGTAATTCCGGCCGAAGATCGCGGTCTTGGCGCGAACCTCCGGCGGCAGGCTGTTGTAGACCCCCGCGACCGTGGCCGTCATCTCCTCCCAACCGAACTGGTCGGCGAAGAGCTGCGGCAGCGGGCCCAGCCGGTGAGTCTCAAGCCTGGGCGGCTGGAGATGCAGCGCCTTCGTGTATCGAATGTACATTTCGGGACGCAGGACCGGAATGACCAGCGGCGAGAACACAGCGCCGGCCGCGACCATCAGGGCGGGATAGGCGAGTTTCAGCCACTGGTATCGCGGCCGGTCCAACCATGATTCCCACATCACGCTGCCGGCGGCGAACAAAACCGGAAAGGCAGGATAGAGGTAGTAAATCCGGGGGCTCAACTTCACGATGACAGCCGCCGTGAAGACCCATGCCCAGCCCAGGGCGCGAAACGGCTTCCCCGATTTCGAGAAAAAGAAAAACCAGAGGCCGGCCAGCCAAATGGGCAGGGTCAGAGGAAACATCGTCAGGATTTCCTGAGCGAAGAATACCAGCGGCCCAAGAGGCACATCTCGTCCGCTGCGGCGGATATCGGCCTGCACTTCCAGGAACGGAAAGTGGTGTTGGATATTCCACAGCAGATTGGGCAGGAAAATCAGGAAAGCGATCGCGCCGCCGATCCAAAGCCAGGGGCTCATGAGCGCGCGGCGCTGCGGAGTTAACAGCAGGCCGAAAACGATGCCGGCGCCGAAGAGCAGCATGGAGTACTTGTTTTCGAGCCCGACTCCCGACAAGATGCCGAACCAGATCCAGAGCTTCGGGTTGCCGGTTTTGATGATGCGGATGAGCAGGTAGGCACAACCCAGCCAGAACAGCGGCTCGAAGGCGTTCATGGTCAGCAGGCTGTCGAGGGCGAGGAAACCCGGCGCCACCAGGGCCGCAATGGCAGCCAGGCCCTGGGCAAAGCGCTTCCCGCCCAGCTCGCGAGCAATCAGAGCCGTAAGTGCAACTTCGGCGGCGCCCGCAACGGCCGGAAAGAACCGGATTGCAGGGAGCGAGCCCCCCAGCGGAGAGCGCGCCAGCCAAGTGATCACGGCGATCAGCGGAGGTTGGTCGACGTAACCCCAATCCAGGTGCCGGCTGCAAGCGAGATAATACAATTCGTCAACGAAGTAACCGTAATGACGGCCGGCATACAAATGCACCAGGAGCTTGCAGGCTGAGATGCAGAGCACCACCGCGGTTGCGGTGAATGCGAACCGCTTCTGGAGAGCTTGGCCGAGCGCGGGTGCAGATGCGGAACTCATGGGCAGACAGGGTTTGTCTCCACAAACGGCAGCTCGATTCTTCTCTTCAGCTTGTTCAGGGCCTTATTTCTTCTTCAGAATGATGACGGTGCCGAGCTGGTCAAGGACAGCCTCCGTCACTTTTCCCGAGGCATCGCGCTTGAACTCGATCGTAATGCCGCTGAAGTCTGCGAGCTGGAAAGTCGTGCCACGCTTCGGGTTTAACTCGTAGTCGGGCTGCCCGGGAACGCTGGCAACGAGGGTGTGATCGCCACGGAGCGTAACTGTCAGCGGTACCGGAACTCCGGGAATCTCGTACTGACCTGCGAAGGCCTCGACGAAACTGCGCTCGGTGAGTTGCTTATCGGGCATGCGCGTGAAGACGATGTCCTTCACGCTGGGTTCGAGCGGCATCGACAGGCTGGAGATGTCCCCATTGATGTCCGTAAGGAACATCACCTTCAATTTCTCGAACGGGTCGAGTGGGTCCTCCGGGACTTGGAAGACGTCGTAATGATAGTGCTTCAGAGGTTTGCTGACCTTGTTGAGCGTCAACTTGAAGGCATCGCCGTCGGGGGAGATGGTGACAGTGCCATAGCCGGGATTCGAGTAATCCCCGGCGTAGTCTTTCAAGTCGTGGGAGGGATGCGTGCCGTGCTTTTGCGGAGTGTAGCCTTTGTTTTTCGCCTCCTGCTCCGACTCCTTCCCTCCCTTCTCGGACTCCAGGAATCGCTGGTTCCATGGGACAGGGTCGAGCCCGAGTAAGCGGTCGAAGACGTTAAAAGCCACGATTTCCGGCAGGGGATTTCCATCGAGATTGGAGAGTACGACGACGCCGATCTTGTCGGCCGGTAGGAACGACAGGTCGGCACTGAAGCCGTCAATGTTTCCGCCGTGCTCGACTGTTTTATGCCCGCGGTAAGAAGAAAGGAAGAAGCCCATTCCGTAGCTACCCTCACCCTCTTCTTTGTAGGCCGGCGCGCCCTGTATGCTCATCTGCGGAGTTTGCATCTGCAAGGCGTTGTTTTCAGAAAGAAGTTGTTTGCCTTCCAACTTCCCCTGATTCATGTGGAACACCAGATACTTGCTCATATCAGCGACATTACTGTTGATTTCGCCGGCCGGACCCATGGCGCAACGGTCCGGGCATTGCGGATCGAAGGGGATATGCTTCAATTCAGCCTTCAAGTCGCGGCCTTTGCGATAGGGCTCGGCATGGTCCGGGCTATTCTGGGTATCCCGCTCGGAGAAATTCGTGCCGGTCATTCCCAGAGGTTTGAAGACGCGCCGGCTGACAGCATCCTCCCAGCTCGTGCCGTTCAGCAGTCCGGCAACGTATCCCGCAGTCATGAACATGAGGTTGTTGTACTGGAACTTGGCGCGGAGGGGCTTGTTTGGCTCAAGATACTGGAGGCGCCGGAGCAAGTCCTCGCGCGAGAAATCAGATGAGTACCAGACCAGGTCGTGGCGCGGCAAACCGGAACGATGCGTGATCAAGTCGCGCACCACCATCCCCTCGGTTAGCTCCGGGGTGTACAACTTGAAGGTGGGTAGAAAATCGCGGACGGGCTTGTCCCAGTCCATTTTGCCTTCGTCCATCTCCATGCCAAGGGTGGTCACGGTGAAGGATTTCGTGATCGAGCCAATGGCAAACAGTGTATTCGGGGTCACCGGCAACTGCTTCTCCAGGTCGCGGTAGCCATAGCCCTTCAGGAGAATCACTTTGTCGCCCTGTACAACTGCGATGGCCAGGCCCGGTACCTTCCAATCTTTCATGGCCTGAGTGACGAATTCGTCGAGCCCGTCGAGGCTCGGCTTAGCTGCCGCCGTCGCTGTCGCGGCGGCCGCTGGTACAGAGGCCGATTTGCGTTCGAGAGAGAAAGGATATGTTTGCCCAGCCTGCGAGAAGTTCCCGTTGACTTTGTCGCCATCCAGCTTGCCGTCGAACACAGCCAGGCCGGGGCCGGCGGGAAGCTCGAAATGAACCTGTGGCGCCTCGAATCGCACGGCTTGGAGCGGCAGTCCCTGAGCACCTTGCTGCGGGATATCGATGCTGGCCTGCCACGCTCCGCCGGCGCTCTTGAAATCAACCCGGATCTGCAAGGCCATCCCGGGTAGTTGAATCGCGCCCTCCCAGTGGCCCTCGAGACCCGTTTGGGCCAATAGGGCAACTGGCCAAACTAGAGCGCACGCAGCCATAACTAAGGCGATCAAGAAGCCGGACTTGTGCAAGGAAGTATGCATCGAACACCTCGTCATTTTCGACTTATTCTGCGGCCCGAAAGCATGTTGTTCGCGTAGCCGCTCGTCGCGACCCAGCATTATAACTCATAGTTCGACTGGGTTAGAAAACTACAAGTATAGTGCCAACTCCCTAGTGTCATGTAACGCAAGTTCGTCGATGTAGCGAACAGCCACATGGAGGAAGCGACACTTCGCGGAAACCAACCCACTACTTATGCAGTCAATCCCGCGAAAGCGGGAATCCACTCCCCAGGCTTTCGGAAATGCGCTGTCTACTGAGTGGATTCCCGCTTTCGCGGGAACGACTGCGGCTTCGAGTGGCCCCAGAGCGCGGAAGGTTGCGGTTTTCGCCTGCTCGGGCTAAAGTAAAAGAGTTGACAGGGGCGAGCGATGCAGGCTAGCAACGCAGGTATCGAAAGATGAGGCTGCAAGAAAAAATACTGAACCCTTCTATGCCGGTGACGCTCTTTGAAGTGGTCCCACCCGCTGCGGATCAGCCGGAGGCAATAAACGAATCCCTGGCTGAACTGAGAAGGGTCAAGCAATTCGTGGATGGGGTCAATCTCCCGGAAATTCACGACGAAGATCGTGGGACGGAGCGAACCAGCAAGTTTGTGCCGCGCGTGGAGCCGCGAGTGTTCGGCTCGCGCATTCAGCGCGAGCTGGAAGCGGACGTGGTTCTTAACCGCGTGGTCGTCCATGACCCGAAGCCGGAAATATGGTTCCGCGAGACCTGCCTGGAATGGGGCCTGAGGAACATCGTGCTGGTG
>Ga0074046_10002605_pt1 | contig 15505 bp, 14 predicted proteins | sample BogForMeECP23OM3_FD_94441 | JGI IMG/M metagenome (GOLD analysis project Ga0074046, IMG submission 94441) | Bog forest soil microbial communities from Calvert Island, British Columbia, Canada - Bog Forest MetaG ECP23OM3 | ecosystem: Environmental > Terrestrial > Soil > Wetlands ...
AAAGCTGGTCAGGCTGTCGGTGAGCACGTGCTTGCCATCGGCTTCTACAATGAGCGAGTGGCTGCGCTTGCCGACGCGCAGCAGATACCAGCCCAGCCAGGCATTGAGCAGCCCGGCGCCGAGCAACAGCAAACTGCCCGAGCCCAGATGCTCCAGACGCAGCCCCGCCAGCCATTTCTGGATCGCCTCGACCAGAATCCAGATGGCGGCCACTATGATCATGGCGCCCTCAAATCCGGCGGAGAAAAACGCGATGCGCTCGTAGCCGTACAGAAAAGTCGGGCCGGCGGGCCGCGTGCTCAATCGCAGGCTGAACGCCGCAAATCCGACGGCAATGACGTGTACCACCGATTCGGCGAAGTCCGACAATATGGCCGCCGACCCGGTCACGTAATAGGCCGCGGTCTTGCCCAGAAGCATCAGTACGCCAACCGCCAGCGACAGGCGCATGGCGAATCGCGCGGCGCGCAGTTGCTCCTGGTCGAGTTGGAGGGCCGCGGAGATCGGCGCGGGGACGCTTCCCGACATTGGATTTCCCTGCAGTCGGGATCATAGTCACACGAATTCTCAATGCAGGAAAGTGATTTAAATCACTCTGGAGGGGGCGAACCTTCGACCTCAGGCGTCAGACTTTCGACCTGAAACCTGGGCCCCCAGGACCTGGGACCCCAGAGTTCCCTTAGGACGATGCGAAACCTGACTATGGTTCGACGTCTGAGGTCTGAGGTCCGACGCCCGAGGTCTGCGGTCCGAGGTCCGTCAGTTTCCGAATCCGATTCCCACCGCACGTGCCGTGCGCACCAGTTCTCCATCGGGCTGCACCGCTTTCAAGTGCCCGATGGCGCGGGCCACGTCTACCGCGACAATCGAACCGGCGCGCAGCGCGACCATCCTTCCGAATTCGCCCGCGGCAATCAGGTCCACCGCAGCCACCCCGAAGCGTGTGGCCAGCACGCGGTCGTAAGGCGAGGGCGAGCCGCCGCGCTGGATGTGCCCCAGTACGCTCACCCGCACTTCCTTGTGGGAAATCAGCGAAATCGCTTCGCCCACCAGTTGACCGACCGCGCCGCCGTGGGCAATCTGTTTCAATTCGGGCGGCAGCTTGATGCCTTCCGCGACCACTACAATCGTGAAGCGCTTGCCCTCTTTCTCGCGCTGTGCGATGAAGTCGCAAACCTTCTGGATGGTAAACGGAATCTCCGGAATCAGAATGATGTGGGCTCCGCCGGCGATGCCGCCTTCGAGCGCGATCCAGCCGCAATCGCGGCCCATGACTTCGACCACCATCACCCGGTGATGCGACGCCGCCGTGGTGTGGATCTTGTCAATGGCATCGGTCACCGTGTGCAGCGCGGTGTCGAAGCCGAATGTGACCTCGGTGGCCGAAAGATCGTTGTCAATCGTCTTGGGCACGCCCACGATCTTCACGCCCTTCTGGCAAAGTTCGTAGCCGATCTTCTGTGAGCCGTCGCCGCCGATGGTGATGATGGCGTCAATGCCGAGTTGCCGGGCGTTGGCGATGACCTGGTCGGAAATGTCGCGCACCACTTCCTGCCCGTTCTCTTCGGTTTTGTAGTTGAAGGGATTGCCGCGGTTGGTGGTGCCCAGAATCGTTCCTCCGCGGGGCAGAATCCCGCTCACCCGCTCGAGCGTGAGCTCAAACGATTTCTCCGGCCAGATCAGGCCGTCGAAGCCGTCGGGAATGCCAATGACTTTCCACTTGTGCTTGAGGATCGCGGCTTTCGTGGCGGCCCGAATGACCGCGTTGAGGCCGGGAGCATCCCCGCCTCCGGTAGCAATGCCGATGCAATGTATGTCTGACATGGATGAGTCCAGGTTCGGATGAGTCCGGGTTCGGATGAATCTAAGTTCGGTCGGTTCGCCGTGGATCGCCCACCGCGAATGATTCGGAGAGAGTCCTTCCGGTTAGCGACCGCGACGAACCTCGAACCTGTGATCATACCGCTTCGCTGCGCGAGGGGCACAACGGTACAAGGGGACGTGCATGCGTCTGTCCAGAACGGGCCTTTGCGACGTTGTCTGGCGGCGGTGTCTTGGAACCACGGTCCGTATCAGGGCCGGGGGCGGCCCACCTCTGATTTTCGTCGGCACCACCATAATAAAGGCTGCCCCACGCTTCGCGGGTTTCGAAGCGTGGGCACCATGGACGACGGTATCGGGTGATTCCCCTTACTCGCAGCCCGAGCTTTCCGCGGTCCGTTCACCAGGACCGGCGCGTGTCGGAAGCAGGTCACTCGCGCGTTCGCCCTGGCCTGGTTGATCTTTCCCCCCGTTTAAGCTAGACTAAGCTAGCTTAACTTGCGGGAGCTGTCCAATGACGGAAATTGGTGCCTTCGAAGCCAAGAACACCCTGGGGACTTTGCTCGACCGCGTCGAGCGCGGCGAAGAAATTGTCATTACGCGGCACGGCCGAGCCGTCGCGCGCCTGGTCCCCAACACCCGGCGAGTCGACCAGAGCCAGGCCCAGGCTGCCTTCGCACGCATTCGCCAGCGCTCCGGACGACTCCGCAAGGCAAAAGCTGCACGCGCCCCGTTCGATTGGCCCGCCCTCAAGAAACTGCGGGACCAGGGCCGGCCGTGAGCAAGCGGCTCCTCGGAGCTAATTCAGACCCAGTTACATGAGCATAGTTCTCGACAGCTCGATCACCCTGGCGTGGATTTACAGTGACGAAACCACCGTGCCTGTAAGGCAAGTATTCGATGTACTCAGCGAGGCGGGCGCCTGGGTTCCGGGACTGTGGCGCCTGGAAGTTGCCAACGTTCTGGAGATGGGCGTGCGGCGCAAGCGCCACGACGCCGGCTTTCGCGACGGCACGCTGGCCGATCTGGCGCAACTGCCGATTCAGGTGGACACCGAAACCGACCGGCAGGCAGGGTCCGCGACCCTCCGCCTGGCCGAGCGCCATCAGTTGACTCTTTATGACGCGGCCTATCTGGAACTGGCGCTGCGCCGGAATCTTCCTTTAGCCACTCTGGACGAAGATCTGCGCCGCGCTGCCCGCGCCGAGAAAGTCCAAGTGCTCGGAGTGTGATCGGAACGCACGACGCTCCCGCTTCCCGCAGAAACCGCGAAAAATGGGCCACCTCGCTTACCTAGCATGTCGGAAACGGGCCGCACGCCCTACGGCGTAACGTTCAGAGTGGCTTGGCCGGTCACCAACGTGCCCGGGTAACTGGCTTTCAACGTGTAGGTTCCTTCGGCAGATGAAGTCGCGGTGGCGGTGCAGTCATAAGTATTCGGCGTGTTGGCCGTGTTCAGGGCACACGTCACGTTGCTGTTCGCCGGGGAAAGCACAAATGTGGCGCCGGACGTGACGTCGAGCGAACTCGTCCCCACCGTTGCCAGTGCCGAGAAGGATTGTGTCAGGGTTGTGCTGGCAATGGATATTGAGGCTTGTTTGGGATTAACCGTGATCGCGGTAACGTTCGTTATATAGACCGTGGCTGTCGCTTGCGCTGTCAGACCCTGCACGCTGGCCTGGACTTGGCCCGTTCCCAACGCCAGACCGTTCGGGACACCCGTGTTGGCGTCAATGGAGACTATGGTCGGCGACAAGCTCGACCAGGAAACGCCGGAGGTGACCTGCGACCGGTTATTGTTCGAGTCAGTTCCCCAGACCTGCAGAGGGGCTTGGCTTGGTGTGCTAAAGGCAACCTGCGGAGCCGAGGGCTGAATAGTGATCGAACTGAGAGTGGCGGCGGGGAAAAATCCCCTGCAACTCGCCGCGAGCGCCAAAGCCGCAAGCGCAGCCAGTGCTGCAAATAGCCGGAGTTTCGACTTCGTCGAGGACATGTTCGTAACCACTCCTTGGGCGCGCCCGCTTCGTTCTTTGCGCCGCACGTTTCTCAATGCGTCTGCGAAAATTGTAGCAGAGCTGACTGCGGCTGGAGCACGCGGGGATGCCGGAACCGCCCGGAACCATCCCTGGCAATCGCAACCTCGCAGGCCGCGTCCCCGGTAGAACGATGCGCACAAGCCCGTCTTGCAGAAAAACCTTGATTAACTCAAGTTTCTTGTCATTCCGAGCGAAGCGGAATTGCCCGTTTACGGGCAATTCCGCGAAGTCGAGGAACCTGCTTTTCCTCGACGCCAGACTTAATCAGAGTTTCCCTAAGAGCCGTCCCTTACAAGTTCCCCCTGCAAGAAAAACGGCCAGCGCCTGAACTAGCCGCTGGCCATTGAATCCTGGACGCCGGTCTCCCTAGAACTTGCCGTGTTCCTTCGGCTCACTCTGTTTGTGCTGCGGAGGAGGCGGCGGGCTCGACTTCTTGGGAGCCGGCGGAGCCGGCTTTGAAGTATTGGCCTGGGGCGCGTTGTGCACTGGAGTCGAGGCCGGAGTACCCGTCGCGGTCTTATTCTGCGGGTTATTTGAGTTGGGCGGAGTAAACGGCCGGAATCCCTGGTTGGAATGCGAATTCATCGGCGTAGACGGTCCCCGCGCCTCGGCCGCGGACATGGCCGGGGCATGATATTCCCCGCCCGCAGCCCGGGCCGGAATGACCGAGTGGCTGCTGAAGTCGCCAGGCCTGGCCGTGGCAGCGATCGCCGGTCGGCCCTGATTGACACTGGCCCAATTCTGGCGGTTCTGGCCGGCCAGAGTCTCGTGCTGGGTCTGCGCCGCCAGCGGAGCAGTGTGCGGTTCGTTCGTGGCGGCCTGTTCCTGCGGCGTCGGACGCGCTGTAACGCCGCCGGTGCCGCCGTTGTAGCTGACGTTATTGACCGTGGTGTTGTTGACGATCACGGTCTTGTTGTAGACGTTGGTCACGTTGGTGACGCTGACGTTGGTGACGGAGCGATTGTAGTAGAGCCCTCCGTCACGCCATTCGCCCCCGGCAAAGCCCACGCCTCCGTAGCCGAAGCCGTAGTTAATCCCGCCGTAGAAGCCGATGTGCGGGCCCCAGTACCCGGCGTTCCACATATAGAGTCCCCCGCTCCAACCCCAATAGCCGGGAGTCCAGTACATGCCCACGGGCGCCATCACCCAGGTGCCTGGCACCCAGTAATAGCCGCCATCATCGTTCCAGGCCCAATAACCCGGCGTCCACATATAACCCGGCCCTGGAACCATCGGCTGCGCATACACCGGCAGCGCGGGTGGACCGATGCGCACCGAAATGCCCACCGCGATCTGGCCGAACGACGCGGCTGAGAGAGATGTCACTACGACTGCCAATAGCAGCCAGCGCACTACGCTTCGATTCATCTTCATTGCCTTATCCCCCTGTCCTCATCGAGCCAGCCCGGCCAGCTCCGTCTATGTAAGACCCATTTTGACGCAAAAGTCCCCGATCGGCCTTATTACGTTCCTCCCATGTAAACACTGAACCTTTGAGTATGTTGCGGGGCTGAAGTTACCTGGAATGTTCGGCTTCGGAGCGGGAGCCCCTGAACCGGCGAAATACCGTGCGTGGGCGAGGAAGACACCGAAAGTGCAGGCAGATCGCCGCACGCCGGGCCCGGGAGTTCGGCCTAGTTCGTCTTTCTGCCGCGCGCGATGCGGTCGTCAATCGGCTTGCGCCCGGCGAATCCTTCTTCGGTGCCGTGCCAGTGGGTAATCGACTTCTCTCCCAGCTTCCAGCACAGCAGCACGATGCGCCCGTCAACCTGGCAGGGAAAATCGAGCAGGCCGATATTCAGGTCTTTCACCTGCACGCCGATGGAGTCAATTTCCGCCAGCGCGTCCTTGGCTCGCTGCTCGGCTTTCATGCGCTCCGCCTTGCGCCGGGCCAGCGGGACCACGTCCAAGTACGTGCCCCCGTTCAGAAAGAGGCGGTGGGCCAGCGCCTGTTGCTCGGTTTCCACCTGCTCCATCAGTTTCTTGGCGTTCATGGCCGTGCGCAACAGGGATTCCAGCACCGGCAGCAGGGCCTGCGCTTCGTCGAGGGTAAAGGTTCGATCCGACATGAGATGTTCTTATTTTACCGCACGCCGCCGTTGAGTCGTGGTTTGAGCTCGGCTTTATCCGTGCAAATCCGCGTGAATCCGCGGCCAGGAAGTCTTCCGGCTCAGCGCGTACGTCCGTGCGAGGGATCACCCGACGTCGCCGCGTTCAGGTCCACATGTAGTTTCAGCGCGGCGGCGACTCCGGGCGGATAACAATTTCCGTCGCGGCTGTAGCCTGTGCATTGAGCCGCCGCGTCTTTATCTTTGCGCTGCGGAGATTGCGCGAACTGCCACACTTCCGCAAAACGCACGCCGCTTTGCGAAGGATCGGGCGGACGCTCGGGGAAGGTGCATCCCGGCGCGGGCGGACAGGAATCGTTGGTGGCCCAGTAGGCGATGTCGCGTGTGGCGGTTAGTGTGGCGCGGGCACTCTTGCCCGCGGAGCCCGAAGCCCAGTCGGCGGCGTGCGCGCGAATGTCTTCAGCCGTCACCACGTGATCGCTGGTTGGCGCCGGGGTGCCCGAACAATAAATACCCGCGCGATATCCCGCCGCAGTCACGCCGTCTACCCACGCGTAGATGTAAGCCTTCTGCTCCGGCAGCATCCGCCCGCCCTGCTCCTGATCGAGAAAGATGACAGTCGCACGGGGAAAGCCTTCGTGCCGCGCGGCTGCAACTGCAGCCTGCGCATCCGATTGCCCAAGCTGCGTGGCGCGGGCCACCGATTTCAGTTCGGCATACAGCCGCCCGTTGAACAGCACCAGAAATCCGAATCCCGCGGACTCGACCGCGGCGCGATGACCTGCCCAACTATTCGTCTTTTCGCCCGGAGGATTGTTGAGCCAGTATCCCGTGTAAGCAAAAGTCTGCCGCAGAGCGGCGAGGTTGGCGTCGCCGGGATATTCGTTGCGGTCGAAGCCGAGGTAGGTGGCGTTCTGCGCTTGAAGGGTTGCGCAAGAGAAAATCAACGCCGCGCTCGCTGTGACCCACCGCCAACTCATGAACGTCATCTTAAATGGGGCAGGCCGCAGCGGCTAAAGCCGAAATTTTCGTTCCCCACCTGCTCGGCGGTGAAATGTCTTCGCTGACGGTTGAGAGCTGACGGCTATCCCCCAATATGCACCATGGTCCGCGACGCGTGCACAAAATCCGGTTCGCCGATGTGATGCCGCTCTTCTTTCTTCTCGACCACTGAGCGAATGAACTCGGCCAGTTCCTCATCGCTGGCACCGCGGCGCATCTGGGCATGCAGGTCGTGGTCCCAGACCGAGAAGAGACATGTGCGGATTTTTCCATCCGACGTAATGCGGATGCGGCTGCAATGTCCGCAAAAGGGATGCGACACCGGCGCGATGATGCCAATTTCCCCGACGCCGTCGTCGAAGCGGTAGCGCCGCGCGGTCTCCGAGGGCGCATGCGGGACTTCCACCAGCGGCCGGTACTCCGCCATGCGCGCCAGAACTTCATCCATGGTGACGACGGTCGCGGGCGACCACGTTCGCCCCTCTTCGAGCGGCATGAATTCGATGAAGCGCACGATCACATCCTCTTCGCGGGCGAACATGCCAAAGGGAATGATCTGATCTTCGTTGAACCCGCGCAGCAGCACGCAGTTCACCTTGACCGGTCCCAGCCCGGCGCGCCGCGCCGCCCGGATACCCGCCAGCACGTTGTCGTATCCCGTGGGCACGCGCGTGATGCGGGCGAAGCGGTCGGGATCGACCGCGTCCATCGAGACTGTCACCCGCGCCAGGCCCGCATCCTTGAGCGGCTGCGCCAGATCGGCGAGCATGTGCCCGTTGGTGGTCAGTGCGACGTCGAGGGGATGGTTGCTTGTGTAGGGGCGGACGCCCTCGTCCGCCCACGCGCCAATTTGACCACCCCGGACGAGGGCGTCCGGGGCTCCATGAATCACTGCCAGCAGTTTCGACAATTCCCGTACGAACTCGACCACGCCTTTGCGCAGCAGCGGCTCCCCGCCGGTGAGCCTGATCTTCCTGATCCCCATCCCGACCAGCACCCGCGCCATGCGCAGATAATCCGCGAACGGCAGATCGCCAAACAGCGCGCCTTCGTTCCCCGTCCTGCAATAGACACACTTATAGTTGCAGCGGTCGGTGATGGAGATCCGCAGATCGGTGATGGCGCGCCCGAATTTATCGTGAAGAGCAGCCATTGGCGATTAGCTAGGAGCTGGCAGCTAGAAGCTTCAGGAAAAGAAAACGAGCAGGCGGGACATCCCCGGCGGTCGTTTCCTTTCCAATGCGCTCCTTTCAGAGCGCGGGAGGCGCCGGCGTTTCCACCAGCACCCTCGGGAGTGTGGCGCGGGCACTCTTGCCCGCGAAACTCTCTCCCTCGCCGCCACAGCCTCGGGGTATGCCCAAAGGCCAGGGCGGTCGGAAACTCAGCTTTATTATAGACTCAGTCGAAAGCCATCCGTCGTCAGTTAAAAGCCATCCGTCGTCAGTTACTGGAAACTGATGACTGATGACTGACGACTTATTTCAGCGTCTTCTCGATCGCTTTCTCCGCCAGCGGCGCCATGATCTTGTAGCCGGCATCATTCGGATGCAGGCCGTCACCGGTCAGATCACGCTTCAGCATGCCCTTGTCGTCCACCAGCGCCGAAAAGTAGTCCAGATACACCAGTCGGTTCCTCGCGCAGTAGTCCTTGAGCCAGGTGTTCAGCGCCAGAATTCTCTCGCGCGGACGCAGGGCAAACGACTCCTTCGCATCCTCCGTGTAATTGTTCACCGGCAACAGAGAGGAAAACACCACGCGAATGTGGTGCGCGCGCGACAGTTCGGCCATGGAAGCGTAGTTGGCCTCGATGTCCTCATTGCGCGTGGCCCCGGTGACGCCGGCGAGATCGTTGGTCCCGGCCAGCACGACCAGCACCTTGGGGTCGAGGTCAATCACATCCTGGCGAAAGCGCACCAGCATCTCGGGCGTGCTCTGTCCGTCAATGCCGCGGTTGAGGTACGGCTTGCCGGGAAAATAGTCCGCGAGCTTCCAGCCGTCGGTGATGGAGTCGCCGACGAACACGACCCGATTCTCGCCCGCCGCCGGAGGAGCCAGCGCGGCGTTGGCCTCGCGATAGCGCGCCAGTTGCCCGAAGTCGTCGGTGTAGATGGCAACTCGCGACGCCCGGTATTCGTCCAGCCCGGGAAAGCCGGTGGAAGGAATGGAAGGAGCTGGCTGCTGGGCGATGGCGGAGAGGGAAAGAAGAAGGGCGACTATTAATTGCGCAGCGTTACAGGGTGGTTTCAGACGCATGTTTCCTCCGGATGTTTCATGATCGAGACGTAGCGAGCGAGCCCTCGCCCTCGATGGCCAATATTCTGTCATATAGCCTCTTTCGCGCGTCCGCCGCGTCCTGGTAGGCAATAAAGTTGAACTGGCGAACATCAAAATGCAGGCCGCCCTCCCTCGATAGTTCGTCTCTTCGACACATCCAGATCACGTTGCGTCCGAGCCCGAGCATCAGTCCGGCCTCAAAATAGACCCCATGCCTTTGGCCCGTGAAATCCGCGGCCATAAAGCGAGAACGCTTGATCTGGCCGATAATCTCATCGTCAATTCGATTCACATGCTCGTGCCGATCCATGCGAAGCGCCCCATACCCTGCATCAGCGATCGCAAGCGCGATTGCCTCGTCATAAATGCTGCGCATTGAATCATCGAACCACATCGCGACAAAGCATCTAGTAGAAACATAGCCTGCTTTCTTGACCTGCTCTAAGCGCTCCCAGCCAGGAATCGTGAGAGCTAGCCCATCCAGTGTGCCGTCCAGATATCCCCGTTTGAGCAGTTCCTGAGTAAAATATTCGACTTCATCCCGGCCACGCGCGATCAGCAGCGGATAGTCGCGGGCGCTGTCAAACCGCGTATATTCGCCTAGCTCCTGCGTCCTTTCGGCCATTAGCTGCAACAGGTTGTCTAGTTTCTCGGGTGGACTGTACTTGGGGAGGGAAGTGACGAGTTGCTCGATATTACTCGACAGAATGGTCACGAAGTTATTTCCTCGCCTAGCTCGTCTGCAGAACGCTGACAGCTGGAACTTCTCTTCAGGCCGGAGTACGGCTAAAGCCTCGTCAGTAATCTTGAATCGCCCACACCGTGGGCAGTCAACAGCAAAGGTGTCCCGATCGTAGCTCGCATTCTCGGGCACACCGTCGCACAGCGGGCAGTTCCGTTCGACGCTCATTTCTGCTGTCACCTCGCTACAAAGACGATCGTCACTAATTTTACGGCAGCGGAAGAATACTCGATTACCTCTCTGCCTGTTGCACGGCCGCGTGCCCGGCAGCTGAGCCGTCGTAGTGATATGCTTGTCCAGACGAAGTCCATGAGCACCGCCAAACAAGACGTCGAACTGCTCCTCAACAAACTCCCCGACAACTGCTCGGTCGAGGACATCCAATATCACCTTTACGTCCTCGATAAGGTGCGCCGGGGCCTCGAAGACGCTCGTGTCAATGGCGCTCTGCCCCAGGAAGAAGTCGAAACTCGCCTTAGCAAATGGCCCACCGAATAGCCTGGTCTCGCCGCGCCCTACAAGATGTCGAAGGCATTGCTGAACATATCGCGGCGGACTCTCCTACCTACGCTGGAATCGTGGTCAAGAAGATCATGAGCCAGACCAGAATGCTAGCCCAGTTCCCGTGCGCGGGCCGCAAAGTTCCTGAATTCGACGATGAGAACATCCGCGAATTGATCGTCTACAGCTACCGAATCATTTATCGGCTGCAAGAAGACGAGGTCGTAATTGCGGCAGTGATTCACGGCAAGCGAATTTTGCCGTAGACAAAAAAAATAACCTCTCCTTCGGGCCGCGTAAATCCGTGTGAATCAGTGGCATAGAAGTTTTCGACGGTTGGCCAAGGAATGCCATGCACGCACCAGCCACGCCCGCTACCCACTGTGTGTCCCCCGTCACACCCTGCCGTGATATCTCTCACTGAGTTTATTCCGGCCTGGGTACAACCTCTGACTGTAATAACGCTTCCCGCGCAGCCTGGGTCTAAGGGGCCCTTCCACCCGCGCGGGAGTTTCCAGTTCGGACCCCTGCTCGCCATCAGCGAGCTACTTCTCTACATCTCGGTCGGAGGACTGCATGCTTCATCTCGACACCGGCAATACCGGTTTTATGATTTTATGCACCAGCCTGGTCATGTTGATGACGCCAGGACTTGCGTTCTTTTATGGCGGCCTGGTGGGCCGCAAGAACGTGCTGGCCATCATGATTCAGAGCTTCGTCTCGATGGGCTGGACCACCGTCATTTGGTACCTTTATGGCTATTCTCTGTGCTTCAGCGGCGACTGGCATGGGGTGATAGGAAATCTGCACTACGCCTTCCTGCGGGGAATCAATCTCAGCACGCCGTCGCCGGGAAACGACACCATTCCCGCATTCGTCTTTATCGCCTATCAGATGATGTTTGCCATCATTACCCCGGCGCTCATCTCCGGGGCGTTCACCAACCGGGTCACCTTCAAAGCCTACATGCTGTTTCTGACCGCCTGGCTGACCTTGGTCTACTTCCCGTTCGTACACATGGTGTGGGGAGGAGGGTTCCTGCAGCAATGGGGCGTGAAGGACTTCGCCGGCGGCATCGTGGTGCATAACATCGCCGGCATGGCAGCTCTGGCTTCCGTGTTGTACGTTGGCAAGCGGCGCATACAGGACCGCGGCCCGCACAGCATTCCCCTGGTGGCCCTCGGCACCGGCCTGCTGTGGTTCGGGTGGTACGGTTTCAACGCCGGCAGCGAAATGCGGGTGGATTCGGTCACTGCCACAGCCTTCCTGAATACCGATGTTGCTGCTTCGTTTGCCGCCATCGCCTGGCTGATGGTGGCTTGGCTGAACGAGAAGAAACCGAAGTTCCTGGGCCTGCTCACCGGGGCAGTAGCCGGCCTGGCTACCGTAACTCCGGCTGCGGGCTTCGTTTCTCCCACGACGGCGGTGATTATCGGAATCGTTTCCGGCGTGGTTTGCTACTACGCGGTGGAAATGAAGAACAAGCTGCAATGGGACGACGCGCTCGATGTATGGGGAGTACACGGCGTCGGCGGCTTCCTGGGGATCGTGATGCTGGGAATCTTTGCCAACAAGGAATTCAATCCCGCGGGCGCCAACGGATTGCTGTACGGCGATCCGGTCTTTCTGCTGAAGCAGGTCACAGCTGTGGTGTTCTCGTCGGTCTGGGCATTCGCGTTCACCTATGCCATGCTGCGGATTATTGATGCCTTCACCACCGTAAAGGTCAGTGAGACCTCGGAGGAGATTGGCCTCGATGAGTCGCTGCACGGCGAGCACGCCTACGAGCAGCTCACCGATGACGACGTGGTTCATAAGCTCGTCCAGTCGGTCGGCACTAACGCGATAAGAAAATGATCGCGTCAGAAATGAGCGCCCAGAGAGGTATGCTTCTCTTCCTTTTTGGCCAGTTTGTGCTGGTGGGGGTGATGCTTGCATCACCCCTTTTCTTATTGGCGCAGAGCAATGGCAATGCCCCGCCCGCCTCGTCCCCCAGCGAGGTCCACAACAAGTCCTGGTGGAGGGACATCACCGCTGACGGGTTTATGTCCCTGTCGTACACCTACAACACCAACGACCCCATTCCGCGGCTGAATCAATTCCGGGTCTTCGACTTCAACGATGACGATCCTCAACTCGACGTGGCCCAGTTGGTCATTCAGCACCCGGTCGCCGAGTCTGGCCAGTTCGGCTTTCGCCTGAACATGATTGCCGGCTCCGGCGTTCCTGAGATCACCGCCGCTTACGGAATGTTTCGTGATACGCACACCGGGATTGCGCATCACTTCGATATTCCCGAGCTCTACCTCAGCTACGTTGTACCCGTCGGCAAGGGACTTCGCTTCGACCTGGGAAAGTTCGTCACCCCGTTCGGCTATGAAGTTATCGGCGGTTACGATGGATACAACGACAATTTCAGCCGCGGCTTCACCTTCGGCTACGGCATCCCTTTTACCCATACCGGCGTAAAAGCCAGCTATTCCTTCACCAGCAGGCTTTCCGGGGCCGCATTCCTCACCGATGGTTGCGACGCCGTGTCCCGGCTCAACGGAGGTGTCACCGCCATCGCCCAGATCACCGCGGTCACTTCCAGGACGACGAATGTCTCATTTACCTTCCTTCACGGCCCCGAGAAGCCGCACAACGATCACGACCAGCGCAGCCTGTACGAACTGACTGGCTCATGGAAGGTGCTTCCGCGCCTCAACTTCGGTTTTGACGGACTCTATGCCGACGAAGATCACGCCGCCAGCAACGGCAGCGATGCCATCTGGAAAGGTCTTGCCGGCTATTCAAAATACAATTTCACCAAGCAGTTTTCGCTGGCGTTTCGGGGCGAGGTCTTTGCCGATATCGGGGGCAGCCGCACCGGCACGTCCCAAACCCTGCGCGGATTCACGCTGACTCCGGAGTACGTTCTCCCCGCGCGTCTCTCCCGCCTCAAGTCTGAGCTCAGGCATTTCGACGGAAAATTTGTGACCCGCGGCGAATTTCGCAAGGACTTCTCCGACCAGAATACCTTTCGCCAAGGCACGGGTTTCACCAACCACCAGTTGACCACCGCAGTAAACCTGATTTACCTGTTCTGAATGAATATCCTCCCGCGCGACAGTGGTGCACTTTGAGAGATTCGTATCAGGGCATGCCTTTACAGGCTGCGGAAAAAGTCGCGAATGCGTGCGCCACTGTGGAAGAGCGGCGCTTCAGCGCCGCGCCTTGGGAAACGCTGACTAACCTCAAATCTGTCATTTCGAGCGAAGCGGAATTGCGCGTTCTTCGGGCAATTCCGCGGAGTCGAGAAACCTGCTTTTTCACTCTGGAGAGCTTAATCTAGAGCTTCCCTGGCCGCTTCCACCCGTCCTGTTAGACTGTGCAAGGCTTGCCTGAGCTTGCCGAAGGGTTGTCCGGAGACATGCTCCTATGAACTGGACGGGACGCATCGTCCTGCTGCTCGCCATCGCCACCTCGGTATCGCTGTTCTGGCGGAAATTCGGCCGCGTGCTGCGCATCATCCGCGAGTCGAAACCGGACGCCGACTTCCAACTGCGTCCCATCGGCCCCCGCATCCGCAAAGTCCTCTGGGAAGTCGGCGCGCAGGGACTGGTTATCGCTCAACGACCGCTGCCCGGCCTCGCCCATGCCTTTGTGTTCTGGGGATTCTGCGTGTTCGCGCTGGTCACGCTGAATCACTTCGCCAGCGCATTCGGCTTGGGATTTCTCTCCCGCAGCGGTTTCGGGCAATTTTATTTCTGGTTCGCGGGCGCGTTCGCCGTGGCCGTGGCGGTTTCGATCGCCGGATTGGCGTTCCGTAGGTTCGTCATCCGCCCCAAGTGGCTGGAGCCGCTCTCGCCCGAATCCGGCGTGATCGCGTTCCTGATCTTCGCCCTGATGATCACCTATCTGGCTGCCTTTCTCGTGCCGGAAGGCGGCGCCGCGGAATTGGCGCTGTGGTGGGCGCACACGCTGGTCCTGCTGGCGTTTCTGCCGCTGATTCCCAAGACCAAGCACATGCATCTGGTGCTCAGTCCGATCACCATATTTCTGGAGCGCGATGGATTCAGCAAGATTCCGCCGCTGGTCGGCGACGAGGATTTCGGCCTCGACACGGGCAAGGACCTCACCCGCATCGCCAGCTTGCAAGCCTATAGCTGCGTTGAATGCGGCCGCTGCACCGAGCATTGTCCCGCCAACAACACGGGAAAGGTTTTGAATCCCAAAGAAATCATTCTCGGCACGCGGCATTACTTGAATGAGTTCGGCCCCAAGAGCGGCGAGTTGCTGCTCGGCAAGCACCTATCCATGGAAGCGGCTTTCCAGTGCACCACCTGCGGCGCCTGCGAATACCAGTGTCCGGTCGGCATTCAGCATTTGCCGATCATCGTGGGCTTGCGCCGCGGCGCCGTGAACACCGGCAAGTGGGACAACCCTCACGGCAGCGAATTGTTTGTGACGCTCGAACGTCACGGAAACGCTCTGGGATTTGCGCCCTCGGAGCGCCAGAAGTTCATTGAGAAGAACAACCTGCCGTATTTCGACGGCACGCAGGAATACTGCCTGTGGATGGGCTGTCTCGGCTCCTACGATCCGAACGGCCGCAAGATTGTGCTGGCGCTGGCCGAGGTGCTGCGTTATCTCGGAATCACCTTCGGCGTCCTGAAGCAGGAGAAATGCTCGGGTGATCCGGTGCGGCGCCTGGGCAATGACTACCTTTTCGGCGAACTGGCGCAGCAGAATCTGGAGCAGATCAACGAAAGCAAAGCCACCAAGCTCGTATCCATTTGCCCGCACTGCGTGCGCACCATCGGCACCGACTGGAAGGAACACGGCGCCAACGTGGCCATCGAGCACCACACCGAGTTGCTGGCGCGTTACCGCGACCAGTTGCCGGCGGGGGGCGACGGGCAGAGCGTCGTCTTTCATGACGCCTGCTACCTCGGACGCTATCGCGGAATCTACGATCAGCCTCGCGATGTGATCTCGCGTTTTGGCAAAGTCGTCGATCCGCCCCGCGCGCGCGAACGCGGCTTCTGCTGCGGCGGAGGCGGCGGCTTGATGTTCCT
>Ga0074046_10002607_pt1 | contig 15496 bp, 13 predicted proteins | sample BogForMeECP23OM3_FD_94441 | JGI IMG/M metagenome (GOLD analysis project Ga0074046, IMG submission 94441) | Bog forest soil microbial communities from Calvert Island, British Columbia, Canada - Bog Forest MetaG ECP23OM3 | ecosystem: Environmental > Terrestrial > Soil > Wetlands ...
CCTCGTCAGATTTCCAATGGAGAATGGATCGTACGCGGCGAGCCTGCGTGATGCCCGGGCTCGCAGCTGGACAACATCGTTTATCGTGGAGTCAAGCAGTAGCGAGCATTCCTTAGCGGAATAATGCTCCAGAACTGACATAACAAATACAAAACGCTCTGCAGCTCTTAGGCCAATCACCGCATTTACTACATTTCTCAGCCGTGTCTCACCTAGTTCGTCCCACCACAGATTCCGACGCTCGTTGTTTCCGGCCGAGCGCGAAAAGACAACCTGAATTGCCTTTTTGATCAGACAACGCTTAATCCACGATCCGACCCAGAGCTTGAACACACAGTTCCCGTCAAAACCTTCCTCCATGATCGCCCCAAAGCACTGCTCGGCGTCTATGTGATTTGCCGTGAGCAAGAAAGTAAGCAGATAAAAAGACTTCATGTCTCGTTCAAGCGCTTTGCAGAAGTCAGCACCCTTCGCGTAGTCAGCACGGAAGTTTGCGACAGCTGCTTGTTCATTGTAAAAACACATGGCTCACCTTGTCTCTTAGATTGCGGCAGCACTCGAGAACAATATCCGGTCCCGAAGGGTCGTTTGCTTCTTGTTCTGTCTGCAAATCTGCAAAGGAGGTTTAGCACATGGTGTGCAATCGTTTCCGTCGGCGAGAGTTAATCCTAGTCGCGCGTCGTCTGGACTCAAACTGTCAACACTGACAGTCGTGCCAGGGCGGATGGCAGACTTACCATACAGCGTCGCCTGTCCCCAGGCGTAAGCAAGATCACGACGTGCTTCGTCACGCTTGCATCCGTAGCTAGGTCTGTGAATCTTGATCGAAAAGAGACTTTATCTTGGTAGAATCATCGATGGTCTGACGCCGGTATGGGTGATGTTCCGACGCGGGATGGTCCTTGTTTTTTGCCTTGGCTTGGCTTCTCCTTTCGCATCCGGCATAAGTCCACTTGCTTTTCCTAAGACGCGACAGCAAACAGAAGTGCTTTTCCTTTCTTCGTTAGATCCGGACTTGCCTGACGTCGCCGCCTTGCTAGAGCAGACCGAGATCCACATTCTGAGCGGCTCTGAGAAGCCTGTTCACTTTAGTGTTGAGTACCTCGAGCCCTCATCTTTCGCGGCTCCAGCTCGCAAAAAAGCGACTGCTTCGTATCTTCAAGACAAGTACCGCGGACAGAACTTCGACCTGGTGATTGTCATCAACGAAGAAACATTTCCCCTGGCGGAACAGATTCGAGCGAAACTGTCACCTGGTGCAGCGTTGTTGTTCTTTGTCGTCAATCCTAAGGATCTTGCCAGCTGGCTCGACCACAAGCCGGGTAGGACGGGAGTCATCCGGAAGGTGAATTTCCTTACTACGCTTCAGCTAGCTCTGCAGCAAAATCCATATACTAACGAGGTGGTCGTTGTTTCGGGCTCTTCGGATGCGGAGAAGCTTGATGTGAAATTAGCGCACGAACAGTTTCGCGCGTATGAGTCGAATCTGCAGTTTCAATATTTGACGGATCTGGAATTCTCAGAACTGGGCCCCCGCCTGGAGCATCTGCCGCCTCGCAGCGTCATAGTGTTCCTCGATTTCATAACCGACTCTCGCGGGGAGGAGTTTATCCCAGCGCGCATTCTGCCGGCTATCGCCAAAACTGCGAACCGTCCGATCTATGGAACATTCTCCTCTGTTGTGGGCGCGGGAGTGGTGGGAGGCAGTGCAGCCGATCTCGGTGAGGTAGGGAGGATCCTGGGGGATGATGGTGCGCGTATTTTGAAGGGTCAGAGGGCCGAGAACATCCCGGTTATCGCTGGCGATTTCCAACATTATGTGATCGACTGGCGTGAACTGCACCGCTGGGGTCTTCCTGAAAAGCAACTCCCACTTGGTAGCGTGCTGCTTTACCGGGAATACTCTGCGTGGGAACTCTACCGTTGGAGAATCCTGGGCCTTTTCGTACTCCTGCTTGTCGAAGCAGTGCTGATCGTTTTGTTGCTTCGGAATGTTGCGAGGCGTAAAAGCGCTCAGGTTAGCCTTATGCAAAAAAAGAACGAACTTGCGGAGGCTCAGCGGCTCGCCCAGGTAGGGAGTTGGTTGTGGAACCCTGCGAATGAGGTGATTACATGGTCCGAAGAGCTTTACCACATGCTTGGACTTGACCCCACGTTGCCTCCACCCGCGTTTGAGGAACTCGGACGGCTATTCACTTCCGAGAGTATGGGCCGGTTGAACGCCGCGATGAAAGAAGCTTTGCAGACGGGTTCGATTCCAGAGATGGAGTTGGAAGTAGTGTGCCCCGACGGCAGAACGAGGTGGGTGAGTGTCCGGGGAGAAGCTGTGCGCGATGCTGCCGGTCACATTACCTATCTCCGCGGCACAGGTCAGGACATCACCGATCGCAAGAAGTTCGAAGGCAGACTTCACGATAGTCAGGACCGGTTGACGGCTATTGTGGACTCGGCGATGGACGCTATCATCGCTGTCAACGACCAGCAAGTTATCTTGCTGTTCAATCCGTCTGCAGAGAAGATGTTCGGCTGTCCAGCTAGTATAGCCATTGGCAGTTCTATAGAGCAGTTCATCCCGCAGCGTTTCCGTTTCGACAACATCGAGCGTCTTTGCCGCTTCGGCGAGACCGGCACTACCGACAGAGCTATGGGTAAGCATGAAGTAATCCGGGCCATGCGATCCAATGGCGAGGAATTTCCGATTGAAGCCTCTATCTCCCACGCTGGCGATGGGGGTAAGAAGCTGTTTACCGTCATCATCAGGGACGTTACCGAGCGTCGCCGCGCAGAAGAAGCAGCGGCGGAGAGCGAAAAGCGTTTTCGCTTGATCGCCAATACCGCCCCGGTGCTGATCTGGATGTCTGGCCCGGATACGTTGTGCAACTACTTCAATCAACCCTGGCTCGAATTCACCGGCCGGAGCCTTGAAGAAGAGCTTGGCAACGGCTGGACGGAAGGAGTGCACCCCGAAGATCTACGAAGATGCCTCGATACGTACGCACAGTATTTTGATCGCCGAGAGGAATTGAGGATGGAATTTCGGCTTCGTCGCCACGACGGAGAATTCCGTTGGGTCTTGGACATAGGCGCGCCGAGATTCAACGGCGACGGTTCTTTTGCCGGATACGTGGGCTGCTGCATGGACATCAGCGATCTGAAGCAAGCCAGAGCTACCGTCAGCGAATTCAGTGGTCGGCTCATGCGCGCAGGGGAAGAGGAGCGAGCGCGGATTGCACGCGACTTGCACGACGACATCAACCAGAGACTGGCACTGTTGGCAAACAGGATCCAGGAATGCGAGCAAGCCACCTCAGCGAATACAGATTCGGTGCAGAAAAACGAACTGCGGGAAATGTGGAGGCTGACGAATGAGATCGCGACTGACATTCAGCACATGTCTCATCAGTTGCATCCCTCCAAATTGCACTACCTCGGGTTGGCAGCCACCGTTCGTGATCTCTGTCGTGAGTTTTCTGTGCAGCACAAGATTGAGATCGAATGCGTGGTACACGATCTCCCACAGGATCTAGACGAAAACGTTACTCTCAATCTGTTCCGTACTGTACAGGAATCGTTACGCAACGTGGTCAAACACAGCAATGCCCATCACGTGAAAGTGGAACTGACGTGCCAATCCGGGGTGGTCCAGTTGCGCATTTCCGACGATGGAGTTGGATTTAATCCGGAGGAAACACAAAGTAATCGTGGGCTTGGACTGGTCAGCATGCGCGAGCGTCTACGCTCCGTGGGTGGCGAGCTCACCATCTGGTCGAAGCCATCACTTGGTACCCAGGTGCAAGCGACTGTTCCGGCCACCACGGAATGTGCTCACAAGGCAGCGGAAACTGGAGCTGCGTGAGAGCCCTGTGGGCCGTCAGTTTTGGCAGTAGCTAGGACCATTAAAGCCAAATAGCATAACTGCGAATGTTGATGTGTAACCTTTGCAGCTTCGGCGCTGATGATAACGAGAGCGACGCATGTACAAGTCGGAGTGGCTAGCCCTCAAAGGAGCCCTGTGCCGAGAACGACCATAATCCTTGCGGACGACAACGCTGGCGTTCTCGCCCATGTCAGCAAGATGCTTAAGAAAGAAAGACACTGCAAGGTCATCGCTGCATTGTCCGACGGGTCAGCTATAGTGCGCGAATGCTTGCAAATGAGACCAGATGTCATCATTCTCGACATTTCTATGGGGGAACTGAGCGGCATCGACGTCGCTAAACAGCTGCGAGATTCGGGATGTCGTGCCAGGATAATCTTTCTCACAGTACATGAAGACGCTGATTATCTGAATGCCGCTTTGGGCGTTGGAGGCTCGGCCTACGTTGTGAAATCGCGCTTGAGCATGGATCTGATCCCTGCTATCCATGCGGTGCTTTCCAATAAGCTCTTTGTGTCCGCGAGCTTGTTAGATGAAACCCGCTAAAGCCAAGCCTTGCAGCGTCAGACTGACACGATTCTCATTCCCGACGCAAACGGGCAGGCGTTGAATACGCCGTGGAACCACCACATAACGAGGCTTAGCTTCACATCGACTGTCAGAAGTGACAGGTATGCAGTTGCGTCCTCCCCTTCTATTGTTTGGAAGGAAGTCGGAACCCATGGGCGGCAGATGCTGAGTTGGTTCGTTATTGTCCCAGTGAGCAGTGGTCTCCACACAATGGACAAAATTCTGCGACGCGTACAAGAAGCACCGGCTCTGTTTCTGGCCAACGTTATGACGCACCTAACGGGTGGCTCGATGGACTCAGGAGATGAAGTGGCATGGTGGCTGTTGCACAACCTGCAGGGGCTGCTATTCAAGCATTCAAGCTGAACGCTTGCCAGAGTTGTATTCTTAACCGAGAGGCAGTTAAAACTGACAAACAAATTAGCTGGAATGCATGACGAAACTTGAAGCCTGAAATCAGGATCATGCACTCTAAAGAACATTTTGGACGTTCTTAAGGACTAGGAGAAGCAACGTGAGAGTTGGCCTCTCGGTCGTGGTCCACGGGCCGGTAGTATCGGTGTCTGTACTCCAAGTGGTACCCAGCAAATCGATTGTCTTCCGCCATTAACTTCACCTGGATTTTGTGGTGGCTGGCAGTTCCAGATGCTCCCGCGGCAGAATGCGGTTTGTAGTAGAGGGTGTACTGATTGCTGATAAGGTCGTAGACAACGCCCATAATCCGAGGAATATCCTGAGCGTCGTGAGCCGTAAATACGCCGCCCCCGGTTGCGCTGGTGAGTTCCTTGAGGACCTTCGGTCCACCACGCTCGGTCGGGCCGATAGCATCATCTTCGGTTAGGTACTCGATCCGTCCGTTCTTTCCGACGGTCCAAGTCCGAAAGATGTTTGGTTCGCTGGCATTTACCGCGAAGACTGGCACGTCAGCTTCTTCGAGATAATTCAGGATCTCCTTTTTTGTATAGACGCTGTGGGTATCGCCTCCATCGGTGATGACAATGACAGCACGGTGAACATTTTTTGCCTTGTGTTTTACATTGCTGACCGCGAGGTAGAGCGCGTCAAACAGGGATGTCAGGCCGCTAGCCTCGGCAAGATTGCTTGAGATGACATGCTTGACGGTCTCGGCGTCGCCAGTGAATTCTGGAAAGGTAAGCGTTGGCGCACTGTCAAAGACGACCAACAAAAATTCGTCATCCGTTTTGAGGTGTGTGTCAAGCAAGTTGAATGCCCCCTGAGTGACGAGGGCTAAATTACTTCTCATGCTCCGGCTTTTGTCGAGAACGAGTGCAGTGGAGGCGGGAGAAGTTTCACTCATGCAGTCGACGATGTCCTGTTTGACGCCATCTTCAAAAATCTCAAAGTTGTTCTTCGTGAGGCCAGTTGCGACTCGTCCTTCTTGGTCCAAAGCAACCACGGACACCTCAACGAGTTCGGTGCTCGCTATCAATCGTGGAGGTTTGTCCTCCCCACTACCAGCTACGCTCGTTATGAGCAAGAACAATAGGAGTCGATGCAGTACCAGGGGCCTTCTCAGCGAGGCGCTTCGCTTTAAGACTACATTTCTAAACATGGGGTTTGCCTCCTGCGAGCCGAGTGTACGTCTCTAACAACAATGCAGAACCGCGATGGAACCACAGGATGCGTGCCTTGGCCGAACCATTCCTGCCCACAAACTGCCTGCCAGACAGAAAATCGTGATCCGGCTCGTCGGAAGCTACTGAGAGGGAAGGACTTCTTAATAGAGCCCCGGCCATTGCACAATTGGGAATATTCTGAGGCACGCAGCCGCTCACCCGATGGCCAGCATCTTTTCGGAAAGATGCCACGGGATGCTGCTGCGGCTGAGACGATGGTGGTAGAAGCATCGATTGGTCTGATGGGGCCCGGGATGTTTGGATACCACGTTCGCGAACCGAGGTCAAGCCCTCATTATGTGTACCCAAACGCACATTGACCAGTTTTTTTAGCAACGACGCATCGTCCATATCGCTGTATAATCACAAGTTTGTTTCCTGTCGGATTTCCAACTTTCCAACGCTGAACTGAATCGAAGCGGCTCGCCGCCGCCGCAGGCTCCATACCCGCCCCAACGACGGGCTGACGGAACCACATCGCTAACGAGATCCTGCTCGCCCTGCCACTCAAAACACTCAATGGAATTGACGCCGCCCGACGAATCCGCAAGCTTTCCCCACAATCCAAAATACTCTTCGTAAGCCAAGAGACTTCCCGTGAGGTTGTGGAAGAAGGCGTCCGCTTAGGGGCGGGCTACGTAGCGAAAACAAACGCCGGAAGCGAACTACTGACCGCAGTGGATATGGTTTGTCAGGGCAGGCAATTTCTTAGTAGCGGGGTGGCGGGCTTTGTGTTGACCGAGGTTGGCCTGCGCCGGCACATGACGACTCAGCCTTAGGCTCTGCTCCCTGAGACTTTCCCGTAATGGAACAGCCCGGTTTCTTAAACGGCGTTTTCCGTTGAGCATCTGATCCCAAGCACCTATCATAAAGTCTCATTCTCTCCACCAAGAGATTCGTCTATTGCGCGCAACTCAGCGGTCAGATGCACCACTTTTGTGGAATTGACAGTATTCTTGACAAAGATGATCATTACGCGAGGATTATCGCTACGGACACGTTGATTGTCGCCACACGTATGAAGCAAAGTGCAGTTGGCCAAATGAGAGGCTGGTGACTGCATGCCATGCATCCGGGTTTTAGTGATCGACGACTACGAACCGTTCAGGCGATTCGTTTGTTCAACCCTGGCAAGAAAACCGGAATTGCAGATGGTGGGGGAACTGGCGGACGGCTTGGACGCTGTTCAGAAAGCCGCAGAACTGCAACCGGATCTGATTTTGCTCGACATCGGTCTTCCTACCCTGAATGGAATCGAAGCCGCTCGACGAATCCGCAAGGTCGCCCCTGAATCCAAAATACTCTTTGTCAGCCAGGAATCGTCGGCTGACGTTGTGCAAGAAGCCCTGAACTTGGGGGCGCTCGGCTACGTGGTGAAAGTCCATGCTGGAAGCGAACTGTTAGCCGCTGTGGAAGCAGTTCGGCAGGGCAGGCAGTTCGTCAGTAGCGGATTGTCGGGTCTCACTTTCACCGACAATGCGGACGCCCGAGCCCCCGCCAGATCTACGACCGAATCTGTGTACAGCACTCCCCTTGTCCGGTCCCAGTGAATCGGCTATGAAGCAGCCCTGGGCTATGGCGCAGTGTTTTCCTCAAGCAGACGCAGGTCGTTCTCCGGAATGGTGAATTCCGTAAAGCCGCAATCTAAGCAGACCACGAGCTTTGGAAATACCAACACCGCTGGCTTGTCCAGACCCTTCCGGCCGGGAATATGGACGTTAACCTCCGCCCCACACTCTTCCTGGTCCCTCCCTCCACACGCTTTGCAAATCATACTGTTTTCTCCGTAATCCGGAACCGCTTTTCTGCTTTTCTGTGGTTTCCTCATCTCCTGATGAAGCTCCGCTTCCCAATCGTCAAGTCTTTCAGGAAATTATCGCGGATTTTACAACACTGGTTCATTTCGGAGCAGGAAAAGAAGGTCTGTTACGAAAACCGAAAAACAAAAAACAAGGCAGACCTCAATCACTACCAAGATAGGCATTGGACTGCGCGCCTTCACTGTCAAAGGGGATAAATTCACCAAAGATCCCAGAAGGACGTCCATACGTCAATCCGTCAATCTGCTCGTGACGCCCAGCGCAACACGCTCCACACAACTGTCGCCGACTGTGTGATTTAGTTGATCTCACCCAATGGCCCGCATCAAATCGCGTCCCGAACTTAGAGGCACACGGGCGTGGATGGTGGTGCCACTCTTGGGTCGCGATTCAACGGAAAGGGTTCCATTAACCAGTTTCAGGCGCTCCCGCATACTGATAAGACCAAGCCCTTGGCCCGTCTTTGCTGCTTCACTGTCAAAGCCTACCCCGGAGTCGCTGACCGTGAGATGAACTTCATCCGGCATTCCCCACAATCGTACTTCGAAGTGCCGGCCGCCACTGTGTTTCGCCGAGTTGTGCAGGGCTTCCTGCAAAACTCGGAACAGACAAATGGAAATATCCGGCGACAAAGGGAGGGGCAAATCGTGGCTGGTGAAGCCAATCTCGACTTTCTGCTGCTGGCCGAACTCTTGGCAAAAGCCTCGCATGGCTGCTGTTATGCCAAGGTATTGCAGTTTTGCCGAGTGCAACTCGTGCGACATGGATTGGACATCAGTCGCCATCTCGTTGGCTTGCTTCCACAGCGCGACTATTCGGCCACTGACTTCAGCCGGCAAATCGGGAAAGTTCTGGCGAATCTGCTCCAGTTCGATTGCCAACATGGCGACTCGTTGGCCGATGTCGTCGTGAAGCTCTCTGGCGATCCGGGTGCGCTCCTGTTCCTGTGCCTCAATCAACTTGCGGCTCACGTTGGCGAGAGCCGCTTCCGCCAGTTTGCGTTGCGTGATGTCAAGAAACGCGACTACGGTCCCAACAACCGCTTGCCCTTTCCGCTGAGGATAGGACCAATATTCAGCGGGGAAACTGGTTCCATTCGCCCGCCATAAGAACTCGTCATCCACATGCTCTCCTTGGCCGGTTCTGACCACCCGGTGAATCCGACACTCGTCTATGGGAAATGAAGTCCCATCCGCGCGAGTGTGATGAATCAGTTCATGCATATTCTTGCCGACCAGATCGTCAACTCGCTCGCACCCCAAAATGGCGAGGCAGGCACGGTTGCAGAACGTGCAGCGGTGTTCGACGTCAATCCCATAAATGGCTTCCGCAGTCGAGTCGAGAAGGAGTCGAAATTTATCCTCACTCTCGCGATGTGCCTCTTCCACCCGCTTGCGCTCCGTAATATCAGATACGATGCCGATCACCCGCAGCATCCTGCCTTGGGCGTCGAAGGAAGCGCGACCAGCGTCTTCGAGCCAGGTCACGCCACCATCCGGGCGCAACGTCCGAAAGCTAAGTTTGTAGGTAGGGTTTTCAGGAGTAAGCCCAGTCTCTGCAGCGGTGTATACCTCGCGGTCGTCTGGGTGGACGGTGGCGTAGAACGCCCCACCAGTACCGGGCATCGGATCTGTCCAGCTAAGAATGCTTGCGCTCTCTGGCGATCGCACAATCACATCGGTTAGCACGTCCCAATCGAACGCATACATTCTCCCCGCTTGTAAAGCCAAACGAAACCGCTGCTCGCTTTCGCGGAGCTCGTGCTCAGCCTGCGCCCGGGCATGCTCCGCCTGCTTGCGCTCCGTGACGTTCGCTACCATGCCCACAATCCGCAGCAATTTGCCTTGTTTGTCGAAGTGCGCACGACCGGTTCTCTCCACCCAAATCACGCCACCGTCAGGCCGTACCATTCGATGGCTGACTTGAAGGTGCGGATTCTCAGGGCTAAGCGCAGCATCTGCGGCTAGAAGTTTTTCACGGTCGTCTGGGGGAACCATAGCCAATATTTCTTGGCCCGTTGTGGCGTGCGCCGTAGTATCGATGCCCAGAATCTGAGTGCAATCTTCGGAACGCACGATCGCGTCGGTAGCAGCATCCCACTCGTAAGCAAACATCTTTCCGGCTTGAGTCGCGAGACGAAACCGTTCTTCGCTCTCGCGCAGTGCCTCTTCCACCTGCTTGCGCTCAGTGATATCCGATGCCATACCCAGCATCCGCTCGGCTTCGCCGTTGGCTCCGTAATAAAATCTTCCTCTTGCGGAGATCCAGCGCACACTCCCGTCAAGCCTGACAATCCGGAACACCGCCGTGTACGGCGTCCGCTTTTGCCTGGCATCGGAGACCGCTTTCGCCACCAGCTGTCGGTCTTCTGGATGTACATAACGATAAAAGTCCTCCATCTGCCCGACGAACGTATCCGAAGAAATTCCAAAAATGGTCTGGAGGTCTCCGAACCAGAAATCCCGTCCGCTTTTGAGGTCCCATTCCCATCCCACCGACTTTCCGGCTCTCAGCGCCGACCGAAGCCGGTTGTTCGCTAAAGCGAGGCTTGACGCCAAGTCGCTCTTGGCTAAATATTCCTTTATATAGGCAGCGGCAGACAGACTCACGATCGCGGTGATCGCAACCAGCAGGCGGAACGTACGCATATTAGCCTGCTCATCCCTCTTGAGCAGCTCCCAAACGATAGGGACCGAGATCAGCACGACCAGGATCATCGGCCAAGCTGACGTCTGTAAGCCTAGGCCGCTATCGGATCGGGCTGCCCTTCCTTCAGTTGCCCTTGGCCGCGCGCATAGCGGTATCCACGCAAACCAGCAAACGGAAGCGGTAAGACCTAGACCGTACAGTTTTCCATTGACGTACCCTCCGGAGTCAATTGCAAGGTTGGCAAACGCGGAACTTAGGGCGTACAGGATGGATGCGCCCAAAAGGTGAAGATAGATTGCCTTCCAAGGGGGCAGCATGCGAAGGATCAAAACACCGATAGCTAGAACCATCGCCCAGTTTTCTAACAGGTAGAGAGCATCAAATCGCAGAGCGTAGCCGGTGGTGTTCGAAACCAAGTACTGGTAGGGAACAACAAAGTAAACGTAAAGAGAGCCCCAGAAAAGCAGCAAGAAAATAGAGTTTAAGATCGTTGGGAATGGCGTGCGGCCGTTTGCATTGCGGTGCGGAAGCGTTGCCACAGCCGCCATGATCGGCACGATATGCAGAAATAACACAGGATCTGCAATCGAATTCTCGGGTACTTCAACGTGCAGAAAAAGTTCGTAATAAATATAAATCCATTGATCGAAAGACCAGAGTCCGTAGGCAATTGCGAGGAATATCCAGAAAGCCCGGCTCCCCAGTGTGTTCTGGATTGCGTTACGGGTGGCGAAACTTGTTGCTAAAAGGAGCAGAAGGAAATAACTGATGCCACTGTATGAAACTAGGAAGGAACCCGGCTTTACGGCCAGCGAAAGCGCGGCTTTGATGACTACAATTCCGATGAGCACCGTGGGCCAAGAGAGAAATCCCAGACGGTTCCGCGCCGCGCCGAGAGTCGTTCCGTCACGACGCCACATAAAACCTCTCCTGCCTATCCGACCCTGGCGGCACACAGCCCTTCACCAGACGCCAGTTCGGCGGGTATCTTTTCGCTATTCCGATTGGGCACGCCGACCGCAAAAGTTTATCCGGCCGGAAAAGTTGGCTAAATGAGGGAGCGGATACCTATATAGCTGAGAGGAAACTGCTGGATGACCAGTCTCCCCCCTTAAACAACGGGGCAGTATACGCCTCTCTCCCCCTCAGGCGCAAGCTGAATCCGGGTTCCGGTAATGTCCTAACACAGCAACTTACTACTAGGACACTACCCCGGGTTCGGCACTGTTACAGGACTGCAGCAATCCCCGGTTACTCAAATGGCCCAAACTCGCGACATGATGCAAACCACACTCTCGGGCGCGAATTGCCGCGCCGATTGCTGCCGCCGATGAGGCCTAACGAGTTCCCGCTCCGGCCACTGTCAGTCTTGACAGTACGAAGTCAGGAAATCGCAGCCTAGGATAGTCGGTTACTAAACTTGGAGTTCCTCGTTTCAAACGTCGGCCGGACAGTGTTTGCTTCAGCCCGATGTTCGATGCGATTCGTGCGAAGGATTGAGCCCATAATCTGGTAAGAGAAGCGTCACGGCGCACCGTTCGGACTGGAGTTGGCGCGATGACAACGAATTGTTGGCCCGCCTCAGCTAGGGGTCGAGCCCCTTCTACCCAGTCGATGTTTCCGGCTGGTCTGAAATCAAGATTCCTGCAGGGGCTACTGCAACCAGACATCGAAGCGGTCTTGCGGACATCAAGGCCGCGGCGTTTCGGGACGAATTCCGTGGTCGCAAATCAGGGAGATGCAGCCGACTATTTCTTTCTATTGACGAAAGGCTGCGCCAGGCAGTTCTCCATCACTGAAGACGGACGAAAGGTTCTTCTTCTTTGGCTTGCAGTGGGAGATGTATTCGGTGGCCTAGCACTTTGGCCGGAACCATGCTCCTACCTCCTCAGCACTGAAGTGGTGAAAGGCAGTTGCCTAATCGTTTGGCATCGGAGCGAGATCCGGAATCTTATGGCACGCTATCCGAGGCTGGAGGACAATGCATTGTCCATTGCATTGGATTATATGGCTTGGTTTCTCGCCTCTCACATGGCTTTGATTAGCCATACCGCTCGGCAAAGACTTGCTCGGGTGCTGACCAGCCTCGGGCGGGGTGTTGGCCGTAAGGTTCCGGGCGGCATTCAACTCGATATTACGAACGAAGAGTTAGCCAATACCGCCAACGTAACACTCTTCACTGCCAGTCGTCTTTTGAGCGAATGGCAGCGCGCTGGCGCAGTCATCAAGAGCCGTGGCAGTATCGTGCTGCGCGCCCCTGAACGTCTTTTCCTGCATCAGGTCTAACCCTTTCCATTTCACTTCCAGTGAATCGCTCGTTGTTCCTGGGCAATGACAGAGGTGCCCTTGAGCAACGACTGGCGCTCTTTCCTCTGCGAACATTCCTGCTTGACGAATGCCGTGAAGGAAGGATGGACTGCCAGATTGAAACTCAGGAACGAGGACTCAGGAGAAGCATTGGTCCGTATCCTCTTGGTCGATGATTTCGAACCTATTCGGACTTTAGTTTCTTCGATCTTGGCAGAACGGCCCGGATATCAAATCGTTGGGGAGGCCTCCGATGGGCTAGAAGCAGTCCAGAGAGCCAGGGAATGTCAACCCGACTTGGTTGTGCTGGACATGGCTCTTCCAGAATTAGATGGAATCGAAGCGGCCCGACGGATACGCCTTTGTTCTCCCGACTCCAGAATATTATTCTTAACGGCAAATAACGATCCCGAGTTAGCACGCTGCGTTTTGAACGAAGCTGCGGAGGGGTACGTACTGAAGATCGATCTCGTCGCGGAGCTGACGGAGGCCGCGGAAGCGGTTCTTTCGGGCAACCGGTATGTCAGTCGCAGGCTCAGAGACCAGGTTTAAGTTTGAAATCCAGCTGCTAACAGTTGAGGCAAGCTCAACACCCCGAGAGCGGCGTTCTCAGTACTGTATGTTCTTACAGTCTCTCCAGCATGGTGTTCGGCGTAAACTTTGGCAATCCATCGAAGTGGGGCTGCTCGACTGCGGGTATTTCTATGTCACGCAAGAACAGAGGTCTCCTCTGGCCCGTTGCTGCGGTTTTGGGCATTCTTCTGACTGCATCAATTTACCCCCTTGCCCTTACACAAAAGCGTTGCAAGTTGCATACCGACGAACTGGCGAAAGCATGCAAAAGCGAGAGCGGCACGTGGCTGCAGAGCTTTCGGGAATGTGAGTATATAGACCGTCAGTGGTGTGCCGCAAACGGGGGACGCTTCGATGAATGTGCATCTGCTTGCCGCCATAACCCCAATCCGGCGACTCCATGCACCATGCAGTGCATTCCGACCTGCATTTTCTCCGGCAACGGGACGAACTCGAAGAAGCAGGAAAAATAGATCGAGCGATCGAGCTTGATCCCACGACGGCGTGAATAGTCGTCCGAAAACATCGCAGGAGAAGGTATGCGAACCGAAGATTTCGTTTCCGTGCGGACCGAGTGGAAATAGGCATGCATTGGACGACTGGGCACGTTCCTAATTCTGGGTGGGGTATCACAAAGTTCGACAATGCTCAAGCCGTCGAAGTTCAAATCGCGCCGTCAAAACAGAAATAGCCAGACGGAACCCGTTTCAAGAGACGTGCGGCGGCGAGGCATCAGCGTTCCCTAGCTCGCCCTGTCAGATGTGACAGTTGTGGTCTCAGACCTCCAACCCTACTCTCCATATGCGTGGATGTTTCTCTGCTGTCTTGCGCGAGTCTTAGGACACAGAACCAACAAGTTAGCGAAACGGTGGGCGCGGAGTGCACCCTCCGCTGTAGATAGTGATTTCTTTTTCGGGGCCAGCAGCAGAACGAGAGAGTGCCACGCTGCCTGACGGGGTAAGGAGCATGCGCGAATGGGTCGAACGGTCGTCGCAGGGCATCCAGGCGCTGGCCGTAATCATTATCGTCATCTCGATCATTTATGGCTCCCTGCGCTTTCTCCTGCAATTGTCGGCACGATCCGCAGACCCGTACCGCGGATATAAGCAACTGCTCGGCCGTTCACTCTTGCTGGCGCTCGAGTTCCTGGTGGCAGCCGATGTTATTCGGACGGTTTTGCTGGACCTCACGGCCAAGGGCATGGAAATACTCGGGGCATTAGTCGTGGTCCGAACATTCCTGAGCTGGTCTTTAGTGGTCGAACTCGAGGGTCACTGGCCGTGGAGGTCATCGGAGATCGCCGCTCAGGGCGAACGAGTACGAGAGAGCGATGCTCGACAAGATGCTTATGCGTCTAAGGGAGGATTGGACAGGCCGGCCCAAAGGGTTGGGGACATTTCAGTTCCTCCCGCAAGCGGGGATGGCGTTATTTCCTTAAGTCCGCAGACAACGGAAACTCAGCCGTAATTGCCACGCCTTTGCTGGCTGGCGACTGACGTTCCAGGGAGAAACCGAAATGAACCTGCCAAGTTTTCCAAGCGTCGACATGTTCTCCGCCGGTATCAACGCTCTTTACGGTGTGCTCCTCGCCCGCCAGCCATCGCACAACCGCGGTTACACTGCCGCAGGACTTTTGATCATGGCCTTTTTCGGCGGCATTGGCGGTGGGGTGACGCGCGACTTGTTACTCAATGACATCCCCTCACCGATCAGAGATCCGAACTATCTTCTCGTATGCCTTCTTATGGGTTTGCTGGGGCTAGCGATTTATCACTGGGCTGACTCGAAGGAGGAGCAGTTCCGCACGAGGGTCCTCGCCTACTTCAAGTCCTACTCGCTGCCCTGGTTTGCCATTCTGGGCGCGCATAAGGCGCTCGATCACAACCTTGGGATCTGGAGCGCGATCGTCATCGGTCTGATCGCCACCACGGCGGGCGGGGTGCTCATCGACCTGTTTTCGGGCGTCACGCCGGAGGTGGTGAGGCCCTCGCAGCAACTGGTCACGACGGCGATACTGGCGAGTTCGGTGTATGTGCTGCTGGCTTATGCGACGAAGGGGGCCC
>Ga0074046_10002609_pt1 | contig 15488 bp, 14 predicted proteins | sample BogForMeECP23OM3_FD_94441 | JGI IMG/M metagenome (GOLD analysis project Ga0074046, IMG submission 94441) | Bog forest soil microbial communities from Calvert Island, British Columbia, Canada - Bog Forest MetaG ECP23OM3 | ecosystem: Environmental > Terrestrial > Soil > Wetlands ...
AAACTCTTCCAGCCGCTCGTGCCAGCGCCGCATCGACCGATCGCTGATGCCGATAATCTCGGCCGCCTGCCACCAGGTAATCTTCTTCGCCAGGGCCCGCAAAATTACTTCCTGTACCTTCATTGCCCGCTCCACCGAGGCCTTCGAGTAAGAATCCATGCTTGCCCTGGTCTCCTACTCTCGCCGCCCGCAAAGCGGACAGATCACTTGCTATCTCAACCGGACATATCATGTGCTACTGACACTTCGGCAGATTGTTCTTGACTATTGACGGGCGTGAGATTATCTTCCCGCATTGACCCGTGACCATTTCGTAGCCGGTCGAGAATCACCAACTTTTCTTGCATGGAGGATGCGATGAAGGTTCCGAAAACGTTGCTTTCCTTAGCACTTGCGGGAGCGGTATTTGTGGGCCTGCCCGCGCGAGCCTTCCAGGCGCCGGCCGAACAAAAAGCCGCACCGGCAGCAACAAAAGAGACGAAGTGGCAGGGTAACGTCGTCAGAATTGACAAAGACGACTCGATGATTACGATCCAGGGCGGCCCTCCTCCGTCGCACGACACCAGGCAGGTGATTTACGACAGCTCGACCGTCTGGACGAAGGTGGGAAAGCCCGTGCAGCAAGACGAACTCAAGGAAGGCTCGTTTGTCATCTTCTTAGGCACGGTCGACAATAAGGGCATCCTGCACGCGACACGCATCGATCTGCGGCTTCCTAAGCCCAGCCGATGATGACAGTTCGTGGGCGCTCCGCCGATGACTCGATAGCGTGAGCGATCAGCACGAGGACACGAAGCTTCAAGAGTCCGCGGCAAGAGCCTCCAGCCGGAGTTTCGCGACACGCGCCGTATCGCGCAAGAGTGGGTCCGGATGCTCTAGGCATCGTCCTAATTCCGCTTCCAAAGATTTGATCGCGAACTTACCGACGGCATAGGCTCCGCAGGATTTCAGCCACGGATCATCACTGGCGACCAGTTCGGCAACCGCCTGCTCGCGACTTCCGACTTTTGCCCGCACCAGGCTGTCAGCCAGTATGGCTTTCTCCCGGGGACTTACCTTGCCGTCCAGAAGCGGCACCAGAATGGCACGCAAATGCGATTTCAGGACATTTTCTAGAAATTCCAAAGCATTGTCGTAGACGGTCGAATTGCTCGATTGCAGTCCAAAATATGCCGAGTGCAAATCCAGATGCGGATACAAGAGTCCCAGCAGGCGAAAGATTCTTTCCAGCTCCTGCTGCATGGATTCGTGGAGCGCGTGCATCACGGGTTCGTCCGAGTCTCCAGGAAGGCTTAGGGCCTCCAGTATTTGATAGGAGCGATAGTGGCCCATGATCTCCGCGGCGAGAACGGTTTCCACCAATTGCATGTCCAGCGCAATCTCGGGATGCGTCTGGTGAATTTTGTTCAGGGCACTGATCATTTGAAAACGAAGTGCCGTGTCTCGCTCCAGGAGGTTGTCGCAGATCACGCGCGCCGCGGCCGGCGTGGCGATGCTCACCAGAATGGACGGAATCGCCCGTCTCGTGTCCATGGGAGAGGAAGAATCGCCGAGATGGCTGCCGAGGAGACCGACGACCTCGTCACCGAATTTGGCGAGGGCGCCTGCGGCGTCGCTGGAAGACTCGCGATCGGAAAGGAACTCTACCAGAGTGGAAGCGAGGGGGAATTTTCGCAACGCTCCGACGGAGCGGATGGCTTCGCGAACGACGGGATGGGCAGGATCGTGGAGCAGCGTGGTCAGCAAAGGATCGAAGGAATCCGGGAGTTCGCCGAGGAGGCGCGCCAACTCCAGACGCGTACGTTGGCCCTCTTCGCCGCTCTCGCGGGACATCGCAATCAGGATTTGGCGGGCCGCCTCGATGTTCTGGGCTTCACCTGGACGCGCAAGATAGGCGGCCACGCCAGAGCGAACGGAAAAATCGGCGTAGTCGCCGATTTCGGAGAGCAGGGTGAGGGGGTCGACGTGCGCGTGATAAACGAGGTAGAGCATGGCCTCGGTTCGCACGCCGGAGTCGGGATCTTTCAGTAGGGCTTCCATCGAGGGCCGCACGGACTTGTCGCCGACGGCAGCGAGAATGGACACTGCTTTCTGGCGGACTTCGGGTGAAGGATGGTACAGCAGACCGCGAATCACGGGGTGAGCGGCGCGCTGGCGTTCCACCTCGAAAAGGCTGAGAGCATAGAGGATCTCGCTTGGATCGGAGGTGAGAATCTTCTTCGTTAGCAAATCCGCAGTGGAGCGATCAAGGGCGAGCGTTGAAGACTGCTCGGCATCCAGACGATGCTGGCTGATGGAGTCCTGCAAAACGACGACGTATTGCTTTCCTGCGACATAAACGGCGGCGAGCCAGCCGAGAATCAACAGTATGGCAATCCAGCTGACTTGTTGCGGTGTCCAGCCCAGGCGTGCGGCAAAAATAAGAACGACGACGCCCGCCAAGCCGTCACCCAGACGCCAGACTACGGTGTCAATAAACCATTTTGCCTGGAGTTTCACCCGGTTCGGCAGCGGCAAATAGAGCAATTCAATCGTGGAGCGGTCAATGGAATAACGAAGCACTTGATCGCCGCCCTTGAGGAAAAGGGCAGCCGCGACGGTTCCCCAGACAAGCAGTCCGGCGGAGCCAGCCAAAACCACGATGGGAAGGACGAAGAGCATGCGGCCAATGCCGAAGCGGCGGAGCAGGCGCGTGGTCAGCAGTAACTGAAAAAGCAACGCCAGAACGCCGGCATAAAAATAAAAGCCGCCGAAGAAAATTGCCAATGCATCCGTGCCTGCGGAAAACTGCTTGGCGAGGGCCTTGAATTGCCAGCCAGTCATGGTGGTTACGAACGACGAAATGCAAATGACCGCAGCGATGGCGCGCAGGTAAGGCGATGAGAAGACCGAGCGAATGCTGTCTTGCAGATATTTCTGGCTGGTTCCGGCGATGCCCGCGATCGGATGGTTCGCGGGATCCAGACGCAACTTGCCGCCTTTGGATGTGATGGCCATGAGCGCGGAACAAATGACCAGCAGAACCACCACGGCGAGCAAGAGGCTTTCGGTCCCGAATGCCTTGGCGACAATCTTTGCTGCATAGCCCCCGAAAATCCAACCCAGGATGGCGCCCCCGCCGACCATGCCGAAGATGCGTTTTGCTTCGCGCGTGGTGAGCAGATAATTCGCCAGGGTCCACACCTGAGTTGGCGCCAGGACTCCAAACATGCCGACCCAAACATAAAAGACCGCATAGAGCCAGGCTGAATGGGAGTTGTGCGTGAGAACCCAGAATAGGGCGTAGGTGACCGCAAAGAACAACGGACTGCCCACCAGCAAATTCTTCAGCGAGGTGCGCCGCCCCACCCGTAAGTAAACGACAACGACAAAGCCGACGAGGACGCCACTCGCGATGTCCGCGTAGGGCAATCGAACAGCCGGGAATTGTGCGAGAAACAAGGCGTCGCGCGCAACTTTACCGATGACGTATGCGCTGATGGTGAGAAACAGGGAGGCGCTCAGCGGAATGCCGCGACCCAGATCTCCTGGGTGGAGATTCAGCGCCCGCTCAAGCCAGCGGTTCATAGCAGCGCCTCGTGCCCGCACGCGGGATCCCAGATGACGTTCAATTCGCTTCCCCCGCAGATGCGGGAGGCCTATCCTCCAACAGCACCTGCTGACTGTCCAAGTACAGGGCAGTGAATTTGCCCGCCCGGACTTCAAGGGCCGAGGCCCGTCCGCCCGGCCAATATGTGGAGAGCATCCCGGTGTCAATCAGGAATACTTTTCCATCGAAGCGGCTTCGGATGTGCGTTGTCTTCTGTACCGTATGGGCCGCAACTACGTGCGCAGCGTCGTAGGCCGCCAGTATCTTCTGTATCTGCGGAGTACCTTCTTGTTCGCTCCAACTGTCGTAGTCGCGAAACCATAGCGGGCCGTCGTCGCGCATGCAAAGCCAGCCGTTAAAACCCAAAACCCGCACCAGCAGGCTGTGGTATGCCGCGTCGGGCTTCGCTCCCGGCGCGCGCTCTGCCAGCAGTTCTGCCTGGACGGCTACCGCAATCTCCTGGAGAGTGAAAAACGGCAAAATTATCTTCCGCGACACCAAGTCCCGCTTTGCCTTGTCGAATTCCGCAAGTTCATCTTTCACCTGAGAATTTATTTGTTCCAGTGACAGAGTAGCCACAACTGGACTAATTCCACCATGTACGAAGATAATTCCGCCAATCTCGACTACCGTAGCATGATGTCGGATCCACTTCCCATAGGTTCCGTCGGGACCGAATGCTTCGCGATACTCCAAAAAGCCGGGCGGATGCTTTGCCATCCACTCTTCTTGAGTGGCGGGCAGTGCGGTTTGTTTGAGCCCGACCAGCAATTTCGCGTGGTTCGCGTACCAGGCCGCATATTCCTTATACGCGGCTTGGCGCCGCCTCTCCGACTCATTGTCCGCGAAACTAGCGTAGCTCTGCGGCGGGACGTATCGCAGGTCACCCAGAATATTCATGACCTCGTGATTGCCCAGCAAGGGTACGACTTTCCCCCCGGCTTTCGGGGCTTCACTCTCCAGCCTCATGACCAGGTCCATCGCCTCACGGCTCTTAGGGCCGCGGTCGACAAGGTCACCCATCTGAACCAGCGTAGCGCTTCCGCCGGTCCAGTGATTCTGGTCATCCACCAGGCCCGCGCGCTTGAGAATGAGGCAGAAGTCATCAAAGGCACCGTGGACGTCTCCGACGGCAACGAGTCGCTCCGGTGCCTTGTCAAATGATGCGGCCGCGCCGGAATGGAGAAATACGACAGCCAGCAGCAACAGCAAGAGGCTCAAGCCCGTGCAGGACCGGCCCGGGAAACCTTCAGCCGAGTGGCACATCATCTTGCGCGCACTTCTGGCCGAGAACGGATTGACTAGCAATGGAAGACGTAGCAGCCGCATGCGATACCCTTTTGAGAACGAGTGCATGTTAGGTGGGCGCGTACCGGCAAGTCAATTGCGCAGCGTACGTCTCACTCTGGGCAGGATCGATAACGTCAAGCTGAAATTCGACTGGACCCTAAAGGCAGTAGCGTAATTATTGGACGAAGACACCGCCTTCCCTGACATTTCAGCTACAACTGGTCTCATAAATGTGATTTGAAAGGGCACGGCTTCAGCCGTGCCGCTCCGGGCACCGTAAACATTGGGCTTTAGCCCCTGAGGGAAATCGAATTCCCTCCGGCCATGACTTATGAGACCGCTTCTAATGCGCCCGAGTGACGGGGCTGTTCGGAGGCTGATTCGGTCTGCGAAGACAGGGTCAGCATCACTGTTCCCGTCACCATCAGCCTGAAAATGGGATCGTGACCGGGGCAGAATAGTAAGAGTTGCTGCCAATCGAGGTCGGGGAAAAATGCCCTTTTAGTCCCCGGAGCCCCTTCCCGGCAAAAAAGTGGTGGCATGGCGTAATTCTTACTGCAGGGGATTCCCTGTAGTGTATCGGAACTGTGCCTATCCCACGTGTCTTCAATAGGTAGCGATTTTGACAATCGTCGCAACCTTACGGCAACATACGTGCCTCATAAGTGGTGGCGCGCGTCGTCAAGCGCTCTGGTAAGCATTCAGCATTCCGGCCTATCGGAATGCACATCTGGCTGGAGGTTGGCCTGGCGGGTCTAACTCCAAGTAGAACCGGATCCGTTTTGTTCGCCCCGTTTGTTCTGCAAGCGAGGATTCTCTAGTCATTCCGCCAGGAACATGGGAGTTCAACCTCTCAAGATCGCAGACGCCGCGCGACTGTTTGCTGGACAACTATGTGGTTGTCTTCCCCCAATTCGCAGAAGGTCGTCTTCGCCATAGTTTTGTCACTGCTGGTAGGTACCGGAATTGTTTCCTACGTCATGGCGGATCGATTTGCCAAGCGCGAGGATCAGGTCGTTCACACCTATCAAGTCCTGTCGCTTATAAGTGACACCTCCTCGAAACTCGCGGCGGCGGAAAATGCGCGGCGAGGATACCTGCTGTCTGGCGACCAGACGCTGCTGATCGAATACGATGTCGCCTCGCGCGTACTCCCGGAGCGACTGAATCGTCTGCAAACTCTCACCGCTGATAATGCTCAGCAACGGCAACGCATCGCTCAGCTGCGACCGTTGATCACAGAAAGAATAAACATCCTTCAGCAATCCATCGATCTCCAGGAAAAGGGCATTTCCACTCCCGAACAGCAATTGGAATACACCCACAACGGAATTGCGCTGGATGACGAGATTCAGACTCTTTTCAACTCGATGCAGAACGAGGAAGACCGTTTGCTGCAGGCCCGGTCCGCGGTGTCCGCGCGCACGCAGGGCCGTTTCACCGGAATCCTGATGTTCGCCTTCCTCACGGCGGCAATGGTTCTGGTTTCCTTGTTCCTGCTCATGGTCGCCGAAGTCGCGCGGCGTACCCGTGCTGAGGCAGTCGCCCGGGAAAGCGAAGAGAAATTCCGCATGCTCGTAAGCGGTGTTCAGGATTACGCAATCATTCGCCTTGACCTCGAAGGCCGGATCATGACCTGGAACCGCGGAGCTGAGCGGTTGTTCGGCTATCGCACCTTGGAGGTTTTGGGCCAGCCTCTCTCATTCCTCTTCCAATCCTGCGATCGGGAAACGCCCGCGAACCATCTTCGCACTGCCTTGCGCGATGGCCATATTCAAGACGAGTGCCAACAACTGCGGAACGACGGCAGCATTTTCTGGGCAACCGCCGATCTCACCCTGCTGAGAAACGACGATGGCCAACCCCGTGGCTACGCATTGATTACCCGCGATATAACCGAGCGCCGCCGGCAGCGGGAAGAAATCGTGCAGCGCGAGGCCCAACTCGACGCCTTCTTCTCCAACGCACCAGTCGGACTCGCCATCATAGACAACGACCTTCGCTTCCAGCGAATCAACGGCCCGTTTTCCAAGCTGAACGGCCTGGCACCCGAGCAGAACACAGGTTTACACGTTCGCGATGTCACCAGCAGTCTTGCGACTGAATTAGAGCCTCTGATTCGTCGGGTTGCGAGCAGCGGCATACCTGTACTCAATCATGAAATCAAAGGCGAGGCGCCGGCCAACCCCGGCGTGACCGGTTGGTGGTTGAAGTCGTTCTTCCCCATCACCAAAGAGGACGGTGTGGTGACCCAGATCGGCGCCATCGTGCAGGACGTAACAGCCTTGAAGCGCGCGGAAAATACCGTGCGATGGCTGAGCGGTCGTCTGCTTCAACTGCGTGACGACGAAAGGCGTCGCCTGGCTCGCGACCTGCACGATTCTCTTGGCCAGATTCTCAGTGCGGTAAAGATGAACCTCTCCTATCTTGGCCGCGTCACCACACATCTGGACGAGCGGGGCCGCAACGCAGTAATTGAGAGCAGAGAGCTCATTGACAGTTGCATCAAGGAAGTTCGCACCCTTTCCCACCTTTTACATCCGCCAATGCTCGACGAGGTGGGCCTCTTGCCCGCCATCCGCTGGTATGTGACCGGCTTCTCCCAGAGAAGCGGCATCGAGGTGAAATTAGACCTGCCGGCCACTCTGCGCCGCTTCCCCATCGAACTTGAGATCGCCGTGTTTCGCGCGGTGCAGGAGAGCCTGACGAATGTCCACCGCCACTCCGGCAGCTCCACCGCCGTGGTGAGCCTCGGTGTCGAGGATGGCCACGTCGACCTTCAGATCATCGACCACGGGCGCGGCATTCCGCCCCACGTGCTGGCGGCACGTCAGGAGAACGCCGCCATCGGGGTCGGCATCCTTGGCATGCGCGAGCGTATGCGGCAGCTCGGCGGCCAGTTGGAAATTGCATCCGCCAACCAGGGAACCACAGTTCACGTCATTCTTCCATTAGGAGAAGCAGCATGAGCAGCTTAAAAATCTTGATCGCCGATGACCATGATCTCGTTCGTAAAGGCCTTCGCATGCTCGTTGAGGAGCATCCCGGTTGGTCAGTCTGCGCCGAGGCGCGGTCCGGACGCGAGGCGCTGGAACAGGCTACGCAATCCAACCCCGACGTCATCGTCATTGATGTCAGCATGCCCGACTTGAACGGCCTGGAAGCCACCCGACTGATTCGCAAAGCATGTCCCCGGTCGGAAGTCCTGGTGATCACTCATCATGATTCCGACGAGATGGCTGCGGAAGTCCTGAGCGCCGGTGCGCGCGGCTACATCCTGAAGTCCGACTCCGACGAAGAGTTGGTCCACGCCGTCGAGTCCCTGGGCCGGCACAGGCCCTACTTCACTGCCAGGGTTACGGAGATGTTTCTTGCCAACCGGGCAATGGGTGCGGCCGATCAGGCAGACTCCATGCGCCACCGGCTTACCGTGCGCGAGGTGGAGATACTGCAGCTCCTTGCGGAAGGCAAGACTGCCAAGGAAGTAGCCTCCGCCCTCGGAATCGCCACCAAGACTTCTGATACTCATCGCACGAATATTATGCGAAAGCTGAATCTACATTCGATTGCCGAACTCGTGCGCTACGCGATTCGCAACAAGGTCGTTGAACCATAGCCCTGGCCTAGGTATTTCACCTGATTTACACGCGACCTGGTGGTGCGATGCAATACCCGGTGGTGATGCCTTCGGCCCCGCATGTTCGCGTGTTCCTCTCCGACGACCATCCCATCGTCCGCCGGGGGGTGCGAACCATCCTGGAATCGACCAGTGAATATGAGGTCTGTGGCGAAGCGGGCGACGGCGACCAGACCGTCGCGCTTGCCCTCGACCTTCGCCCCGATGTCATCATCACCGACATTTCTATGTCGCCAATCAATGGTTTGGAAGTCACCAAACAGTTGCATAAATCGATGCCAGGGGCCAAGATCCTGATTTTGACCATGCACGATTCGGTGGAAATGCTGCGCGCCGCCGCCGTGGCCGGGGCTTCCGGCTATCTGCTGAAGTCGGACGCGGAAGAGCTGCTGGTTTCGGCCTTGCATTGCCTCGGCGAAGGCCATCGCTTCGTCAGCCCCTCCTTCGACACAGCATTAGTGAAACAGTTGTTTGCATGACATTTCCCCTGCTTGTTCAATCCTCTGAGACCTGCGCCTTGAAAGCCTCCCTTCGTAGGGCTTTTCTTCTACCGCGATAGGGCTTCTACCCGATATCGGCACATCCGCGCTCGAACTAAGCTTGTGAACATAGCTTGCGCTATTCGCCCGGATTAGGCATTCCAGCACTCCGCGGCGGTAGGCGCTGAGCAACTGAGATCGTAAGGAGGTTAGCGATGAGACGTACCGTTCTAAGCTTTACCATTTGTGCCGCGCTGGTGGTGGCGTCCGCGAGCTTTGCGTGGAGCGAAGACCGCGAAGACGAAGCCAAACGCGTTAAAGCCGCTGCTGATGTTCTGAACGAAATCATGGCAGCACCGGACAAGGGTATTCCCCAGGAAATCATGGATTCGGCGAAATGCGTCGCAGTTGTCCCGTCGTTGAAAGAAGGTGGCTTCGTGTTCGGTGCTGAGTACGGCAAGGGAGTTGCGTCCTGTCATAACGCCAACGGCTGGAGCGCTCCCGCGCCATTCACTGTTGCCGGCGGAAGCTGGGGACTCCAGATTGGTGGCGAAGCCGTCGACCTTGTCATGCTGATCATGAACGACAAGGGCATGGACAGCCTGCTTTCGAGCAAATTCAAGTTGGGCGCTGACGCCTCTGTGGCCGCCGGTCCAGTGGGTCGGCACGCTGAAGGCGACACCGATTGGAAGATGAAAGCTGAAGTGCTGACCTATTCGCGGGCGCGTGGAGTTTTCGCCGGGCTGGCCGTGAACGGAGCCGTCATCAAGCAGGATCACGACGCGACCCGGGCTTTCTACAGCGGTGATCCTTCGTTCCGCTCCATCCTGGCTGGGAAGGTCCCGGCCCCCAGCGGCTCTGAGCCCTTCTTGGCGGCCCTAAGGAATTTCGCTGCACAGGCCCAGACCGCCAAGGTCAATCAGAATCAACCGGAGCACAAATAACCGCTCTGTGAACCCAACTTTCGACCTGGAGAACCTTTATGCTTTGGACGATTTTCGTAATCCTGCTGGTGCTGTGGTTGCTCGGAGTGGTCAGTTCCTACACGCTGGGCGGCTTCATTCACATCCTGCTGGTCTTGGCCCTGGTGGTATTGCTGATTCGCGTCATCCAAGGGCGCAGTCCAGTTGTCTAGAGAGCGGCACAGGTCTAACCCGTATTGAAAAATGCAGTAGGTATTACTGGATTGCTGGTCGCGGGCTACATGCTTGCGACCTCTCTGCCCGACCTTCGCCGATACATCCGAATTTCCAGGATGTAAACGCAATACCACTGCTCTCTGAAGGCTTCGAAACTGGGTGCGTCTGTTCTGCAAAGGAGCGCCTACAACAAATAACGCTAATTCTAACCTGAACTTAGGAGATCACTATGAATTGGGATCAGATTGAAGGTAAGTGGAAGCAGATGAGAGGTACGGTCCGCCAGAAGTGGGGTAAGCTGACCGATGATGACCTCGACGTCATAGCCGGCAAGCAGGACCAGCTGGTTGGAAAGATCCAGGAGCGCTACGGAATTTCGAAGGAAGAAGCCTCCAAGCAAATCCGTGAATGGTCGGCGACGGTGCAGGATGCCGATTCCTCCCAGCATCGCCGCGCCAGCTAACCGCCCCGTTTCCCCCATCCCCGGAGGAGTCGAGCCAGCTCGATTGGCCGGCTCCTCCGCCCGCGGCGTAACGACCTGAGTCTCATCGCAGCGACGCATCGATCGGCAGCTTGAACCAGAACACCGACCCGTGCCCCAACTGGCTGACCACGCCGATGCTGCCGCGATGGGCCTCGACAATGACCTTCGCGATGGCCAGGCCCATCCCTGTGCCATGTGCCGCATACTGCTGGGCCCGGCCGCGGTAGAACTTCTCAAAAATCAACGACTGCTCGAAGCTGTCGATGCCGGGCCCGTGGTCGGCGACACTGACGACAACGGAGCGGCCCTGCCGTTCGGCGGTCACCTTGATCATTGTGCCCGCGGGCGAATACTTGGCAGCGTTTTCCACCAGGTGGGTGATGACCTCGCGGATACGGTCCAAATCCATCATTACCGGAGGTAGACCGTCTGCGATGCTGACTTCGAGGGTGTGTTTCTGCAGCAGGTTGTGGGCGGCCTCGAGCGCTGAATTCACCGCGTCACGAATGTCGTTGGGCTGAAGGTTCAGCTTGACGAGTCCGGAGTCGAGTTGCGCCATTTCCGACGCTTCGCCAACCAGCCGGTTCAAGCGATCCGTCTCCTCGTCGATCACCGTCAGCAATTCTGTCCGCTGGTCGCCGTCCAGCGACCCGGGTGCAAGCAAGCTGGTTACACTTGCCTTGATGCTGGTAAGTGGCGTGCGAAATTCGTGCGTCACGGAATCGAGCAGCGCAGTGCGCAACCGTTCGCTCTCCTGCGCAGCGCGATGGATGGTGACCTGGTCCACGGCGCGCGCCCGCTCGATAGCCAGCCCAGCGAGACTGCCGATCGCCTCTAGTGATTCGCGCGAGACGTTGCCTCCCACGACGGCGAGTGCGCCGACAGTCTTTACGCCAACCCGCAATGAGACATAGCTGGGACCTTCTTCCTGCATCACCAGCTCGCCGCGCGCCGCGACCGAGCGCAGCGTCTCTTCGTCGAATGTGACGTCAGGCCCGGAGCGGTATACCGCCGCCCGGGCGGTGACGAACAGGGCCGCACCCGAAACGGTGAAGGTGTCGGTGACGATCTTGGGAAGCATGTTCAATAGCGAAACAAGATTTTCGGTGGTCAGCAGTTGCTGGCTTAAGGCGTAGAGACGCTCCACTTCGCGCCGCCGGCGCTTGGCGTCTTCGGCCTCGCGGCGGGCACGTTCGGAGAGATTTCCGGCAACCAGAGCCGTGACCAAAAACGCCAGCAGCGCGACCCAGTTCTGCGGATCGGCGATGGTAAAGGTGTACAACGGCGGCAGGAAGAAGAAGTTGAACGCCGCCGTCGCCACGATCGACAAGACCACGGCATAGCGCAGCCCCCAATAGGCTGACACCAGCAGGACAGCAATCAGGAACAGGAGCGCAATCGCCGTGGGATTTACGTTCAGGTAGCGTCCGGCGGCAGTCAGCGCCGCCAGTCCTGCGAACATCTCGACATAGCGGATGACAGCAGTGCGGTTTACCGTGGGCACGCCGCCATTTTACGCTGCGCGTGACAATTCCCGAGGTTGCACTCAGAATACAGGCAATGCAGAAGTCACCGGAGCAATGGCTGGAGGAAGTCGAGCCGACGAAATCCCAGGGAATCCTGAAGCTTTTTCTCGGCTACGCGCCAGGAGTCGGCAAAACCTACTCGATGCTGAGTGAGGCCATCCGCCGAGCCAGTCGTGGCGAACAGGTCTTGGTTGGAGTGGTCGAAACCCACGGCCGCAAGGCCACGGCCGAACTCGCCGCCAAATTGGAAGCCGTGCCGCGACGAAAGCTGGAATACAAGGGCACGGTTTTTGAAGAGATGGATGTTGACGCTATCCTGGCCCGCAAGCCAGCCGTGGTCGTGGTGGACGAACTCGCGCACACCAACATCGAAGGCAGCAAACACCTCAAGCGCTACGAAGATGTAATGGAGTTGCTGGACCACAACATCGATGTGCTCTCCACCATGAACGTGCAACATGTCGAGAGCCTGGGACCCACGGTGCTGCAGATCACCGGCGTACAGGTGCGCGAGACCGTTCCCGATTGGGTCATGCAGCGCGTCGATGAAATTGTGCTCGCTGATGTAACTCCTCAGGCGTTGCAAAAGCGCATGGCCCGAGGCGACATTTATCCCGTGGAGCGTGCTGGTCGCGCGCTCTCGCATTTCTTCCGCCCCGGCAATCTCATTGCGTTGCGTGAACTCGCATTGCGGCAGGTGACCCAGGTCGTCGATCGCAGTCTCGACGCCTTTCTGGAAAAAGAAGACATCACCGAGCCGTCGTCGGTGCGGGAGCGTATTCTGGTCTGCGTCAGCTCCAATCCAGCGGCCCAGTATCTCATCGCCCGTGGATCGCGCATGGCGCAAGGCATGAAAGGCGAGCTTTACGTGTGCTACGTCGACACCGGCCATCAGTTTGCACCCGACGACCAGAAAACCCTGGCCGAAAATATCCGCTTTGCCGAGAACCTCGGCGCCCGCGTCGCCAAGATCACCGGAAAGACCGTGGCCGAAGCCACCGCGCAATTCGTGCGGGAACACCACATCACCCAGGTCATCTTTGGGCGCTCGGCCCGCACCGGCTGGCAGCGCTACATGTACATGCACGCCGTCTTGCGATTTCTGCAGAGCTCGCCGTCGGTGGACGTCCACATCGTGACCCAGGAGGCCCGCTGATCAACGACCATGCCCACATCCTCGTGGTTGACGATGAACCGCAGATTACTCGCGTGCTGCGGACGGCCCTCACCGCTCAGGGATACGAAATTCGAGTCGCCAACGACGGCGAGATGGCCCTGGAAATCATGAAGGACTGGGCCCCTCACTTGATCATTACCGACCTGAGCATGCCCCAGCTTGACGGCGTTCAGTTGTGCCGAAGGGTGCGCGCCACCTCTCAAGTGCCGATTCTCGTCTTATCGGTGCGTGACCAGGAGCGGCAAAAGATCGAGGCGCTCGACGCCGGAGCTGACGACTACGTGACCAAGCCGTTCAGCATGAATGAGCTGCTGGCTCGCGTGCGCGCCAATCTGAGGCGTGCCCCCAAACCCGAGGAGCCGTCTGAGATCGTCGACGTGGGCGACTTCCATATCGATCTCGCCACCCGCACAGTCGTGGTCGCGGGGCGCGACCTCAAACTCACTCCCAAGGAGTTCGATCTGCTGGTGTACCTGTCGCAGCATCCCCATCGGGTCATACCTCACCGCACCCTGTTGGGCGCAATATGGGGCGCCAACAGCACCGAGCAACCCGAGTATCTCCGTGTATTCATTGGTCAATTGCGCAAGAAGGTCGAACCCGATCCGGCTGAGCCTCGCTACCTTCTAACCGAACGCTGGGTGGGATACCGCTTCGAACCCGGCGCCTGATCTTTATGCACTCTTTATTTTGCCTTTAGTCCGGCATTAGCTCCTGCAGAGTCGAATGACAGTAGTGCACCTCGTCAGGAGCCGACATGCTTGCATTCCTGATCATCACGAGCCTGAGTCTGGCGTTCTACCTCGTCCTTTTGGCCGCGCTTTATCGCGATGGCCGAAAGCGGCGTTCCGTCGCTGGATCGCTTCAACAGGCAGATCTCGCGGACTTCGCCGAATTTGGCCCGATGTCGGCAAGGAACACCGCAGCCCTGCCTACCCGCCAACCCAATTCGACCAAGGTATTGGTTCGCCTCGCCAAGCCAATGCGCGCCGGGATGCTGAAACCTCGGTCCGTGACCGGTGAATCGGTTGAGGTGATAACTCTTCCCACGCTCGCTCGCGGCGAGAACGACCTACAATGCAGTTAATACCACCGGGAAAGGAAGTCTTATGCGCGACTTGATACTCATCGCTGCGTCAGTAGCATTCTTTCTGCTTTCGATCGGGTACGTAAAGTTCTGCGACCGGGTCAAGTGAGGAAACCCAGATGACCGTCCAATCCATCGTCATGCTTGCCATCACCATTCTCACCATGGCGTATCTGTTCTACGCCCTGCTTCGTCCGGAAAAGTTCTGATATGACCCTTAACGGCTGGCTGCAAATTGCATTGTACTTGCTCGCGATCCTGCTGGTGACCAAGCCACTCGGTGTGTACATGGCCCGGGTGTTCAATCGCGAACGCACCTTCCTCGATCCCGTCTTGCGCCCCATTGAGCGTTTGCTCTACCGCATCACCCTGGTGGATGAAAACCACGAAATGCGTTGGACTGAGTACGCCGTCGCCATGCTCCTGTTCAGCGTCGTGCCCATGCTGCTGCTCTACCTGATACAGCGCGTGCAGGGATTCTTGCCGCTGAATCCACAAAAGTTCGCCGCAGTCCCGCCCGATCTTGCCTTTAACACCGCGGCTTCGTTCACCACCAACACCAACTGGCAGAACTACTCCGGCGAATCCACCATGAGTTATTTCACGCAGATGGCCGGACTCGCCTACCACAACTTCACTTCCGCCGCGGTGGGCATTGCGCTGGCCATCGCGTTCATTCGTGGCATCGCCCGGCGCCAGAAGGAAACCATAGGCAACTTCTGGGTCGACATGGTTCGCGCGACGCTGTGGGTGCTGCTGCCAATCTGCGTAGTCGGCGCATTGCTATTGGTTTCGCAGGGCGTGGTGCAAAACTTGCATCCTTACTCCAAGGTGACCCTGGTCGAGCCCCAGCAGGTGCCGCATCTCGGCGCAGACGGCAAACCTGCCGTCGATGCCAACGGCAAGCCTGTGATGGACACCGTCACCGAGCAGACCATCGCGCAAGGTCCGGTCGCATCGCAAGAGGTCATCAAGCAGTTTGGGACAAATGGTGGTGGTTTTTTCAACGCCAACAGCGCCCATCCCTTCGAAAACCCAACGCCGTTCTCCAATTTCATCGAGATGTTCGGGATTTTCGCG
>Ga0074046_10002611_pt1 | contig 15461 bp, 12 predicted proteins | sample BogForMeECP23OM3_FD_94441 | JGI IMG/M metagenome (GOLD analysis project Ga0074046, IMG submission 94441) | Bog forest soil microbial communities from Calvert Island, British Columbia, Canada - Bog Forest MetaG ECP23OM3 | ecosystem: Environmental > Terrestrial > Soil > Wetlands ...
AGTTGTAATCCTTCTTCTCAAGGATCTTACCGGCAACCACTGCGCCATCTTCGCCAGCGTTCGCCGCAATGATGCGGGCCGGGGCCTGGATCGCGCGGCGGACGATGTTGATGCCGGCCTTTTGATCCTCGTTCTCCGGCTTCAGGTGGTCGAGCGCGTGGACAGCGCGGAGCAGCGGGACGCCGCCGCCTGGGAGGAAGCCTTCTTCGACAGCTGCGCGGGTCGCGTTCAGCGCATCGTCGACGCGGTCCTTCTTCTCCTTCACTTCGACCTCGGTCGCCCCGCCGACGCGGATCACCGCAACGCCGCCCGCGAGCTTGGCGAGACGCTCTTGCAGCTTCTCCTTGTCGTAGTCGGAGGTGGTCTCCTCGATCTGAGCCTTGATCTGGCTCACGCGGCCTTCGATCTCCTTATGGTCGCCAGCGCCATCGACGATGGTGGTGTCGTCCTTCGTGATCGTGATCTTCTTGGCCTTGCCGAGCATGGCGACGGTGACGTTTTCAAGCTTGATGCCGAGGTCTTCTGCGATCATCTGGCCGCCGGTCAGGATGGCGATATCCTGCAGCATGGCCTTGCGGCGGTCGCCGAATCCGGGAGCTTTGACGGCAGCAACCTTCAGGCCGCCGCGCAGCTTGTTGACGACAAGCGTCGCAAGGGCCTCGCCCTCGACGTCCTCGGCGATGACGAGGAGCGGACGGGCAGCTTGCACAACCGCCTCAAGCACGGGCAGAAGCGCTTGGAGGTTGGAAAGCTTCTTTTCGTAAATCAAGACGTAAGGGTCGTCGAGATCGACGCGCATCTTCTCGGCGTCGGTGATGAAGTAGGGCGAAATATAGCCGCGGTCGAACTGCATGCCTTCGACGGTTTCGAGTTCGGTCTCGAGAGACTTCGCCTCCTCAACCGTGATGACGCCCTCATTGCCGACCTTCTCCATCGCTTCGGCGATCAAGCGGCCAACCTCGGTGTCGCCATTCGCGGAGATCGTGCCGACCTGTGCAACCTCGGAGGACGAGGTCACCTTCTTGCACTTGCTTTGAAGGTCCTTCACAACGGCGGCCACGGCAAGATCGATGCCGCGCTTCAGGTCCATCGGGTTCGCGCCGGCTGCAACGGATTTGGCGCCTTCGCGAACGATCGCTTGGGCGAGAACGGTCGCGGTGGTCGTGCCGTCGCCAGCGATGTCGTTGGTCTTGGACGCAACTTCGCGCACCATCTGCGCGCCCATATTCTCGAACTTGTCCTCAAGCTCGATTTCCTTCGCGACGGTCACACCGTCTTTGGTGATGCGCGGCGCGCCGAAGGACTTGTCGAGAACAACGTTACGGCCCTTGGGGCCGAGGGTAACTTTTACCGCGTCAGCCAGAATATCGACACCGCGCAGCATGCGGTCGCGGGCATCTTGACCAAAACGTACGTCTTTAGCAGCCATATTTCATGACTCCTCTAATTAGGTTGAAACTTGAGGGGAGTGGATCGCGTGGCTTAGGCGGCTTTCTTCTTGCCCTTGCCGCCCGTTTCGGCTGCGGTATGATTCTCGATGATACCGAGAATGTCGCTCTCCTTCATGATGAGGAGATCTTCGCCGTCGATCTTCACTTCAGTACCGGACCATTTGCCGAAGAGAACGCGATCACCTGCCTTAACGTCGAGAGCGACGATTTGGCCTTCCTCGTTACGGGCGCCGGGGCCTACCGCAACGACTTCGCCCTGCTGGGGCTTTTCCTTGGCCGTATCTGGAATAATGATTCCGCCCTTCGTGCGCTCTTCCTCTTCGAGACGGCGCACCACTACGCGGTCATGCAGCGGCCTAAATTTCATGGGTTATCCTCCTGAAACGGAAATGTCGGTTAGACGGGCGCGGCATCATGTGCCACGCGGCCCTGCTCTGAAATATTTAGGCCTGTTAGCAGTGTCAAGGGCAGAGTGCTAATCTTTTTCAGTATGTTTCAAATGGTGAAACACATTGCATAAAATCGGGGGCCAAACGGTCATAATCGTGTCGCATGGATGTGGCAGAGGCGCTCGCCGGAGCTTGCGCCCGTCCTTGCGTGATTTTCGTGGCGCGCGATGAGCCGGTCCGCGTCTTGCCCGCTCTAAAACTAGAGCTATTGCGCGCCGCCGGCCTCCGTCTTCAGCCAAGCCGCGCAGCAGGCCTTGGCGAGGTCGCGCACGCGCAAAATATAGCTCTGCCGTTCAGTCACTGAAATCACGCCGCGCGCATCGAGCAGGTTGAAAATGTGGCTCGCCTTGATGCACTGGTCGTAGGCCGGTAGCACCTGCAGATGGCGCCCGCTATCGGCGCCTTCCTTCGGCTCGCCCGCCGCGAGCAGCGCCTTGCATTCCTTCTCGGCGTCGCGGAAGCGCTGGAGCAGCATCGCGGTGTCGGCATACTCGAAATTATGGCGCGAATATTCCTCCTCGGCCTGTTTGAACACGTCGCCATAGAGCACACGCTTTTCGTCGTCGCGGCCGTTATAGTTCAGCTCGTAGATGCTATCGACGCCCTGGATATACATCGCAAGCCGCTCCAGCCCATAGGTCAGCTCGCCGGATACGGGATCGCAGTCGAAGCCGCCGACTTGCTGGAAATAGGTGAATTGCGACACCTCCATGCCATCGCACCAGACCTCCCAGCCGAGCCCCCAGGCGCCAAGCGTCGGGCTCTCCCAATCGTCCTCGACGAAGCGGATGTCGTGCAGCAAGGGATCGATGCCGAGCCGGACCAGGCTTTCGAGGTAGAGTTCCTGGATGTTCAGCGGCGATGGCTTCAGGATGACCTGGAACTGATAATAATGCTGGAGCCGGTTCGGGTTCTCGCCATAGCGCCCGTCTTTCGGCCGCCGCGACGGCTGCACGAAGGCCGCGTGCCAGGGCTTCGGCCCCAGCGCTCGCAGTGTCGTCGCCGGATGGAACGTGCCCGCGCCCACCTCCATGTCGTAGGGCTGCAAGATCACACAGCCTTGCTCCGCCCAGAAATGCTGGAGCGTCATGATCAAATCCTGGAACGATTTCGCGGGGTTCAGTGTCGCCGCGGGCTTGACGTGCTTCATGTCTGGCGCTTTGTGCTGAGTCGCCGTCTGTTACGGCGCCGCCACGGTACTTGGGCGAGCGCCGATAATCAAGCCGGGCCGGACGCTAAGACGCGTGCGGCCGCGGCGGCTGGGGGGCGCGGGGCAAAAACAATCCATAGGAGCCAGCCATCGTGCTAGCCGCAGTGCAGGGCAAAGGCCTCAAGACTAACGCTCTCTCGTTCCTCTCGAACCTGGCAATCGGGGTTTCGTCGGCGGCGCCCGCTTATAGCCTCGCGTCGGCACTTGGCGCAATCGCCGCAATCGCGGCCTTCGGGACTCCCGCTGTGATGATCGCCGCCTTCATCCCTATGCTCTTCATCGCCATGGCCTACTACCATTTGAACCGTGCCGCCCCCGATTGCGGCACGTCGTTTACATGGTGCGCCCGCACCATGGGCCCGCATATGGGCTGGATCGCCGGCTGGGCTCTGATCGCGACAAACATCATTGTCATGCCGGGCCAGGCCGCGATCGCCGGGCAATACAGCTTTCAGCTGTTCGGCGAAACCGAACCCCCGGCGTTGTATGTAACCCTCGCCGGGGTCGCATGGATCGCCGTCTTGACGGCCATCTGCTATATTGGCATCGAGCTTTCGGCCCGCACGCAGCAACTCCTATTGGGTATCGAGCTGGCGATCCTTCTCGTCTTCGCCGGACTGGCACTCGCGAAAGCTTACGGCTCCAATCCGCCTGCCGGCTCGGCGCATGTGAGCTTAAGCTGGTTCAATCCCTCTACGGCTGGCAATCTCGATAGTTTCACGGGAGCCTTCCTGGTTGCCGTCTTCATCTATTGGGGCTGGGATACAGGGCTCTCCGTGAACGAAGAGACCAAGGACCCAGGAATAGCGCCCGGCCGCGCCGCAGTCGCTTCCACTTTCTTGCTTCTCGCGCTCTACGTGCTTTTGGCCGTTGCGGCGGTTGCCCTGGCCGGACCCGCTTTGCTCTCGCAGAATAAAGCGGACGTCTTCGCGTCCATCGGCGAGCCGGTACTCGGTTTTTGGGCCGGCAAGCTGCTCGTAGCGGCTGTGCTGACATCCGCCGCAGCTGCGACGCAAACGACAATCGTTCCAGCGGCCCGGACGGCTCTGTCCATGGCAGCAGCGGGCGCTATCCCCGCCCGCTTCGGCGCAATTCACCCGCGCTATCTGAGCCCCGGCTTCGCGACGCTTGCCTTGGGCGCCGTTTCAATCGTCTGGTACGTGGGTCTAACGCTCCTCTCGAAGAACGTGCTCGACGATTCCATCCTCGCAATCGGCCTGCCCATTACGTTTTATTACGCGCTGACGGGATTTGCCTGCGTCATCTTCTATCGCGGGGACTTGTTGAAAAGCGGCAAGGATTTCATCTTTAAGGGCCTGTTTCCTGGCGCGGGCGCGCTCATGATGGCGCTGCTCTTTTTCAAGTCCTCCCTCACCCTGGCGAGCACGGGCTCAATCGCAATCTTCGGGATCGGGGCGCCTACTGCGATCGGCGTCGGAAGCTTGGCTGCCGGCATCCCCCTGATGATGCTAGCGAAGGCGAAAGCGCCCGGCTTTTTCATGTCCAAGCGGCAATAATACCTGGAGCCTGTCCTGGCATATCAGGAAGTTCCCCACTCTGTCTCTCTCCCCGAGGGGAGAGAGGACGCCTGAACCTCCCTCTCCGCATCCGCTTGCGGATGCGGAAGCAAAAGTGGCAAGCTCGCCAAGGCGAGCTTGCTGGGAGAGGGCTGGGGTGAGGGGAGACTTTCCAGCGATGCAGCTATACTCGGACAGACGCTACGAACCCGCCTCGAACTTAAGCCCGAGCTTCGCCGCCTTTTTGTAGAAGGTCGCGCGCGAAATGCCGAGCGCTTGCGCTGCTGCGGCAGCGCGGCCGTGCGAGACAGCGAGCGCGGCTTGAAGCGCGGAGTGCTCGAACTCGTTCATCGCGTCGCGGAGCCGCCTCACGCCAAGCCCTGCAAGGCTTGCCGGCCCCGCTTCCGCTGGCAGCGACAGGATCGGCGCGAAGTCCTCCGCCCTAAGGCGCGGAGAGTCGGCCAGCATCATCGCGCGCTCCAGTACGTTACTCAGCTCGCGGATATTGCCGGGCCAGCGATGCGCGCAAAGCACCGCGAGCCCGCCCAGATCGAGGCTTCGAAGCGCGTGGCCAGTACGCGCCGAGATTTGCTCGAGGATCGTGTCGGCGATCGCGGGCAGGTCGGAGAGCGTGTCGCGCAAGGCCGGCAGCTTGATCGTAAGCACATTCAGGCGGTGATAGAGATCGCTGCGAAACAGCCCTTTGGCGACGCGCTCCTGCAAATCGATATTCGTCGCCGCAACGATGCGGACATCGACACGCACGACCTTGTTGGAGCCAAGCGGCTCGAATTCCCGTTCTTGGAGAACGCGCAAAAGTTTTGCCTGCAGAGGCAGCGGCATATCGCCGATCTCGTCGAGGAAGAGCGAGCCGCCATCGGCGACTTTCAGCTTGCCGTCGCGCTCTTTGCGCTCCGTCGCGCCAGTGAAGGCGCCCGGAACCGCGCCGAAAAGCTCCGACTCGAGCAGGGCTTCGGGGATGGCTGCGACGTTGACGGCGACGAAGGGCTGCCGTGCCCGGGCCGAGATGGCGTGGATCGCTTGGGCCACGAGCTCCTTGCCCGTTCCGGTCTCGCCGAGGATAAGAACCGTGGCGTCGAGCTCGGCGGCGCGGCGCGCAAGCCGCTTCACCTAGGAGATGGCCGGGCCGGTTCCGATGTAGTTTGCGAGCGAATAGCGCGGCCGGCGATGCTCGGCTAGGCTGCGCCGTGCCTTTGCCAACTCCGCCTGAAGGTGCGCGAATTTGTCGACGATGGGCCTTAGATGATGCAGGCGGTCGTAGAGAACGAAGCCGATGGCACCGATGACCCGGCTTTCATCGTCCTTTATCGGAACGCGGGTGACGACAAAAGCGCGATTGCCAAATTCCATAATGTCGAGCAGGATCGGCCGGCCCGTTTCTGCCACTTGGCGCATCAAGCTGTTCGGGATCACCTCCTCGACGTCGCGCCCCAGCGCATCGTCCGGGCATTTAAGGCCGAGCGTTTCTGCATATTTCTCGTTGATCCAGACGACGCGCGCTTCACGATCGACGGCAATGGCGCCCTCGCAGAACGTGTCGAGCTGATCGAAAAGCGAGCGGATCGCACGCTCATGGATGGCAACGGAGTTGCGATAGAATTCGCCGGTCAGACCGATCGTACCGGCGCGCTTGGCCTTCAGCTGGGCAACCAAACTTTGGAGTTCCCTAAACGGCAAATGCTTGCCAAGCTTACCGGGCTGGGGTTCGCCGGGATAGCCCTACGGAAGTTCAGTAGGCCTGCCTTCGATGCAACCCGGCGCCGCTAAAGGCAGCTTCGAAAGTGGAAAGGTGACGATGGTAGCCGTCAGGCTTCGCTGGATATTGGCGGCGATATTGCTCGCCGCCTTTATTGCCGCCCGGGCTTTAGGGGCCGGCGTGCTTTACGCCGTGCTCCTCGCCATCCTCGTCCTATTCGCTCTCTATGCCGCGCTCATTCTCGTCACCTTTGCCATTGCCTGGCGGAGGTCATCTCCCGCCTTTCCAGAGCAAAGAACGGGATCGATCGCGCTATGCGGTGTGATCGCGGCGGAATGCCTTGCTTATTTTGCGCTTTTCGCAGTCATTCAACCTTTCGAGACGCTTTTCATCGCAGCAGCCAAGCCAAGACCAAAGCCGGGAACGAAGCCGCCGGTTTTGCTCGTGCACGGATATGTGTGCAACCGGGGCGTGTGGTGGCCGCTTTTGACTAAGCTCCGCAGCCGCGGAATTGCCGCGGAGCCGGTCAATCTTGAGCCGCCCTACGTCAGCATCGATAGTTTTGCGAACCAGCTCAACGGCTCTATCGAAGCGCTTCTAAGCGAGACCCAGAGCGAGAAGCTTGTGCTTGTGACCCACAGCATGGGCGGCCTCGTTGCGCGCGCCTATCTCAAACGGTACGGCGGCGAGCGGGTTTCGAAGGTCGTAACGCTCGCCTGCGACCACCATGGGACCAGGCTCGCCTATTTCGGCTTCGGCCGTAACGCGAGGCAGATGGAACCAGGCTCGGCTTGGTTGTGCGAGCTTGACAAGGCCGCCCGTTCTGCCGTGCCCATCGTCACCGTTTGGAGCGCGCACGACAATTTCATCGCTCCGCAGGTATCGGGCCGGCTCGAAGGCGCGCGCGAAATCGTGCTCCACCGCCTCGGCCATTTGTCGTTCGTTTTCTCCCGGCGGGTACTGAGCATCCTTTTGCAGGAGCTGAGCTGAGAGATTTTGTAAGGACCGGCCGGGCTCAAAGCTTCGATACCGGACTCGCGATTTCGCGTTTCAATACCGCGCACAGGCACGGCGCTTGTCCGCTTACTAAGAAGTTCCCGGACCCCGCCCTTGACCCGTTCCGGTCATGGAGCCTAATCGAGGGCCAAAGGCAGAGCTGGCCGGTAAGGAGACGCGGCGGCTCAACCGAGCAAGGCGCTCGCTCAATGTGTGCTTACGGGGAACCGAGGCGGAAGCGGCCTGTCTCTCCAGCAGCAAATTATCCATAAATTCATTCATTCCTTGTCCTTGGCGAACATTTTTTTGGTCCAGGCTCCGGGCATTATCGGGCTGAATGGATAAGCTAAAATGAGGGCTAAAGCGCAAGAACAAGTCGCCAAGGGCCTTACGGCCTGGCATTTATTGCCTTGCATGAGGGTCGGAGCTCTGGACAAATGAACCGCACCATTTCGATCTAATTAGATGTTGTATGCCCTGCCGCCGCGCTTGTCGTGCTTCTGTTTCATGTACAAAGGACTGACGCTTTGGGAGCAGCGGTTTCACGGCCGCATCGGAGTTCGCCGCCAGGTCGAAACGAAGCCTGAGTAATGCAGGTCACGCACCAAGAGCCAGCCTATAACTTAGGCGTGAATTCATCTGAGCGCAGGGCATTAACCATGCTCAAACATCTGAATATTCACAATCAGATTCTTGCCTTATACGCCGCAATTAAAAGCTTCGGCGTTACAGAACATTAATGGGTGCCAAATGCGATTTGCGGGACTCGACTCGCTTCGAGGCATAGCAGCCTTGATTGTGGTATTTTGTCATATTAGCAATATGATGCCGGCAATGCCAAATGTTGAATGGTGGTTTGAATGGTCTCCGCTTAACGTGCTGATTGCTGGGCAGTTTGCGGTAATCGTTTTTTTTGTGTTGAGCGGCTTTGTTCTTGCCCTGCCATACGCGAACGGTAGTCAGCAGAGCTACGGTCAATATCTGATCAGGCGCGTTTGCCGGATATACCTCCCTTTTGTTGCCGCAGTGCTTCTAGCAAGCGTGTTGGCTTTATTCTTCGCCGAGCATAGAGCCGCTTGGCATCCGAGAGCAGCGGCCTGGGCAGCCGACATAAATGCAAATATGCTGATATCTCATCTCGCCATGGTTGGCGTTGGCGAAAGAAGCATACTAATAAATGGTGTCATCTGGACCCTTATTTTCGAAATGCGAATCTCCATACTGTTTCCAATTATAATATTGATTGTCAAACGGTTTGGTTTCCTTGCTGTCGTTTCCAGTTTTGCTATTGGAGCCGTCCTAGTAAAATTGATAATTTTTTTGAGAAATCCAGAGACGTTTTTTGGAATGGTAGGAGACACTCCTCTAGACTCGTTTCTTTTGACGATTTATTATATGAGCTTTTTTATACTTGGCGCGTGGGCCGCCTATCGCCATGAATATCTGAGGACACATATGTTAAAAATACCAACATATGGTCACATTATTTTGTTTTCTGCGCTTGTCTACATCCCGCTACTCGCCGTAAAACATCAGTTTGTTAAAGTTAATCTATTCGAGGCACTGGCTGCGGTATATATGATTATAAGTATCATCACATTTGAAAATATTAATGCCTTCTTGTTGAATGGCCCTATAAAATGGTTAGGGAAAGTCTCATACAGTATGTACTTGATACATTTCCCAATCATGGCGGCAATGGTCTATGCGCTCTATCCCTATATACCAGCACCAGCAGTTTTAGTTCTATCTTTTCCAACGGTCTTACTATCTTCAGAACTCATGCAAAGGTTGATTGAGCGGCCTTCCATGCAGCTTGGTAAGCGGCTGGCTACTCAATTGCAGAGAAATCGAGCGATATTCAACCAGCAGCCCGCGAAAAATTCACTTATAATCTCTCCTAGAAATGAGCGGTCGCCCATGTCCAATCTGCCTGGATGACCTAAAATATTCTAACTAGCAAAAATGAACCGGGACAAGCCGTGACGATGATGGCTGCACATTATAAGCTAGCCTCGTTCAGCCGCTTATGGCCCCAACCGGAGTAAGCCAGGGGAGGCGCCAACAGATCAGCCTGTGTTTCGAGCCGCAATTTGGCCGATGACGCGGCACCGCCGCTTCACCTCCAGCAGCAGACGGTTGCATCGAAGTAATAAATTTCCACCCCGGCCTTAAGCGATCTCCACTCCAATCAACGCCGAAGTCAACATTCCATCATGTCATGCCGCGCGCACGCGATGACGCCAACGGACCGCGAAGCGATTGGCCGGATCCGGTGTCACACATGAATGCCCGGGAACAGGTGCGAGAAGGCGGCCTGATCCGGGGTAAGCTGATGCTCCGCCGCGGCGCCATCGCCCTTTTTCCCGGCCGTCTCGGGGAAGACCTGGAACAGCACGCTGTTCACGATCAGCCCGAGGCGTGGCGCGGTGGCCTGAACCATAAGCCCGAACAGCCCGAGCCCGGTGGCAACGCGCGCCGGCCGGTTCACGATGGCTTCGGCGATCAGCCCGGCGGCCTGCTCCGGCGTTAGCACCTGCGCCTGATCGTAGATCTTCGTCGGCGAAATCATGGGCGTGCGCACGAGCGGGAAGTTGACAACCGAGAAATTGATGCCCCGCTCGTAATATTCCGCCGCCGCGCAGCGCGTCCAGGCTTCGAGCGCGGCCTTCGAGGCGACATAGGCGGAAAAACGCGGCGCGCTCGTCAGCACGCCGATGGACGAAACGTTGATGACATGGCCCTGCCCCTTCCGGCTCATCTGCGGAAGGAGCGCCAAGGTCAGCCGCACGGCTCCGAAATAATTGAGCTGCATGGTGCGCTCGAAATCGTGCATGCGATCGATGGATTCGGCGATTCCGCGGCGGATCGAACGGCCGGCATTGTTGATAAGAATGTCGACGCCGCCATGCTCTTCCAGCACTTTGGCTGCGAGCCCGGCGCATTGATCGGGGTCTGAGATATCGGCAGCGTAGGTGAAGAGATTGAGCCCGCGGCCGGCAGCCTCTTTCTTGGCGTCTTCAAGCTTCACCGGATCGCGCGCCGCGATCAACGTAATTGCGCCTGCCTCCGCGAGCCTTAAGGCAGCGGCCCTGCCTATGCCCGAGGAACCGCCGGTGATGAGCACAATCTTGCCTTGGACTTGGGCGCGAAGCGTTTTGGCCGTAACGAGGTCCGGATCGAGATGGCGCTCCCAATAGTCCCAAAGCTTCCAGGCATAGTCTTCGAGGCGCGGCACGCGGATACCCGCCGGCTCGAGAAGGGCCTGCGCCTCGCGGTTGTCGAAGCGCGTCGGATAGCTCGCAAAGGTGAAGATGCTGTCGGGAAGCTGTAAATCGCGCAAGATCGCAGCGCGGAGCCGTTTCAGCACGGGAAGCGACGCGAGGCCTTGCATCAGCGGTGCGGGCAGCAAGCGCAACAGCCCCACATTGAGCCGCATGCTGATTTCCGGCGCGTTGCTGGCTTTGGCAAACATGTTGAGCGTGTCGCCCACCCGGTAGGGGTGCGGGTCGGTCAGATGGAAGCATTTTCCATCCTGTCCGCTCGCATGAGCGATATGATTGACGGCGGCCACCACGAAGTCGACCGGAACCAGGTTGATGCGCCCGCCTTCGATCCCCACCATCGGCATCCATGGCGGGAGAACCGCCCGGACTCGCTTAATCAAGCTGAAGAAGTAATAGGGGCCGTCGATCTTATCCATTTCACCGGTTTGGGAGTCGCCGACCACGATTCCCGGCCGGTAAATCCGCCATGGCACCGTGCATTCACGCCGCACCACGCCCTCCGACTCGTGCTTGCTCCCGAAGTACGGATGTTCGAAGTGGCGGGCCTCCTCGAACATGTCCTCCCGGAAGGTGCCTTCGTACAGCCCTGCAGCTGCGATCGAGCTGAAGTGATGGAAGCGGCCCGCGCCAATCGTCTCTGCGAGACGGACGGCATTGCGCGTGCCTTCGATGTTTGTCGTCATTTCCTTCTCGGGATCGGCGTTCAGGTCGTAGATCGCCGCGAGGTGGAACATGTGACCGGTGCGGCCTTTGAGCGTCTTGATATCCTCTTTGGAAAGCCCGAGCCCGGCTTTACCGATGTCGCCCATCAAGGGGATGGCGCGTTTGGCGCTGACATGCCAGTATTTGCGCAGGGCTTCTACGCGGGCCGGCGAGGGATCGCGCATCAAGAAGTAGACCGTGGTTTGGCTTCGCGACAAAAGCGTCCGGACCAGCCGCTTGCCGATGAAGCCGCTCGCGCCCGTGACGAAGTAGATCATGCCAGTTCTCCTTGAGCAGAGCTATTCCAGCTGCTTTCGTCCCCCACGGATGATTAGGCGGAGCGGACTAAAAGTTTTTGATTAAGATCAACGGTACCGCCTCTCTTTCTGGAATATAAATAACGTGTAAGAATAAAGCTCGCCAATAGCGAGAGGAAAGGGAGCAGAAGATGGTCAAGAAACTGCACGAACTTGCCGGAGAAGGCAGCGAGAGCCACCTTGTCGCGACGATCAAGGACTCTGCAGCGAATATTTGGCTCGCCGGGCTCGGTGCGTTTTCCAAAGCCCAAGATGAAGGTGGAAAGCTGTTCGAAGCCCTCGTGAAGGAAGGCGAAGCCGTCCAGAATCGCGCCTCGAAATCCGCACAAGAAGCGATTTCGGATGTGCGCTCGAAAGCGACCGGAACCTGGGATAAGCTTGAGCAAGTCTTCGTGGACCGCGTCGCACGCGCGCTGACGAGCCTCAATGTGCCGACGAAGCACGACATCGACGCCCTCGCCAAGCGCGTCGAGGAGCTAACGAAGGCTACCACCAAGCTGTCACACAACTTGGAGGAAAGCGGCGGCGCAAAGCATAAGACCGAGGCTGTGGCCAAGAAGGCAGCGGCACGCACTCACGCGTAACAAGGGCTTGGGTCTGCCATGCCTGAAATCGAACCGCTCAAGAGCCGCCTGCCGGTCGGAGTTGCGCTTGCAGGCGGCGGTCCGCTGGGAGCAATTTACGAAGTCGGCGCGCTCGTCGCACTCGATGAGGCGCTGAGGGGATTCCGGCTGACCGATTGCAGCGTTTTCGTAGGCGTCAGCTCGGGGGCCTTCTTCGCCTCCGGGCTTGCCAATGGCTTGTCGCCGCGCGCGATGCACCGCATGTTCATCGAGTCGGACAAGGCGGACGACCCCTTCGAGCCGGAGGTTCTCTTGAGGCCCGCTTTGAGGGAGTACGGGAGGCGCATCGCCGCACTTCCGCGCTTGCTCAAGGTGGGGATTGCAGATTATCTGCGCGGCGGCTGGAAAAGAAGCGCAGCCGCTTCTTTCCAAGGCTTGGTGCAGGCCTTGCCGGCTGGCATTTTCGATAGCGCTCCGCTGCAGGCGTACTTACAGAAGCTTGCCCAGTCGCGCGGCTTTCCGGACGATTTCCGCAAGCTTCGTGCCAAGCTTTTTATAGTCGCGACCGATCTCGACACGTGCGAGCTTGTGACTTTCGGCTCGCCCGGCTGGGACGATGTGCCAATTTCGCGCGCGGTGCAGGCGAGTGCGGCATTGCCGGGGCTGTTTCCGCCCGTAAAAATCAATGGCCGGTACTTTGTTGATGGCGCGCTGCAAAAGACGCTCAACGCTTCGGCGGCGCTCAAGGAGGGGGTTAAGCTGCTCTTTGCCTTCAATCCGATCGTGCCGTACCGGGCGGATGCGCAGGATACCGCCATCAATGGGCAGAGCCTTGCCGAAGGCGGGCTCGTAACCGTTCTCTCACAGACATTCCGCTCGCTTATTTACTCGCGCCTGAAAGTTGGAATGGAGCGCTACCGGCACGTCTATCCCGATGCGGACATCGTTGTCATCGAGCCGCAGCGCGACGACCATGAGATGTTCTTCGCCAATGTTTTCAGCTATTCGGACAGGCGCCGGCTTTGCGAGCACGCCTATCAGCAGACGCGCGCCGATTTGCTGCGCCGCGCTGGCACTCTGAGGCCTGTACTGGCGCGCCACGGCCTCGTCCTAGACGAGGCGGTGCTGAGAGACCGGAGCCGCACCCTTCTTGCGCGTCTTCCCGCCGATAGCCCGAGCCTCGAGGCGACCCTGCACACGCTGACCGAAACCTTGGGGCGGCTCGAACCGCTGCTCCGCATCAAGCAAGAGACGGCGTAGGCCCCTACGCGCTAACATAAGGCTTGTTCAGCTATCGGACCCCGCCATGATCGAGCGCCACGCCCCTCATCCTGTCCTCCTCCCCGCAAGCACGCCTTGGCGTGCTTGCAACTCAACGCTATCGCGTTTGCAGGCAAACGCGATGGGAGAAGGGACGCCTGAATAGGGCGCTGTGCGTGCAACACCGTTCCCTCTTCCGATGGGAGAGGGACAGGGTGAGGGGTCGAACGCTCGATCATGGCCGGATCTTACAACGGTCAGGTCTTAAGTTAGCGCGTATCCGCGCAGGCCCAGCATTTGGGGGTGCATGAAAAGAAGCGCCGGACTCACAGATCGCAAACCGAAGCGGCAGACGCCCAAGCGCATCGCCGAGGCGGCCCTTATGCTTTTCAACCGCTTTGGCGAGCCAAGCGTAACCGCCTCTGCTATCGCCGCGGATGTCGGCATCAGTCACGGCAATCTGCATTACCATTACGCCTCGAAAGAGAAGATCGTCGAGGATCTGTTCGAGGAATTCCGGCATGAGATCGGGCACACGCTCGAGGCGCCGCAAGGCCGCCCGGTCCATGCCGAGGACGTTTGGCTTTTCCTGCACCTGACCTTCGAGATTATTTTCAAGTACCGCTTCCTTTACCGCGACCTCAACGAGCTCCTGTCGCGGCACCGCATCATCGAGACGCAGTTCAAGCAAATTCTCGGCCGCCAGGTGCAGACAGCCTCAGCGCTCCTAAGGGGCCTTGCCCGCAGCGGCTCCATGCAGGCCACGGAGGCTGAATGCGCCGGGCTTGCCGAAAACATGATATTGATCGCGACCTACTGGTTATCTTACGAATTCGTTCTCAACCCGCGGCAGCAGCCCGATAGCAAAACCCTTACGCGCGGCATCGTCAGCGCGCTCTCGCTCGCGCGCCCCTATTTGGCGCCCAATGCGCGCGCGCTCTTCGAGCACCTTTCGAAACAATATTTAGAGTCTGGAGGAGACGGACATGGCAGCCAAGCAGCCGGAATGGAAAAGTTTTCCGGGTAACGATTCGGACTTCGACTATGCAGGCGCGGCGCTGAAGAGGCACTGGCCGCGCCTCCACCAGGGCGATTGCGAGCCCTTTCCCGACGCGGCCCATGTAAAATCGCTGTTCGAGGCCTTTCCCGAGCTTAAGATCAAAATGCCTGCCGCCGGGGTAGCGGAGGTCTTGCAAGACGCCTGGCGCGCCTATCACCGGGGCGACTTTCAGAAGGCGGTGGAGCTGGGCCTGTCGATGGGCCGGCTCGGCACGAACGTTGCGAACAAGGCCGCCAGCATCTACGCCACCTACCTGGAGGATGACAAAGAGCGCAAGCTTGCGCTGTTCCTCGAAGCGGTAAACCGGGGCGAAGCGCTGCAGCGATCGGCGCCGGGTCTCGTCAACGCCTGGTATTTTCACGCCCAGGCGCTCGGCCGTTACAGCCAGGGCATCTCGGTTGCCAAGGCGCTCGCCGAGGGGCATGGCGGAAAGATCAAGGCCAGCCTTGAGAAGGCGTTGAGCTTAGAGCCGAAGCACGCCGACGCGCATATCGCGCTTGGTGCCTATCATGCCAATGTCGTCAACAAGATGGGGGCGCTGGCCGGCCGGCTCACTTTCGGGGCGAGCAAGGAGGCGGGGCTGGAGCATTTCCAAGCCGCGCTAAAGCTCCATCCGGACTCTGCCATCGTGCGCATCGAATATGCGAATGGGCTTGCCATGCTGTTCGGCAAATCGAAGCTCGCCGAAGCCACGAAGCTTTACGAGGAGGCGGCTGAGTGCAACCCGGCCGATGCGATGGAATGGCTCGATGTGGAGCTGGCGAAAGCGGAGATCGCGGCTTAAGACCGGGCAGCGAGGCCGGAAAAGGCGATGACGCCCTACCTGTTGCCGCCGCCCTCGCCGGGCATTCATCGCGCTTCGTTTGTAATGCGCAGGGTGGCTGCGAAAGCGCCCATCGCTTCCGGCATCCGCTCATTGGTCATTTTCTTTA
>Ga0074046_10002612_pt1 | contig 15461 bp, 10 predicted proteins | sample BogForMeECP23OM3_FD_94441 | JGI IMG/M metagenome (GOLD analysis project Ga0074046, IMG submission 94441) | Bog forest soil microbial communities from Calvert Island, British Columbia, Canada - Bog Forest MetaG ECP23OM3 | ecosystem: Environmental > Terrestrial > Soil > Wetlands ...
AGTTCAATCATTTTTTCACAGGTTCTCACGCCCTGGTCCCGCGTCTGCGGGATTTCGGCCCTTCGGGGCTGGTCTGTATGGTCGGCGGACCACACGGTTTATTCAACGAACTTCTGCGACGCGACACTGGCGCCCCCATCCTCGTCAGTCTCAAGGTGTGAAAAAATCGCCTTGTAGGGGCGGCCCTTGTGGCCGCCCTGGGGCAACCACAAGGGTTGCCCCTACGACGCGCCGTGGCTGTGGGGGACATAACAGGCCAAGGCACCGTGGCCAGGATGGACCCCCATAAGCGTTAGCTTAAGCTCTCTGGGCTGGAGGTCGACATCGAAGAAACGTCGCCAGTCTGAGAAGGGATCACAGACAGTTGCTTCCGAGGCGGGAACCGTTCCGCACTTAGTCGGCATGGTCAACACTACGGCGTTACTCGCGATCAATCTTAGCGGGTGCAAGGCAACCACAAACTTCCTCGAAGGGGACTTCGGGGGCGTTTGGTGGTGAGAAGGGGATTTCCCGACACTTATGCCGGATGCATCACTTCGGTGTCCGCAAAGGGCGCTTATCGGGCAAATAGTGTCAGGGTCTTGCGAAGGGGTGCGTTCGCTGTCCACGAACACAGCACTTCCCTTTTTGTTCCCCTGCTCTCCAACGCGGCCGACAGGCTGAAGCCCGAACCGCAGGTGACCCTTGCGCGCCTGAATCTGTTGGTACTTTCCGGGCCTCCCCCGTAATCTCGGTAAATCGAACCTGCAATGATGGCGGACCTCATCATCCACACATTCACCTCAACCCGGTGAGAGCCGGTTGGGTCAGCCGCCCGGAAGATTGGTCCCGCCCTGCGGGATCAAGTTAGAACGAATACGCCGGCATGAGCGCAGACGAATCCGTCAGCCGACGGACGGTTTGATCGTCGACCGCGTGAGAATGCCCTCCGATGCGCGCGCACGAATTTGACCGCTCCATCACGGGGCCGAAAAGACGCGGACCAAAAGCGGCGGTCGGCGCTACCCCGCTTTGGCGGCGAAATCGATTTCACCGTCGGAAATAATTGAAAAAAGCCCATCTCCCCCTCGATTCGCATTATTGACGGGCGTGCGCCCGAATCGTGATAATCGCGATGGGTTGCAGGGGTTTATCAATTAAATACTAAAGAACTTCTCTTTTTTGTCCATTCGCGTCGGGCCTTGGGTCTTTTCAATCTTTCCGATATCTGCGTCCAGGAGGGATTTCGAATATATGGGCACAACGCGGAAGTATTTTTGCGTCAGCGCGCTAGTCGCTCTAATGTCGGCCGCAGGGCTGAACGCGCAGGAGACCACGGCGAGCGTGCGCGGCGCCGTCTCAGATCCCAGCGGCGCGCGCGTGCCGTCGGCCATGGTCACCGCATTTCAGGTGGAAACCGGATTCACCCGCACCACAGTAGCCAACGGAGAGGGCGATTATTTGCTCGTATTGCTGCCGATTGGGCATTACCGGCTGGAGGTTACAGCGCCGGGTTTTCGCAAGTATGTCCAGGAAGGCATCAGCTTGAGTGTTGATCAGGTCGCTCAGGTGCCCGTGCACCTCGAGGTGGGGCTGCCGCAGCAGACCGTGCAGGTGAAAGCGGACGCGGGGCTCCTGGCGACCACCAACGACCTGGGTGAGACCGTGCAGGATAGCGAGATTGTCGATCTGCCCCTGAACGGCCGCAATTTCTCGCAGCTCGGTCTTTTGCTGCCCGGTACAGCACCCCTCACGCAAGGTTTGCAGTTGGCGGGTGGCTCCATGCGGGGCGGCCAGTCTTATGCCGTGAACGGCATGCGGCCGGAGTCCAACGAATTCCTGGTGGACGGCGCGGAGAACTACAACACGATCAATGCCGGTTTCGTTCTGAGGCCTCCCCCCGACGCTATTGCGGAATTCCGGATTTTGACCAACACCGCTTCCGCCGAGTTCGGTCATAACGCCGGCTCCAGCACCAACATCGTGATGCGTTCGGGATCGAACCGGATTCACGGCGATTTGTACGACTTCCTGCGCAACGATGCGGTGGATGCCCGTAATTTCTTTTCCACCAGCGTGGACCCCCTGAAGCAAAACCAGTTCGGCGGCACGCTGGGCGGGCCACTCCGGCGTGATAAAACTTTCCTTTTTGGTTTCTATGAAGGGTTTCGCAACCGGCAGGGGGAAACGCAGTTGACGACGGTCCCCACAGCCGCTGAACGGCAGGGAGACTTTTCCGCCCTGTGCTCCAGTTATTCGCCCCAGGGATTGTGCACCAATCCCGCCGGAACGCAGTTAGTCAACGTGTTCGCTTCACCGCCGCAACCTCTCCCCTTCAACAAACTTCCCCCGGGCGCGATCAATTCAATTTCGCAGAATTTGCTGGGCTTCTATCCGCTACCCAATGAGCCCAACTACGGTCCCAATGCGTTTGGCGCCACGCAGGAATTGCAAAACACCTCGGACCAGTTCGGCGTTCGCCTTGACCACTACCTCTCCTCGCGTGACACCATTTCCTTCCACTATCTTTTCAATAACGGTTCGCAAGTGGACCCGCTTTCCATCGCGGGCGCCAATGTGCCCGGTTTTCCCGTGGGTGAGAATTTTCGCGCCCAGAATGCCGTCCTGGAAGAGACCCACTCGTTCACACCTGCGATTGTAGACGTCCTCCGGTTTTCTTTCCTGCGCAACAAATTCCTCTTTGGCGAAGCTACGAACCATACGCCTGTTTCCTCGTTGGGATTCCAATACTCTCCCACGTTGGCAAGTCAACTGGGGCCTCCATTCATTGAAGTCGGGGGCTATGCTTCGGTCGGCAATCCCATCACCGGGCCTGCAAACGACTATCAGAACACCTATTCGTTGACGGACTCGCTGGCATGGGTTCGCGGCAGGCATGAACTCAAGTTTGGCGGCGAGTATCAACGCGTCCAACTCAATACACTACTGGGCATTGCCTCCAACGGGTTTTTCGTTTTTGCCCCGGTTCCCATCGTGGGCAATGCCTTTGCAGACTTCCTGATCGGGCAGCCGGTGGTTTTCCTGCAAGGGGGAGGCCAGCTCCCACGCGGTCTGCGCGCTAACAATTTCAACCTTTACGTGCAGGACAGTTACAAGGCCACTTCGCGCCTGACGGTTAATATTGGGCTGCGCTACGAGCTGCCGCAGCCTTACAGCGAAATCCACAACCAGGACGCGTTGTTCGTGACCAACGCGCAGTCGCATGTCATCTCCAGCGCGCCCCCCGGCCTGCTGTATCCCGGCGATGCGGGGGTGGGGCCGGGGTTAATTCCGCGGGAATACGGCGCCTTGGCTCCGCGCCTGGGCTTCGCTTGGGATCCCACCGGAAACGGGAAGTGGGCGGTGCGGGCCGCCTACGGCATTTTCTATGACCCTTATTACAACGGCGAAGGGGGCCCCTTACAAGCTCCGGAAAGCGCTCCACCCTGGTTCAAGACGATTCAGGAATCGTTTCCATCCAGCTTCGCGGACCCGCTGCCGGCCGGGACAAATCCCTTTGCGCCCAACTTTGCCGGAGGGCCCCAGTCACTGACCTTGCTCACACTCGATCCGCATCTGCGGTTGCCCTACGCGCAGGATTGGAACTTTACGGTGGAGCACTCCTTCGGGCAGGGGTGGTTGCTGGAGGTTGGATACGTTGGTACCAAAGGCACTAAGTTGCCGCGCTTCATCGAAAGCAATCCGCCCACGCTCTGTTCCACTCTGCCGCTCGCTCAGCAAGCCTCCTGCATCAGTGGCGAACAGCAAAACGTCAATGCTTACCGTCTCAATTCGGGCTGCGAACCGTCGAATCCCAATCTTTGCAATTACGGGTCGATCGGTTTAATTTCCGGTATTACCAACTCCAATTACAACTCACTGCAAATGAGCCTGCGTAAACGCCTTGGCTATGGCGTGGCGTTCCTGGCGTCGTATACCTATTCCAAGGCGCTGGACGACGTCTCGAGTTTCAATATTACAGGGTCCGCTCCCACACTCGTCGCCGGCGAAAATGACCTCGCACAGAATCCTTGGGACCTGGAGGCGGAGTATGGCCGCTCGCTATTCGATGCCCGCCAGCGGTTGGTCTTCAGCTATGAGTGGCTGCTCCCCTACTGGAAGGACTCGCACATCTGGTATCAGCGTGCGCTGGGCAACTGGCAGTTGAACGGTATCGTTTCGGCGTCGACGGGGACGCCTTTTACCGTCTATGATTCCAGTGACCCGTCTCTTCAGGGACAATCCCCCGAGATCTCTGGGTTTGTCGGTGACCGCCCGAACTTGGTGGGAAATCCCAACAACGGCCCCAAAACCGCGAGCCGATGGTTCAACACCCAGGCATTCCAGCAGAACACGCAACTGGGAACCTTCGGCAATGCCGGCCGAAACATCGTCCAAGCCGCCGGCCTCTCCCAATGGGACTTTGCAGTTTCGAAGAATTTTCGCTTGGCGGAATCTGCGACCCTGCAATTCCGGGGAGAGTTTTTCAACATTCTGAACCGCGTGAACTTTGGCGTCCCGAATGACGACATCAGCTCGCCCACCTTTGGGCAGGTTGAGACGGGTGCTGCGCCGCGCCAGATTCAGTTCGCGCTGAAGCTTTTGTTCTAGCTGGCTGATGAAAAACAACGTAGCGGCGGCTTTACGACGCCATCCGGTATTGAGAACAATGGCGATAGGGCGGGGTAAACCCACCGCTACCTCGCGCCGGACGACTTTTTCAACTGGCTGCTGGATTTGGCAGGGACCAGACAGTTGATTTCTAAGGAGGTAACTTGATGAACGGTCCAAAGAATGTCATACGCGGATTCTCGGTAGCCATTCTCGTGATCGTGAGTATGGGCGTCGCCCGAGCCGAAAACCGCCCGGAGACAATCAAAGGCTACGTCCTGGATTCCGCCTGTGCCTTTACGAAGAACTTAAAGAAGCCCATCAGCGCGGAGTGCGCCGTGGCCTGCGCCAAGGCGGGGTCGCCACTGGTGATTCTGACGGATAGCGGGACGATCTATTGGCCGATTTCCGACGCCACGCCCGCCCAAGGCCAGAACGACCGGCTGCTGGAATTCGCAGGTAAACGGGTGGTGGTTACCGGCAAAGTCTATCAAAGGACCGGCTCCCGCGCGGTGGTCATCGCAACGATCCAAGCCGAAAAATGAGCCGGGCTCGATCGCAGAGATATGCCTAACTTTGGTGGGAGCTATTGACTTATGAAAGGAACAAGTGATGCCTTATATCACTCTGCCCGAAGGCTTGCCGGGGATTCGCGGCCCCATGGCGTTTCGACCTGAGACGGCGAAGCCGTTGAATGAACTCGTGGAGGTCCTGCTGCGCGGGCCCGGTACTCTCACACCGGGTGAGCGCGAACTCATTGCCACCTATGTCTCCTCTCAAAACGACTGCTTCTTCTGCCAGAGCATCCATGGCGCGGTGGCCGCTTACCATCTTGGCGGCAATGAAAAGCTGGTGGCGGACGTGAAGCGGAACTACCAGGGCGCGGAAGTCTCGAGCAAACTCAAAGCGCTGCTGGCCATTGCCGGCAAGGTGCAGCTATCCGGCAAGCAGGTAAAGGTGGAAGACATCGCCCGTGCCCGGCAAGAAGGCGCAACCGACCTGGAAATTCATGACACGGTTCTGATTGCTGCTGCCTTTTGCATGTACAACCGCTACGTGGACGGGCTGGCAACATGGCAGCCCGACGATCCGGAAATGTACCGGGCACGCGGCGCGAAGACCGCTCAGGAAGGGTATGGGAAGACACCGTAACCATGAACTCCAACGAACCCAAGATGAAGCCGATGTTTCTCCCCGAGGTTGAGGACAATTCTCAGCCGGGTGGGCGGGGCGACATGATCCGCATGATGCGGGATTCCGGCAAAGAATATCCGCAGATTTGGCACTTGTTCGCCTTCCGCCCACAAGCGACCGACCGCCTGGGCGGCTTCACGCAGGAGATTATGCGGGGGGACTGTCCGCTGAGCCCGGGACTGCGGGAACTTATCGCCGCTTTCACCTCGGCGGGAAACCACTGTCCGTTTTGAACGAAATATCACGCCGCAGTTGCGGCGGAGTTGCTGGGCAGTGAAGAGCTGGTGGCAGGCGCGATTGACGATCTGGAAACATCCGCGCTTCCCGAAAAGGACAAAGCTCTCCTTCGGTTCGTTGCCAAAGTGAATCATCGAGCGTGGGAAATTACCGCCGACGATATGAGTCCTCTGTATGCCGCCGGCTGGACGGACGAAGCCATTTATTACGCCATCACGGTCTGTGCGTTGTTCAACTTCTACAACCGCTGGATCGACGCCGCTGGCGTGCACGTCATGTCGGAGGAGGCGCATCGGGAATTCGGGAAGCGAACCGCGAAGCATGGCTATAACCCTAAATGACGAGCCCGCTGTCGTGGTGAGCGAGTATGATCGCGCCTATTATGGCTGGCGCGTGGTGCTGGCAGCGTGCCTCGGCGTCATGGTGGGGTTTGGCTCGCTGTTTGTCTATACCTTCAGTGTTTTCATGAAGCCGCTGGGCGCGGAATTTGGTTGGAGCCGCGAAGCTATCTCCCGCGGCTTTGGCTTCGCCGCCATCATGGTGGCGATCTGCTCGCCCACGATCGGCCAGTGGCTTGACCGCTACGGACCGCGGCGCATCATTCTCCCCTGCATGACCGTCTTCGGTTGTGGCATTGCCTCGTTGGCCTTGCTGCGTCCCCACCTGGGGCAATTCTATGCGACCTGCATTTTACTGGGAGTGGTAGGGAATGGGGCAGCGCATCTGGCTTATTCGCGTGCGATCTCCACCTGGTTCCAGGAGCGTTTGGGGATGGCTCTGGCGTTCGTCATGGCCGGAGCAGGATTTGGCTCCATGATCCTTCCCTTCGTCGCCCAGACCCTGATCAGCCGGGCGGGCTGGCGTGCTGCGTATCTCGCCTTGGGAGGGCTTGCCTTGCTCGTTGGACTGCCACTTACGTGGCGATACGTCCACGAGCGCGTATCCTTGCTGCATCCTGCTGACGCTGTACCGGTTGCGGGCATGACGTGGCAAGACGGCCTGCGCACTTTTCAGTTTTGGATCATCGTTGCCGTTCTCTTTGTAGGTTCAGTAGCCATGAATGGAACCGTCACCCACCTGGCGGCGCTGCTCAGTGACCGCGGCATCAGCGCCAGCGGGGCAGCACTCAGCGCTTCCCTGCTTGGCGGCTCGAACCTGGTGGGGCGCGTGGCGGTAGGCTGGATCCTCGACCGGTTTTTCGGCGCGCGTGTTGCCTGCGGGGTTTATTTGATCACCGCCGCGGGGATCCTGCTGCTCGCGCGCGCGGAAACTCTACTGATGGGATGTATGGCCGCGGGCCTCATCGGTGTCGGGGCGGGCGGCGAGGCGGACATCACTCCGTATCTTTTAACCCGCTACTTTGGGCTGCACGCCTTCTCAGCTCTTTACGGGATTACCTGGACTTTCTATGCCATCGCTGGGGCGATCGGTCCAGTCATATTGGGGCGTGCTTTTGACTCTTCGGGATCGTACGCCTCCTTACTGACTCTGCTCGCGTTTGCCATGGCCCTGGCGGGCGCTTTGATGCTTCTCCTCCCACATTATAGCGGGCCAGAGCGAGTCCCGGCATAGTCTCCTCTCGCGCAGATGATCGCAGGACGCGATGTCCTTGCCGCCCCCTAGTTCGCAAGCCTAGTGTTTATCAAAGAATCCGCAGGGGCAATCCGAAGTTCGGGCCGGGCGACGGCGAGCCCGGAAGCACCTTTTCCCTAGGTTAACGCGTATGGGATGGACGCCCTGGTCTGAAAATCAGACGCCGCTGGCCGTTTCGACCCGGCTACGCCCTCGCGGGGTTATAGTCTCGCAGCTTGCGGTAGAGAGTGTCGCGTGAGATCCCGAGCAACGCCGCTGCCTTCGTGCGGTTGCCCTGGGCGAGTCGCAGGGCGCGCTCCACCGCCTTCCGCTCCAGCTCGTCCAAAGCGAGCGGCTGTCCCAGGTCGCTGGAGGGAACGCTCGGTCCAACGGTCGTATCAAGCAACGGCTTCAGGTCTTTCTCGGTGATGGTCTGGGGATCCTCTTTAGAGACGGCCGCCGCACTTTCAATGAGGTTCTGCAATTCCCGGATATTGCCGGGAAACGTATAGCGGAGGAGAAGCTCGAAGGCGGAGCGACTCAACTCGATCTGGCGATCGTAGCGGTCTGACGCTTCACGCGCAAAGTGCTGGGCTAAGACCAGAATGTCTTCGGAGCGCTGCCGCAATGGAGGAACCTCCAACACCACGGTGGCGATCCGGAAGTAGAAATCCTCGCGCAGAAACTCGCTTCGCAGGACCGCATGGGATCGGTTGGTTGAGGAGATGATGCGCGCATCAACGCTAACGCTCTTCGCGCTGCCGACCGGCCGCAGCTCCTTCTCTTGCAGGACACGCAATAGTTTGACCTGGGTCTCTTTAGGCATTTCGCCGATCTCATCCAAGAAAACCGTCCCCCCTCGCGCCGAGGCAAAAATGCCGGGAACGTCACAGTAGGCCCCCGTGAATGCACCTCGCCGAAAGCCAAAAAGCTCGCTTTCCACCAGTTCTCTTGGCAAAGCCCCACAGTTCACAGCGATAAATGGCCCCGAAGCACGCGTGCTGGTGGCGTGAATCGCGCGCGCCAGTTTTTCCTTCCCGGTGCCGGTCTCGCCCAGGACCAAGACCGGCGCTTGCGTCTCCGCGGCGGTGCGGGCTTTCTCGACGACTTTCTGCATAGCCGGCGAAACAAATACCAGCGACTCAAACGAACCGCGGCCCTCGTGGAGATTGGCTTCCAATTGTTCGACCCGGCTGCGCAGTTCGAACACCTCCATCAGCCTCCCAATCTTCCGGCGCACGGCCTCGCGCTCAAAAGGCTTCGTGATGTAGTCCTCGGCTCCGCGCTTCATCGCTTCGACAGCCGTCTCGATGGTCCCGAAGCCCGTCATGACCACGACGGCAAGTTCGGGGTTCTGTTTGTGGAGTTGTTCCATCAGCGTGAGGCCATCCATGAAGGGCATCATGAGGTCCACCAGCGCCACACAAATGCCGGCGTTGTCCCGCTGCGCGGCCAGCGCCTCGTCTCCCGAAAAGGCTGACACCGCCGAGTAACCTTGCCCTTGCAGGAGATCTTTGAGCGTATTCGCGAGGCTTACGTCATCATCAACGACGAGAATTGTGTTTTGTTTTGGCTTCATACTTATCCTGCTGCGCTTGTGTTCCGCACATGCCAAGGCAGTCTCACCAAGGCGCTCGTGCCCTTCCTTGGCTCGCTTACCAAGTCGATGGAGCCTCCGTGTTGGCGGACAATATTGCTGGCGATCGCCAAACCCAATCCGGTGCCCTTGCCAATCGGTTTGGTTGTAAAGAAGGGTTCGAAAACATGGGCCATGGTCGCGTTGTCGATCCCGCAGCCGTCATCGGTGATCTCGATTTCAATCTGTTGGCTGACCGCGGTCCGGCCGCGGATGGTAATGTGGCCACCGGGAGAGGTCGCATCTAACGAGTTGCTCAGCAGGATGAGAAACAGGGCTTCCAGTTGGCTGCGATCAGCGAGGACCAGGGAGCCATTGATCGTTCCAAGGTCCGTGTTTAGACTTACCTTTTTGGCAAGCACTTGCGGGTTGAGAAAGCTGACGACGCACTCAATCGCATGGCCGATCGATTCCGGTTGCTTCTCCGCGTTGGACCGGTGGCTAAAGTCGAGCAGTCGACGCACGAACTGTTGGCAGAACTTCATATTAGTTTCGAGTTGCTCGAGTTCGGCTGCCAAGGTCCCCTCCTTGGCGCGCTCGCGCATCATCTGCACGCGAAGCAGCATGGAGGCGAGCGGCGTGTTCAAGTGATGCGCGGTTCCAGTCGCCATGTGGCCCATGGTGGTCAGCTTCTCGATTTCCAGCAGCCTCTCCCGCAGGCGAATGCGTTCACGGATGTCGTAAGTCACTTCCAGGAAGTAACTCCCCCCGGACAACTCCTGGAACGGAATCAGGCTCAACTGCACATCAAAAGTTTCGGTCTTGCTCTTGCGTTGGCTTTCAACCTCCAGCACCGGTGTACCTTCCTCAACACGTTGCAGGAGTTCCTTGAGTTCGGCCTCGCGGGAGGCGGGCACGGTGGGGAGGGGGTGGCCCACTACCTGGTTCTTCGACCACCCATACAGGCGTTCGGCGGCTGCGTTCCATTCCCATACGCGAAGTTCACGGTCGCAAAGAACGACGGCTCCGGGAGTGGACTCCAGGATCCCACGATAGTGCTCGCGAGATCTGCGCAGCCTCTCTTCGTTCGAGCGCCTCTCGCGCACAACAAACCAGGCTGCCCAGAATGCCAGGATCAACGATGAGACGATTCCGCGGCTGACGTAAAGGTAGTGGAGCGTGATGTAGTCCGCATTGCGGAAGAATTCCGTCTCAAACAGTTCCCAAACCGCAAACACGATGGCGACGATCGTGACGCAGGAGAGCGCCAGCGTTACCCACATCCACCGGTGCTCAGACAGGTTCGCGTCCATTCTGCATTCACCCTGAGGAGGCCGATTCTCTTCGGGTATCCAACCGAAGGCGAGCGACGTTCGCGAAATCACGAGGCCTGCTCGATTGGGCAATTTGGCGCACAATCTGCCCTCTCACCTTAATATGCGCGCCCGCGCTTCCAGATTTCGACGCTCCCCCGACACGATCTAAGCCATTGAATCTCAGCGGAATTCGAGAGCCGCCACTGCTCGCCTCGCATCGGCTGATCGACATTGTGTTCTTCTCGGGCTGGCCCCGACGGCCCAACGTCCCTGACTGGGCATCGCATCTTTGGGGCCAAATTGTCACTGGAAGCGGGAGCATCAACAGCCTGCCAGTCGGCCAGACGTACACACTGTTCGGTCGCTCAGAGGTACCAGTGGCCCACAAAGCGTTGACAGTATGGCAAGCGGAGACAAATAATGCCGAGTTAGTTGCAGTACAGTTGCAATTAGCCATTCTGCGATGACATGTCTTAGTGACGTTCGCTTAGAACCGTGGGCTTGGGTGCAGGGGCCCATTAGGGGCTTATCCCTCACGAGTCTGGATATGCAACCTAATTATCTCTCTAGGGTTACGCATCTGCGGCGGGATTCTCAAAGTCGAAATTGAATACCCATAGGCAGATACAGATAAGAACATGACTCGGCCTCTTAGTTGCTAGAAAGTTGCAATATGGAGCGAATAAACAGCCGATTCGGAGTAGCGAAATTCCGCGTCGCCATTGCTGCGAGCCTGTTGACTCCGGTCTTACTACTGGCATGCCTTTCAGGCTGGGCCGGTGCAGCGGGGAGCATCTCGGGTATGGTTGTGGATCCGAGCGAGGCTGTAATCCCGGGTGTTACCGTCGTCATCCGCAACCTGGAAACGGGAATGCGGCAGATGACTACCACCAATTCCGACGGGTTCTTTTCTTCCTCCGGCCTACCGCCCGGCCACTATCAGATCGAGGCCCATCATCCGGGATTTCGCCCGGTTCTTCGCTCTGGGCTCATCCTTGAAACCGGAAAAGCCCTCGAAATCGACCTGAAGCTGGAACTGGGGCAACAAAGCACCGCAGTGACGGTTTCAGAATCAGGCCTCCACATCGATACTGCCGACACCACCATGGGCGAAACCATCACGACCACGAAGATTGCATCCGTTCCCCTGAACGGCCGCAGCTTTACAGACTTGCTCGCTCTCCAGGCCGCCGTCGTTCCGGCCAGCTCGCGGCAGCCCAACGCGGTGGTCATGTCCGGATGCACGAGCACTGCCCCTTCCGGGGACCTCAATGCTGGCAACCTATCGGTCAGCGGACAACGAGAAACAAATAATGGCTTCGTCGTCAATGGAAGTAACGTCGAAGAAGACTTTAGCATGGGCACAGCACTCATCCCGAATCTTGACTCCATCCAGGATTTCCGCGTGCTAACGACTAACTTTGATGCCGAATACGGCAATTACAGCGGCGGGCAGATTGTTGTCACGACCAAATCGGGAACGAATGAGTTTCACGGCAGCAGCTTTGATTTCTTGCGAAATACGAACTTGGACGCACGAAACTATTTCTCCTCGGATCGCGCCCGGTACGACCAAAGCCAGTTTGGCGGCACTTTCGGCGGGCCCATCAAGAAAGAGAAGTCGTTCTTCTTCGCAGATTATCAGGGTACACGGATGACCGAGGGCGTGGAGACAGGGTTAATTTCTGTGCCCGCGCGCCCAGAGCGGACGGGCGACCTGTCGGATATCGCAAGCGCGCTCACCGGCGCCGTGAATGGCCAGTTTTGGGCCAACTTGCTTTCGCAGAACTTGGGCTATCCGGTGTTTCCCGGAGAGGCGTACTACACTCCAGGGTGCGTCAGCTCAGCGCAGTGCGCCTTGCCCAACGCGCAGATTCCGCAAAGTGCCTGGTCAGGCCCCGCCAAGGTCCTGCTGCGCTCCATTCCCCTGCCCAATCAGGGGGCAAATACCTTTTCGACGTCCGCCTACAATGAAACCCTCCGCGATGACAAGGGCGCGGTGCGAATCGACGCGCATACCGGCCTGGGAGCGCTTGCCGTGTACTACTTCTTGGACGACTACGGGCTCAACAATCCCTACCCGACGGCGCAAGGCGGGGCCAGTGTTCCGGGCTTCAATGCCATCACCCTCGGCCGAGCGCAAATGGTGAGCCTTGGCCTGACAAAGGTCCTCGGCCCGACCATGGTCAATGAGTTTCACTCGAGCTATCTCCGAGATTCCAACAATGTGGGCCAGCCGCAGGGTGGTGTTGGCCCGAGCCTCGCGTCACAAGGATTCGTTGACAGCTCAGGTCATCCATCCATCTATGCGCTGGCTCCGCAAATCGAAGGCACCGAAAACGTCTCGTTCAATGACTTCACCCTCGGCGTGGATACCACTGGGCTCAAAGAGGCCAACAATACGTTCCAGGTGTCGGAGAACTTCTCCAAAGTGATGGGGACGCACGTGCTCAAGTTTGGAGCGGCATTCCACTTCGACCAGGTCAATATCAACCCCGACGCCACTTTCAACGGCTCGTTCTCATTCACGGGAGCAGAAACGGGATCGGACTTCGCGGACTTTCTGCTGGGCATCCCCAGCAGCTATGCGCAAGGGGACTCCTTGGCATTCTATCTTCGCGACAAATACGCGGGGATGTATGCGCAGGATAGTTGGCGGGTAAGGCCGCATCTGACTCTCAACTATGGCTTGCGTTGGGACCTGCTCCCGCCTTGGCAGGAGAAATACAACCAACTACAGACCCTGGTGCTGGGCGAGCAGTCTCGGGTTTACCCGGGAGCGCCAAGGGGCCTGGTGTTTCCTGGTGACCCAGGGATTCCTGCGACCTTGGCCCCGACGAAATACACTAACTTCGCTCCTCGAATCGGCTTGGCATACTCCCCGGATTACCAGAGGGGCTTGTTGGGCAAGATCTTTGGCAGCCGCGGGACGACCAGCGTACGCGCCGGATACGGCCTGTACTATACCGCCTTCGAAGGCCTGTCGGCCGGCATCATGAGTGCCAACCCTCCCTATGGCTACGACTATACCAGTCTGGCGCCCCCTCTATTCTCCAATCCCTTCGTCACTGCGGCGAGTGGGCAGAACGTAGGTCAGCGGTTTCCCGAACCTATCCCGGCCTTTGGGGCCTCAGCGGCTAATCCGAATTCCAGCGTGGACTGGCCGCAGTATTTGCCCATCACTGGCGTTCCCTCGTTTTTCCACAAGAATGTGCCTCCCTACAGCGCAAGCTACACACTGTCCTTGGAACGGCAGATCGAGCGAAACACGCTTCTCAGTCTTGCCTACGTCGGCACGCAGGCACGCCATCTCCTCGTCCTGATCTCAGCTAACCCTGGTGATCCTGCCCAATGCTTAAGCGTGAGCCAGCCCAACCAGGTTATGCCGGGCACCGCCACCTGCGGACCGTTCGGCGAAGGGGGCACATACATCACGTCGGCGGGCCAGGTTATCCAGGGAACGAGGGGCCCTTACAGCTCCCAGTTCGACGCCATCACGTATCAGAAGACCCTAGGGAACTCCAATTACAACGCGCTTGAGATCGATCTGCGTCACAACCAGGGGCCCCTGGAATTGCTTGTGGGCTACACGTATGGCAAATCTCTCGATCAGTCATCCAGCCTGGCAGAGCCGGTCAACCCGGTCGACCCAAGCCTCAGCAGGGCCCTATCGGCATTCGATATGCGCCACAATCTTGTGGGGAGTTACAAGTACGAGCTACCGATCGGCCACCTTCTTCATCGCAGGAACCGGCTGACGGAGGGTTGGAGCCTCACGGGAATCACGCGCTTCAGCACCGGCTTCCCCGTGACTCTCTACAACAACAATGACACTTCACTGCTGGGGACGATACCCAACGGCATCAACGACAATGGCGTGGACACCCCAGACGTTGCCCCAGGCAATCTGGAGGTCGATACCGACCCTCGAAACGGTAGACCCGCCTTTAACACGTCGCTGTTCAGCCTTCCGGCGCTCGGCCGGATGGGCACGGCGGCGCGGCGCTTTTTCTACGGCCCCGCCATCGCCAATTCCGACCTTGCCCTTTTGAAGAGCCTCCACCTCACCGAGTCGAAATGGGTGCAATTCCGGATGGAGGCCTTTAATGTTACCAACCATGCACAGTTTTATGGGGCCGCAGCCGTCAGCGGTAACATCAGCAGCTCTTCTTTCGGGAGGGTCGTGAGCGCAGCCGCTCCCCGCCTCCTTCAGGTAGCTGTCAAATTCTATTTCTAAGCAAGCGTAGCGCAGACCTCCGCCTTTGAGGTGTGCGGCTTTTCCCAACGAAGGACCGCTGACCTTTGTTGATTATACAATGGCTTTGCCGGGGATTCGCCATTGCTCGGGAGGAATGTGGCCGCGCTGCCTACCACTCCATTTGCCCCCATCGCCCGATCCAGGCATGAGACTATGGCGCATGGATTGCTACGGTTTACCGGGAGGTGACCGATGCGCATCGTAATATGCGCTTTGCTCGTGTTCTACAGCACGACAGCCTTGGCCGTTGATCTGAAACCGCCAAGCAGCGCAGAGCTGTGTGGCGATTGCCACCGCGCCATCTTTGACGGGTGGAAGAGATCGGCCCATGCGACCGCGATGGAGAGTCGGCTTTTTCAGGATGCCCTGAAGGGAGCCGAGGCGGATTTCGGTGTCCAGGCCCGCAAGAATTGCCTTGCCTGCCACGCCCCTGTGGCTGTTCTGACGGGAGATCTTGAACTGAGCAGAAAGGTGAGCTGGGAAGGAGTCACCTGTGACTACTGCCATTCGATCCAGGACGTTACGACGACAGGGGGTAATCCAAAGGCCAAAGTAGAGTTCACGCTAGTGAAAAGTGGGCCCTCCAAAGACTTGTTTTCGCCAGCTCATGGGACGCGTTTCTCGCCGCTGCACACTTCTTCGCTGGCCTGCATCGCCTGCCACGAATACTCGAACTCGCAGGGCTTTCCAGTCCTGGCGACATACTCCGAGTGGAAAA
>Ga0074046_10002615_pt1 | contig 15448 bp, 14 predicted proteins | sample BogForMeECP23OM3_FD_94441 | JGI IMG/M metagenome (GOLD analysis project Ga0074046, IMG submission 94441) | Bog forest soil microbial communities from Calvert Island, British Columbia, Canada - Bog Forest MetaG ECP23OM3 | ecosystem: Environmental > Terrestrial > Soil > Wetlands ...
CGGAAAGCAGAGCGGCGAATGGACCCAGTGGTTCGACAACGGTCAGAAGGCGTCGATCGATCACTACCAGGACGGCGTGCAGGAGGGCGAGCACGTCGGCTGGTACACCAACGGCAAAATATCCGCGACCGGAATATACAAGAACGGCAAGCGCGAGGGTGTGTGGAAGCGATGGGACCCCCAGGGCTTCAAGAATTGGGAGGAAACCTACAAGGCCGACAAGAAAATCTCATGACGGCCGATCGGGCGAGTTTTCAATGCGCCCGGCGAATGCGAAATTTACAGCGTTCTTCCCACCGCCTCCGCCAGCGGCTTGAGCGCCTTCATCAAGCCGGCAAACCGCGACGGCTTCAACTGCTGCGGGCCGTCGGACAGCGCGCTCTCGGGCTTGGGATGCACCTCGATCAGCAATCCGTCGGCGCCGGCCGCGATGGCCGCCAGAGCCATCGGCGCCACCAGCGAGTAGATTCCCGTCCCGTGGCTCGGATCGACCAGCACCGGCAGATGCGTCCATTCCTTGAGCAGCGGCACGGCGTTCAGATCGAGCGTGTTGCGCGTCGCGGTCTCGAAGGTGCGAATCCCGCGCTCGCACAGCACCACGTTGGGATTGCCCTCCGACAGAATATACTCCGCCGCCATCATGAACTCTTCGAGCTTCATCGACATGCCGCGCTTGAGCAGCACCGGCTTCTTGATTCTTCCGAGCCGGCGCAGCAGCGAGAAATTCTGCGCATTGCGCGCCCCGACTTGCAGCATGTCGGAATGTTCGGCGACCAAATCGATATCGTGCGGATCCATAATTTCGGTTACCACCGGCAACCCCACGCGCCGCCCGGCGTGCTCGAGCAACACCAGCCCCTCGTCTTCCATCCCCTGAAACGAGTACGGCGACGTCCGCGGCTTGAACGCTCCCCCGCGGATAGCATGAGCCCCCGCTGCTTTGACCGCGTCGGCCGCCGCCTCGATTTGCGCCTCGCTCTCGACCGCGCACGGTCCCGCGATCACCGTGATTCGCTTGCCGCCTATTTCGGCGTTGCCGACCTTGATTCGCGAGCCTTCGGGCCGCACCTCGCGCGACGCCAGCTTGAACGACCGCACCACCGGCATCACGCGCTCCACCCCGGCTACCGATTCCAGATGCGTCAGCTGATGCTTCTCGCCACGCTCGTCGCCCACGCATGCGACCACCGTGCGTTCGACGCCGCGGATAATGTGCGCGTTGTAGTCGAGATCCTCGACCATCCTGATAACCGCCTGAATTTCGGCTTCGGTAGCATGCGCTTTCATTACGACGATCAAGTCGGAAAACCCCCTGCGATAAGCTTGTGCGCCTCGCGGCCTTTGCGCTCGAGCGATGGAATGGGCGCTCGAACTCCGGTAAATCTGACTCTACAGCATGTTATCATCGACCGGAACTGAGCGCCCGCGACCCGATGGGCGCATCGAAGGAAGCAATTTTGCCAGGTAGGCCGCATCCGCCTCTTCCACTCAGGATCGTTCACACTTCCGACGTTCATCTGGAAAGCGATACGTTCGGGTCAGGCGAGCGCGGCGCGTATTTGCGCGGCATGGTGCGCAACGCATTTGCCCGGGTCATCGACATCGCCAACGACCGCAACGCCGACCTGCTGCTGATAGTCGGCGATCTGTTCGATTCGGCGCGCATCAGCGAAGAAGGCCTCGCCTTCGCGATGGGAACGATCGGACGGGCTCAGATGCCGGTGGTGATGATTCCCGGCAATCATGACGCGCACGACGAGCGATCGATCTATGCAGGCCTCGCGCCCGCCGCGATCCCGGAAAATCTGCACCTGATTCTCGAGCCCGAGGGCAGGGCAATCGATTTTCCCGAGCTTGCGGCTCGCGTATGGGGCCGCGCGCTGGTCGAGCATACGCCGGACTACCGGCCGCTCAGCGGCCTGCCCGAGCGGGAGGAAGGACTCTGGAACATCGCGCTGGCGCACGGATTTTTCATGGAGGATGGCGAGCTTGAGCGATCGTCGCCGATCACGGCGGCGGAAATCGAACGCTCGCGCTACGACTACGTGGCGCTCGGCCACGTGCATGTCTTGGGCGACGTATCGCAGGGCTCGACGCGCGCCTTCTATTGCGGAACGCCGGCGCCGCTCTATTCGAGCGAAAATTCCGGATGGGTGCTGTGGGTCAATTGCGTGCCCGGCCAGCCCGTCTCAATTGAACGCTTGATGGTGCGAGAATCAGATTGACGGTGGGCTGCCCAATCGGCGCTTGTAGACGGCCCCGTCAGGGCGTTTGAGCTCGGGATAAACATCCGACAGCCGACGCCACACCCGCTTCATGCCGAGCCTGTCGGTCGGCCTCACGATGCATTCGAGCGCGCCCTCGCGCCGATAGATTCGATGGTCGTGTGGTAACTGCGACGCGCTGACGATCATGATCGTCGTCGCAGGCGACTCGCGGCGAATCGTCCTGAACAGCGATAACGCGTCGACCCCCTGCGCACCGCGCAGCCCGGCATCGAGCGCGATCACGTCTGGACGCGTCGTGCGAAAAATGTCGATTGTCTGCGCGACCGTCTCGGTTTCCGCCACCACCTGACATCCGCCGCACTCGAGATGACTGCGCATGATGTCGCGCGTGGTTCCTGAGCTGTGCGCAATGAGCGCTCGCACTACCATCAGCGTCTCCTCCTGGACAAGCGCTGCTCCAGCCCAGTCCCCAAAGCGTTCACAGCGGCGACCCGTTAGTCATTTAGTAAGTTAGCAAAGGCGAGGCCAAGAAATGTAAGCTTTGAACAAACGCTACCGCCCGATTTGCTAACCGACTTTCCGCCGCCGATTCTGGGCCAGTTCATTGAGTATTTCGGCGCCATCCAGTCCTCCCATAGTAAGATTGGAGTCCTCGATCGTCGTTGCACGCGAGCGATTTGTTGCATCCTAGTGACACACTCAAGCGCCATCTCGAACATTCACGCGTTCGGCTGGATGCGCGTTTTGCAGAGTAAAATAAACAGCGGCGGAGCCTCGATGGCCCCGCCGCTGATGTTCGTCATGTCGCCAAGCAGTGACCTGGCGCGCGAAATTGAGTTCTCGATTACATCATGCCGCCAGGAGGCATTCCGCCTGGCATCCCGCCGCCTCCGCCCGCACCCTTTTCGTCGGGCTTCTCGGCCACCATGCACTCGGTCGTCAGCAGCAGGCTCGCCACCGACGCCGCGTTCTGCAGCGCGCTGCGAACGACCTTGGTCGGGTCGATGATTCCGGCCTTCATCAGATCTTCGAACTCCTCGCTGGCCGCGTTGAATCCAAACGGCCCCTTGTTGTTCTTGATCTTATCGACCACCACCGAGCCTTCCCATCCCGCGTTGGATGCGATCCACCACGCCGGGCCTTCGATCGCCTTCTTGATGATCGCGATGCCGACTTTTTCCGCCTCGCTGGCGCGCATGTTGTCGAGCACGTTCGAGGCGCGAATCAGCGCGACGCCGCCGCCCGGGACCACGCCCTCTTCGACTGCGGCGCGGGTTGCGTGCAGCGCATCCTCGACGCGGGCCTTCTTTTCCTTCATCTCGACTTCGGTCGCGGCGCCGACCCGAATCACGGCTACTCCGCCGACCAGCTTGGCCAGCCGTTCCTGCAGCTTCTCGCGATCGTAGTCCGAGGTGGTCTCTTCGATCTGCGCGCGAATCTGCTTGATACGACCCTCGATGTCGGCCTTCTTGCCTGCGCCGTCGATGATCGTGCAGTTGTCCTTGTCCACGACCAGGCGCTTGGCGCGGCCGAGGTCGCTCAGCGTGATATTCTCGAGCTTGAGTCCCAGTTCCTCGGAAATGGCGCGCCCGCCGGTCAGGATCGCGATGTCTTCGAGCATCGCCTTGCGCCGATCGCCGAAGCCCGGCGCCTTGACCGCGACGCATGACAGCGTGCCGCGAATCTTGTTCACCACCAGCGTCGCCAGCGCCTCGCCTTCGATATCCTCGGCGATAATCAGGAACGGCTTGCCGCTCTTGGCAATCGTCTCGAGGATCGGAAGCAAATCCTTCATCGACGATATCTTCTTCTCGTGGATCAGGATGAACACGTCGTCGAGCTTCGCTTCCATCCGCTCCGGATCGGTCACGAAGTACGGCGACAGGTAGCCGCGGTCGAACTGCATCCCCTCGACCACTTCGAGCTGGGTCTCCAGTCCGCGCGCCTCTTCAACCGTGATCACGCCTTCCTTGCCGACCTTCTCCATCGCCTCGGCAATGATGTCGCCGATGGTCGAGTCGTTGTTCGCCGAAATCGTCCCGACTTGCGCGATTTCCTTGCGATCCTTGGTCGGCTTGGACAGGTTCTTGAGCTCGGCGGTGATCGCCTCGACCGCGCGGTTGATGCCGCGCTTGAGCGACATCGGATCGTGCCCCGCGGCAACCATCTTGATGCCTTCGGTGAAGATCTGCCGGGCCAGCACGGTGGCCGTGGTGGTGCCGTCGCCCGCCACGTCGGAGGTCTTCGACGCGACCTCTTTGACCATCTGCGCGCCCATGTTCTCGAACTTGTCTTCGAGCTCGATTTCCTTGGCGACTGTTACCCCGTCCTTGGTCACGGTCGGAGCGCCGAAGCTCTTCTCCAACACGACGTTGCGGCCCTTGGGACCGAGCGTCACGGTGACGGCATCGGCGAGAACATTGACCCCTCTGAGGATCTTCTCGCGCGATTCTTGTCCGAAACGAACTATCTTTGCAGGCATGGTTCTTTTGCCTCTCCTATATTTGCGATTTCATTGGATCTGATTGGGATTCGCTTGCGCGCAGGCCGAAATGCCTACTCGATGATTCCCAGGATGTCGTCCTCGCGCAGGATCAGCAGATCTTCGCCCTCGTGCTTGAACTCGCTGCCCGAGTATTTGCCGAACAGAATCTTGTCCCCCGCCTTGACCTCGATGGGAATAAGCTTGCCGTCGTCGCCATATTTGCCCTTGCCGACGGAGACAACCTTGCCCTCCTGGGGCTTTTCCTTGGCGGTGTCCGGGATGATTATTCCACCCTTGGTCCGCTCCTCTTCCTTGATACGCTTGACGAGAATTCGATCGCCCAGTGGCTTGATTTTCATTGGGGACCAGCAGCCTCCTTAGCTTGCGAAAAGTGTTGCTTGGCTGGACGATTCCAGCCGTCGGAAAGTTAATTACTGTCCGGGGTTTGTCAATTGGCACTCGCGATGCCTGAGTGCTAACCGCAGTCTAGCCGGATACGCAAGAAATGCAAGCCCTGTGCATAATCCTGTGGACGGGCTATGGATGCCTGCAAGCGCCTGCCGTCCCAAGTCGTCGGCGTCAGCCTTCTGATTTAGCTCTCCGCTGGACGCGTTGGCGCCGCGGCGATGGTGCAAACGGAAGCACTATGTATCAGAGTGCGCCAGAGAGGTAACGGAATCTAATGACGGCTGTTGGAAATTTCTAGAGATTAGCGCTGGCATAATCTGTGCGTACCTGCTATCAGATTGGCTTATAGTGCCCCCTGGTGCAGAGACCAAATCGGAGGAACCGCCATGATCAATTTTCCCCACAGAGCGACGCAGCTCGCCGCGACCGTCACAGCGTTTGCGCTCGCACTCATTCTCGGCGTCTCGGCCGCGTCCGCGCAGGTGAAGCCGGGCGACTTCATCAATCCGGACAACGCATCGAAGGTGAAGGATCTTGTTTCGCCGGGCGTGTTCTACAAAGTGCAGCGCGGGATGACGATGAACATAGTCCCGACCGAGCGTATCGATTGGCCGCCGCCGTACAAGGACGCGACCGAAAAATATTCGTCGCAGGTGCAGCTCTCGAAGGATCATCGCACCGTCATCGGCTATGTCGCCGGCCAGCCCTTCCCGCTGATCGACGCCAACGATCCCTACGTCGCCACCAAGGTCATCTGGAACGCCTTGTGGCGTCCGATCAGCAATGACGACTACGACCTGCGATATTACGATTGCGACACGGTTTACAGCGGCCTCAACAAGCCCTACTTTGCAGTCTGGTACTATCAGACGGGGCACTACGCCGGTTATGACCTGGTCGGCCGGACCGAGGTCGAGCCGCTGCCCGTCGATCCCGACTTCAAGATTACCAACCGCCTGTGGTTGTTCCTGCTCGGTCCCGAACTTGCGCCCCAGAATGAACGTGGCAGCAGTCTGCTGCGCTATCGGTACGGCGAACCGACTCATGGCGACGACACCTGGAGCTGGGAGCCCGGCACGCGGCGCCTGCGCCGGCTGAACGAGGCGATGAATTCGACCGCGACCACCGCGCAGAGCTTTGACCCCGATCGCTATTCGGGTTTCAATCCCAAGACCGAAGAGTACGACTACAAGTTCCTCGGCGAGAAGGAGATGCTCGCGACGGTTGACGCCGAGCATTCACCGGAAATCCGATGCGCCACCGACGGCGGCGGCAGCGCATGCCCCGAGCGTTGGCAGATGCGCCATATGTACATCGTGAGCGCCGAGCCGCGGCGCAGCGTTAACGCCGAGGCGCTCGATTCCAAGACGATCATCTACATGGATTCCGAAATGTGGTTCGAGCCGTACGTCGATACCTACGATCGCCAAGGCGCGCTGTTCCGCAACAACACCTTCTGGCTCGCGTATCGCGATCGTCCGGTGCCCGACGCTAAAATCGCCATCTATCCTTTCAAGCGCGAATTCGTCGTCGGCTCCTGCTCCACCGATCTGCAGACCGGCCAGGCAACGATGTGCTACCTGCCCGGCCACGAGACGACCGAGCGTGAATGCTGGTACATCAACATGGGTGCGGTGGATAAAGCGTTCTTCACCACCGAGGCGTTGGTGAAGATGGCCGAAACCGGGCACATGTAGCAGGCGGCCGCGAGGCCAATCACCTTACGACTCGGATTGTACGACGCCGGCAGGAGCATCCACTCCTGCCGGCGTTTTCTTTTCTCTCACGCGCGAGCGTCAGCCCGCATCCCAATCCAGGATTTCTTCTCTCCCCCTTACCCTTCAAACAGGGCGAAGCCCGCATCTTTTCTTAATACTAAGGTGCAGGGGTCACCCCTGGCCGTGGCGACGGCAGCGCAGTATCAAGCCGTTGGCAGGGACCGCGCCCGGCAACGGCGGGCGGCCTTAACGGTGGGTGCAGGGGTCACCCCTGCTCACCCCTGCTCACCCCTGCCACCCGAAGAAGTCTTTGGCCGCGACGAACTTCGCGACGCCCGCCGCCTTGCCCGCCAGCCTATCGACCTCCTGATCGCCCACCATCGTCGACGATGCCAAATCCACGCCGTACAGGTCGGCAAGCTCCGTAATCATTCCGCCCTTGGGCTTGCGGCACTCGCACTTGTCGTCGTCGGTATGCGGACAGATTTGCCACGCGGTCAGGATATCGCCGAGCTGATGGTCGAGATGCTCGAGCGCGGCCTCCATTTTTTCCGCCGTAAGCCGGCCGCGCCTGATTCCGGCCTGGTTGGTCACCACAAACATCAGATGGTCGTGGATCGGGCGGAGCTTTTCAGCCACGCCGGGAAGCAGTTCGATTACTACCTCGCCGTTTGCGCCGAGCGGAATCTCGCGCGCGTCGTTGAGCTTGACCAAGGTGCCGCCGAGATCGAAGAACAGCGCCGCGTTGCCATTCGGATTGGCCATTGAAACAAATCGCTCTTACGCGTGACGCCAATCGACGTGGTCGCGAACGTGCGCGAATACTTCGTCGAGGATCGCGATGCCGGCCTCGGCCTGCGCCTCGGTAATAACCAGCGCGGGATTGATTCGAATCTTGGGAAAGTAGCCCATGATCACCAGCCCGCGCTTGAGGCATTCGGCGAATATCAGCTCGGTGACTTTTTTGCCGAGCAGTTCCTTGGTCTCGAGATCGCGAACCAGCTCGACGCCAATCATCAGTCCCTTGCCGCGGACGTCGCCGATGAACTGGTACTTCTCCTTGAGTTGCACCAGCCGCGACAGCATCATCGCGCCGACCTTGCGCGAGTTCTCGACCAGATGCTGTTTCTGAATCGCGCCAATCGTCTCCGCCACCGCCACCGCCGCCAGCGGATTTCCGCCGTAGCTCGACGACGACGCGCTCGGCTTCGAGAACGGCTCCGCCTTGCCCAGTTCGTCGCTTAGCAGCACGCCCGAAACCGGATATCCGGAACCCATCCCCTTGCCGACGGTGACGATATCCGGGCGAACGCCGCTGTGCTCGACGCCCCACCATTTTCCGGTCCGTCCGAAGCCGGTGATCATTTCGTCGGCGATCAGCAGCGCGCCGAAATCCTTGGCCACCGATTTTACCGCCGGCATCCAGTCGTCGGGCGGAATCACGTTGCCCGCGGTGCCCTGCATCGGCTCCGCGACGATCGCAGCGAGCGCGCCGCCGGAACTCATCTTGATTTGCTGGCGCGCGAAATCGACGCAGTAAAGCCCGCACTCGGGATGCTTCAGCTTGAACGGGCATCGGTAGCAGTCCGCGTACGGCACCGTGTATTGCCCGCCCTGCAGCGGTCCGTAGCCTTGCTTCGATTCGTCGCCGATAAGTCCGATCACGCCGCCGCTCTTGCCGTGGAAGCCGCCCCAGAAACTCACAACTTCGTGCTTGCCGGTGGCCGAACGCGCCAGCCGCAGGGCGGCTTCGACCGCCTCCGCGCCGCCGCTATATAGATGTGCGCGGTTGAGTCCCGCGGGCGCGACTTCAGCCAGCAGCTTGAACGCCGCCGCGCGCTCTTTGGTCGCGAACGTGCCGACCATCAGCCGCGACGCCTGACGCGCCAGCGCTTGGGCCAGTGCGGGATGCGCATGGCCGAGGCTCGCGACCCCGACGCCCGCGAAAAAATCCACGAAGGTGTTGCCGTCGGCGTCGGTGAGCGTCGCGCCTTCACCGTGATCGAACGCGATGCCGACGAGCAGCGAAATTCGCTGGCGGCCCGGCGCGATATACTTTTGTTCGGTGTCGAAGATCTCCTTCGACCTGGGGCCTGGAACCGAGGTCTTGATTGCCGGAAGTTTTCCGTCGGTGCTTGTCATCACAATGGTGGCGGTCCGATTCCTTGTTTGAATTTCTTGCCGCGTCTAGCGCGGGCGGCCAAGCAGACTCATCGCGCGCCGCGCGATCGCGCGAGCGGCAGGTTGGCGCACCCGGCTATAACTGGGCCAGTCGTTAAAGTCGATAATCGCAAAACGATCGCCACTCAAGACCGCGTCTCCCCCCCATGCCTCAAGCCCAAGCGCGGCGGCTGCCGCCGAAGCCGCTTCCGACAGCGCGCGTACAGCGGCTTCGGCGACTTTTTCGTCTTCGGGTTGAATGGTAAAATAGGCAACTCCACTGACGCCGTAAAATTTGACGACCCGGCCCACGACTTCCTGCTGCAGGTAGGCGAAGCGGATTCCGCGCCGTGCGAAATCGGCGAGAATCGATTCGACCTCGGCGCGATCGCCCGCCCGCTGCACATCTTCAGGCGCGAGCGCATGCAAGTCGCCGCGCTTGACGAACACGCCCGCCGACAAATCCAGCCCGGCAAGCTTGCGCGCATCAAGCGGCTCGTCCGCCTCCACCAGCGCGCCCGGCGGCGTCGGCACTCCGGCCCGCTCCAGCCCGGGCGCGAGCAGATCGCGGTAGCAGTTGCGAATCGAGAGCGCGGAATTGATCGCGACCGCACCCGCCTGCTCGACTTCGGCCAGACGCTTGAGCGCGCGCGGACCCTGGCACATCGGCAGTACGATATCGGCGCGAATAGCTGCGGCCGTCGCGAAGCTGACCGCATCGATCGCCACAATCTCGACGCCTTCGCGCTTCAGTTCCGACAAGGTGGCGTCAAGAATCGCGGCGTCGGCCTCGACCTTGCCCGGTGAAAATTCGGGTTCCCGATAAATTCCCAAAGCTCGATAGCTCATAACATCTTCCGTATCGCGATGCGCGCGGCGTCGAGGTCCGACGCTTCATCGACATCGATCGATCCTTCGATCTCAATCGCATCCAGTTGCATCCCGCGCTCAATGATCAGCGCGAGGAAGCGGCGGAGCGCGTCGAGTCCCGCGCGGCGCGCGTCAGCGGCGTAGTCAAAAACTCGGGGCGACAGGAAATAGAGTCCCGCCGTCACCATAGAAGTCTGTCGGTTGCCGAGCCGCAGGATCAAGCCATTTTCCGTTACATCGGCGAAAAGTGGCCTGGCCTCGCCGCGCCATCGCGTGACGGCCAGCACACCCGCCAATTTTTTCTCGCTGCAATCCTCGATTTTCTTCCGCGACTCATTAACAAAACGCGCCAATTCCGCCTGCGGAATTACGGCGTCCACGGTCGCCGCGATAAACCATCCCGGTTCCAGCACGTCGCCCAGCGCCAGCATCGTTTCCATCGAGTTGGCGGTGTCGCGAACGACGAATCTGATCGACGGCGGAATCTCGAGCGCAATTTCGCTCGCAATCCGCGCCGTCTCGGAGTTGATCACCGCAACCACCGAGGATGCGCCCGCCGCGATCAGCGCACGCCCCTGCCGCAAGACCATCGCCTCGCCGCCCAGCTTGACCAGCGGCTTGGGAATATCGTCGCGCGTCGAGTTGCGCAGCCGCTCGCCGCGGCCGGCGGCGATGATCGCTCCTTGCAATCCCTTCACCATTGAATTTGCGCAACTTCGTCGATCGAGCGGATCGTGATGTCGGCGGCCGTGTCCCGCCCGGATGCATCGTCGCCGCATCGCGGCTCGGTGCGCAGCCAGACAGTCCGCATTCCGAGTTTGTGTGCGGGTGCGCAATCCTTGGCGAGAGAATCGCCAATCATCGCGGTCGATTCGGGCGCGCAATTCATTTTTTTCAGCGCGGCTTCGAAGATGCCCGCGTCGGGCTTGAAAATTCCGACCCGCGATGAATCGGCAACCGCGTCGAAGAATCGATCCAGCTTCGCCTCCGCCAGGACGGCGTCGAGATTTCCGTAGAAGTTCGAAACGACGCCCATTTTGAAGCGGCCCTCGAGCGTGCCGATGACCTCGCGGCTATGCGCCAGTCCGGCAGACGTCTCGCGGACGAAAGCGTTCGTGACGCGCTCGACGAAGCGATGGCGTCCTGCGGCGCCGGAGTTGCCCAGTATCGCGCGCAGCGGGTCCGCCCCGCTTTTCCGGAAATATTCGAATTGATGGCCGACCAGGAATCGCACCAGGTCGGTCATCCCGAAGCGCGCCACGATCCTGGTCGCGCCGTATCCGATTCGGGTTGCGTGCTCGAAGGCCGGGTCGAGTTCGGCGCGCGATATTTCGATTCCCGCGGCGCGGTAGCTTAGGAGAAATCGATCGAGCCAATGCGCGGGCCCGTCGAGCGTGCCGCCAAAATCGAATAGCAGAGCGGTAATCGTGGCCATGAATCGGTCAGTTTATCAGCCGCGGCAGGCCGCCTCCAGTTCGATGTCGATTAAAAGTTGCGGCGATCGGAAAGCGGCGCGGTCTCGATCGACGATGTGCCCCAGCGTACCGATGAAATAAGCTTCATACGGCAGCCGAACTCGCAATTCGGGATTGAAGCTGGCAGCGGGGTTACTTCCGCTCGCGTTACGGCTGTGTTACCGTGAGGTCATTGCGGAAAACGGGGGCAAACGGGTTCAAATAAGACGTTGGTGATTGATACTGCTCTAATCGCAGCACCCGACCGCGCCAATAACGCGGTCTTCGGCCGCCCGCTGTTAGAGCGGCTGATGATCAATTGTGAACGCGCCGGGATCAAACGGTTCGTCGTGGCGGCGCCACGCGAGCTGTATCCGGACGTCGCGCGCGCGATGGGCCGGTTCAAAGATCGCGACTCGGTCTTTATGGTCGAATCGTTCAGCGAGATTCTGAATCATCGCAATGCGCTGGGATTGGGCATCGACCCGTCATCGCCGTGCGTGTCCTTTTCGGGAAACCTAGTGATTGCGAAATCGCAGCTGGCCCGAATCCTGGGCGCTCACGCCTCCAATCCGCGATCGGTACATAGGACAGTCAGCACGGATCGCGACCAGGGCGGCGAAATCGCGACCGGTCCGATCGGCGAGATGCTCAAGCGCGGGGGAATTTCGACCCGGCTCGCGGCGCCGGCGGCGAGTCTGCTGCCATTCGCGCTGAACGGGCGGCCCGAGGATCGCGAAGAAGCGGAACTGCGGCTGGCGAAATCGATTCGCGAGGAATCCGCCCACAAGGACGCGCCGATGGCGCGATGGGTTGACCGCCGGGTATCGTGGCGAATCAGCTACTGGCTCGCGCAGACCCGCGTCACGCCCAACATGGTCACGGTCGCCAACACGGCGTTCGGCCTGGCGTGCGCCTGGATGTTCTCTGTTCCGAATTACTGGATGCGGCTGTTCGCGGCAATTTTCTTTTTGATCTCGATCACGATCGACGGCGTCGACGGCGAACTGGCGCGGCTTAAAATGGTCGAGAGCGAGTTCGGCGGCGCGCTCGATGTAGTCACCGACAATATTGTGCACGTCGCCGTTTTCGTCGGCCTGCTCATGGGATGCTACCGGGTGGACTACAGCCGCGCTTACCTGTACCTGATTCCGATCCTGCTCGGCGGATTCATAATGTGTGCTTACACGGTCTGGCGCGCCTTCAGGATAAAGGGCGAGCAGGCGGCGGCGTGGCTGGACAAAGTCGATCGATGGAGCGGGCGCGATTTCGCCTACCTGCTCGTGGTCCTGGCATTGGTCAATCGGCTGGAGTACTTCGCCTGGGGAGCGGCATTCGGCAGTTATGTGTTTGCCCTGGCCCTGATCTGGATTACCGGCCGGACCGCATCGTCAATCTCAATGGAAACTGAAAGCCTGTAGCAAGGCGAAGCGAGCCCTTGCAGGCAGAGGAAGTATGAACGGAAAGAAACCCCGAATTCTGTTGGTGCAACCCACCACCGTCCATCTCGACGGCACCCCGCATAAGACCCGCTGGCGACTGATCATGGGCCTGATGATTCCGCTGATGGCGGGACTGACGCCCGACGATTACGACGTAACGCTCTGCGACGAACGTCTCGAGGAAATCGATTTCGACGGTGGATGGGACCTCGTCGGCATGACCACCACGATCGGCGCGTCGCTGCGCGCCTACCAGCTCGGCGACGAGTTCCGCAAGCGCGGCATCCCGGTCGTGTTCGGCGGCTTCCATGCGACGCTGCAGACCGAAGAGGCGCTCCATCATTGCGACGCGGTCGTCAAGGGCGAGGCCGATCTGGTATGGCCCGAACTGCTGCAGGATTGGCGCGACGGCAAACTCAAACAGGTTTACAAGGCCGACAAGCTGCACGATCTGAAGAACCTGCCGCGCCCGCGCCACGAGCTGCTCAAGCTCAATCGCTACCTGTTCAAGGCGGTGCCGGTGCAGGCCAGCCGCGGATGCCCTTATCGATGCTCGTTCTGCGAGATTCCGGTGTTCTACGATGGTGCGTATCGGACCCGGCCGATCGAGGACATCGTCGAAGAGATAAAGCAGGTCGTCAAGATAACAGGCTTCAAGCGCTTTCAGTTCATCGACGATCAGATCACGGGCAAACACAAGTTCGCGCGCGAGCTTTTCAAGGCGCTCGAGCCGCTCAACATCCGCTTCTCGTGCCTGTGGACGATCAACTCGAATCACGACGACGATTTGCTGGAACTGGCGGCCAAGGCCGGCGTCTTCCACGTCAACATCGGGGTCGAATCGATCAGCCAGGACAGCCTGCTGTCGATGAACAAGATTCAAAATCACGCGGGCCATTACAAGAAGCTGCTCAAGAAGCTCGAAAAATACGGGATTTACTATTCGCTCAACTTCCTGTTCGGGCTGGAAGAGGATCATCCGCAGATCTTCGACGACACGCTCAAGTTCCTGCACGAGGTCAAGGCGCCCGAGGCGTTCTTCAACACCGTCACGCCGCGCGTCGGCACGCCGATGCGCACGCAGCTCGAAGATGAGGGCCGCGTGATCATCCCCGACGCCGACCTCTACACCAACAACTTCCGCTGCATGTTCGTGCCCAAGAACATGTCGCCGCAGGAAGTCGAAGAAGGCGTGTGGCGATGCACCAAGGAGTTCTACTCGCTCAAGTCGATGTTCAAGCGCCTGCTGATGCCGCCGGGAAAGTTCACCTGGCAGGGACTGACTGAGAACATGCTTTTCTACTGGGGCGCGAAGCGCCAGATCGACCCGGTCGATTATTATTAGGCCGACCGGGCTTTGATTCTTAAGACTCTCGCGATCCTGATTCTCGCCGCAGCACTGGAAGTCGGCGGCGACGCGCTCGTCCGGATAGGACTGCGCGGCCCGGCCTACTGGATGGCAGCGGGCGCGCTCGTTCTTTTCGCCTACGGAATCCTGGTCAACCAAAGCGGCGTAGATTTCAATCGCCTGATGGGAATCTACATCGCGGTCTTCTTCGTAGTGTCGCAGGTGATTTCGCTTATTCTCTTCAAGCAGCTTCCTGACGACCGAATCATCCTGGGCGGTGGATTCATCGTAACCGGCGGCCTGCTGATCCTGCTGATGACCTGACTTCGCTCGGGATGACCCAAAAAACGGACGCGCGGGCTCTTTCTTGATCAACCCCTTCTAACAGGGCGAAGCCCGCATCTTCTCTTCTCTTTTTTCACTGGGTGCAGGGGTCACCCCTGCCAGCGCGTAGTCGCGAAAAGATGCGCTGCGCAGATTTTCGCGTCTTCTCACTGCGGGTGCAGGGGCCGCAGCCCCTGCCGCCCACCGCGCAGGTGATTCTTCCTTCATGCCGCCGCCAACAGCGGGCGCGCTTACGGTCGGAGCACTACATTATCGATCAGCCGCGTCTTGCCGACGCGGGCCGCTATCGCTACTAGAATCGGACGATCGAGCGAGGGGTCGCGCGCGAGCGTCTCGGCATCCACTGCTTCGACGTATTCGATCGCAATTCCTCTCATCCGGTTGAGCACTCGAGTCGCCGCGAACTCGATTTCCTCGGCGCAGCATGCGCCCGCGCGATGCTTCTCGCGGGCTGCCCGGAGCGCGAGGCTCAGCGCGAGTGCGTCTTCGCGCTCGGCGGGCGACAGGTAGGCGTTGCGCGAACTCATCGCGAGGCCGTCCTTTTCGCGCACGATCGGCACCGGGACGATTTCGACGTCGAAATTCAGGTCACGGACCATCCGCTGGATCGCGCGCAACTGCTGAAAATCCTTCTCGCCGAAAACCGCCAGATGCGGTTTGACGATGTTGAACAGCTTGGCGACCACCGTCGTCACGCCGCGGAAATGGCCGGGGCGATGCGCCCCGCAGAGCCCACTGGTAATCTCGCCGGCTTCGACCCAGGCCGTCGCGTCGGGCGAGTACATCGCCGCAGGCTCCGGCGCGAACACCACGTCCACCGGCACCGCCTCGAGCATCGCGCAGTCGCGCTCGAAGTTGCGCGGATAGCGCGCGAAGTCCTCGCCGGGTCCGAACTGGGTGGGATTGACGAAGATCGACGCGACCAGAACCGAGCACCGGCGCCGGCCCTCGCGCATCAGCGTCAGATGCCCGTCGTGCAGACAACCCATC